>OGQW01001578.1_pt1 | contig 13304 bp, 9 predicted proteins | sample 1553301 | NCBI WGS metagenome assembly OGQW01 (sample SAMEA2579974, study PRJEB22360) | human gut metagenome
GGCCCCCGCGTCGTGAACGGCCACGTGGAGTACGCTGCGGGCACGGTTCAGAACATGAAGGCCATCGTCGACGCGGGCCTGAGCGGCCTTACGCTGCCCCGCAAGTACGACGGCCTGAATTTCCCGCTGGTCTGCTTCGTGATGGCCAACGAGATGGTCGCCCGCGCCGATGCCGGCTTCGAGAACATCTGGGGTTTGCAGGACTGTGCCGAGACGCTCAACGAGTTCGCCTCGGAGGAGCTCAAGGCCAAATACCTGCCGTGGGTTTCCGCGGGTGCTACTTGCGCCATGGATCTTACCGAGCCGGATGCGGGTTCCGACCTGGGCGCCGTGATGCTCAAGGCTACGTGGTCCGAGGAGAAGCAGACCTGGCTGCTGAACGGCGTCAAGCGCTTCATCACCAACGGCGACGGTGACGTTTCGCTCGTGCTGGCGCGTACCGAAGAGGGTACCACCGACGCCCGCGGACTGTCGATGCTCGTCTATGACAAGCGCGACGGCGGCGTGAAGGTACGCCGTATCGAGAACAAAATGGGTATCAAGGGCTCTCCGACGTGCGAGCTGGTCTTCACCAACGCCCCCGCGCAGCTGGTCGGCGACCGCAAGATGGGCCTTATCAAATACGTGATGTCGCTGATGAACGCCGCCCGCCTGGGTATCGGTGCGCAGTCGGTGGGCTTGTGCGAAGCCGCCTACCGCGAGGCGCTGAAATACGCCCAGGAGCGTGAGCAGTTCGGCAAGCCGATCATCCGCTTCGCGGCCGTTGCGGAGATGCTCTCCAACATGAAGGCCAAGTTGCAGGGTGTCCGTGCGCTGTTGTACGAGACGACGCGCTTCGTCGAGGTCTACAAGCAGTACGGCCATATCGCGCACGAGCGTCCGCTCGAAGGTGATGAGCGTCAGGAGATGAAGTTCTACAACCGCCTGGCCGACGGCTTCACGCCGCTCGTCAAGCTCTTCTCGTCGGAGTACGCCAACCAGCAGGCCTACGACGCCATCCAGATCCACGGCGGCTCGGGCTTCATGAAGGACTATCCCTGCGAGCGCCTCTACCGCGACGCACGTATCATGAATATCTACGAGGGTACTTCGCAGCTGCAGGTCGTGGCGGCGATCAACGCCGTGACCAAGGGCACCTTCATGGAGCAGATCGAGCGTTACGCTGCCGCCGAATACAACCAGCCCATGCAGCCCGTCGTTGCGAAGCTGAAGGAGCTGACCGCGAAGTTCTCGGAAATGACCGCCCATGTCGAAGCCGGGGACAAGGAACTTTGCGGCTTCAAGGATTTCCACGCACGCCGTCTGGTCGAGACCGCCGGCCATATCATCATCACCTACCTGCTGGCCCGTCAGGCCGGCGATTCGGAGGAGTATGCCGATTCGGCGAAAATCTTCTGCAAACTTGCCGAGGGTAAGATCTCGGAGGCCTATACCTACGTCATGAACTCCACGCTCGAAGACGTCGCGCTGTTCCGCGCCGTTGCCGAAGAGGCGGAGTAAGGTGCCGTATTTCAGTATGTAAAAAGGTTCCGCAAAAGCGGAACCTTTTTTTTTGTACGTTGTCCGTTGCCGATTGTTGCCGCCGGTTCTTGATTGCTGTTTATCTGTTTTTCGGTTATCTGTTTGCCGGTTATTTGTTTGCCGCTTATCGGGTTTGCCCCGGCGATAGCCGCCGCCGAAGCCCCCGAGGGGTTTATTTTTCTTTCGGCGGGTAATGGAGCGGGGCGAAAAATTCGTCGAGGGTAATATTGTAAAACTTGCAAATAATCGAAATAGTCGTCAGATTCGGGAAATTCTTGCCGGATTCGAGTTGTGCGATTCCCAACTCGGTCGCTTCGGCCAACTGCTCCTGCGATTGGTGGTTGTGCATGTGCCTTAGTTCCTTCACCCGCAGAATGATTTTTTGAAGCAATTCTTCGTCGCGGCGTTGTTTTTTCCGTTCCATTTTACAAAAAAATGGAATAAGTCGATTTTTTGCACTTAAACATGTTTAAGTATTAAGTAATTTACTTATATTTGTACCAGTAAAATTCAGAATACAGAAATTATGCTAACTTTGCAGAACAATACGGCATCGCCGTAACGACATACCATAAGGTTAAGACAACCTTTACGCCGTTAACAAACTTCCGACTGTTGCTATGACAGGTTTATGCGTGGTGTAAATATTGTCTGAAACCCTTGCTATGTCCCGGCCTCGTGCCGGGGCGGGCTCGGGCGTAAGGGCAACTACCATGCAAGGCTCGGAAGGCCTGTTAACGGGAGTTTGCACCTGCGCCCTTGCTTTTTTTCGCAGGCCGCAGGCCATACGCCGCCTCCGGGTACGGTTCGGGCGATGAATTCTTCTCCCCCTGAACAGCGTCACTATTGTTCGTCCGGCCGTACCTGTTTTTTTCGCCCCCCCCCCTGTTTTTGCCTCCCGGTGCATCCCGCAATGGAAAAGGCCTGCGCACGTCATGCGCAGGCCTTTTGCCCAGTTGCCGTTGCAGGCCTACGCCTGCGCAGCTTCCTTTTCGGCCATCACGCAGCGCGTGGTGCCGAAAATATTGAGGTTGAGGTGCCCGGCGATGTAGGCCAGCGCCTTCTGCGCCTTGACCGAGTTGCCGGCCTCGTCGAGCGGCGGCGCGAAGGCTGCTACGCCCATCACGCCCGGGACGACGCCCATGATGCCGCCGCCCACGCCCGTCTTGGCCGGGAGCCCCGTCGTGAAGAGCCAGTCGCCCGTGTGCTCGTAGAAACCCACGGTCGCCATCATCGAGGCGATTTTGGGCGACAGCTCGGGCTTGAAGACCTGTTGTTTGGTCACGGGGTTCTTGCCTCCGTTGGCGATCGTCGCCGCCATCGTGGCGAGCTGCTTGGCCGTCACGCCGATCGAACACTGGCGCGTGTAGATGTCCAGCGCCATGTCCGGGTCGTCGTAGATGCGGTTGTAATTCTTCAGCAGCCATGCGATCGACTTGTTGTTGAAGTTGGTCGCCGTCTCCGACTTGTACAACTCGTCGATCACCTCGACCTGCGAGCCTGCGAGCCCTTCGATGAAGCCCGTGATCGCCTTCCATTTGCCGTCGCTGTCGCCTACGGGCTGCACCATCGAGCAGGCGCTGATCGCCCCGGCGTTCACCAGCGGCGTCGAGGGATGGTCGTTTTCGAGCAGGATCGCCATGATCGAATTGAAAGGCAGCCCCGTCGCATCGGCGCCGATCTTCGTCAGCACCTCCTGTGCGCTGTACTGGTTCATCGCCAGGATGGCCGTCGGGACTTTCGATACCGATTCGATGCCGAATTTGTAATCGGTGTCGCCCACGGCGATCACCTCCCCGTCGGGCAGGCAGGCCGCGATGCCGAAGAGGGTCGACGGTACGTTGGCCAGGTAGGGGATATAGTCGGCGTTCTTGCCGCCCGTTTCGTTCTTGCAGCGCTCGTAGGCCTGCTGTACGGCCTCGCGAACCGTTGCGTTGTCGATTTTCTGGATCATTGTCTGATGTATTTACCGATTTATTTGTTGTGAAGTTCCGTATCCGAAGGTTTCGCCATCGGTTCGGGAGCGTTGGTATGTACCGGAGCCGCTACGACGGGCTGCTGCTCCCAGTGGAACGGGGCGAAGTCGGCCGCGGCCTCGGGGTCTTTCCACGACGGTTTGCGCATGGCGTAGATCACGAACGGGGCGCCCACGACTACCACGCAACCGATGATGAGCACCGAGAACCAAACGGTGTTGCTGCCGGTCGAGATCTGGCTGGGCGGTACGAAGCTCAGGACGAAGGCCAGCAGGGCTCCGCAGAAACCCAGACAGCCCAGGAACCACATCAGGCCGTTGCCCTTGCCCAGGCGGAACGGGCGGTCGGTGTTCTTCATCTTGTAGCGCAGCACGATCGCCGCCGAGAACATCAGCATGTACATGATCAGGTACAGCAGTACGGTCAGCTGCGAAAGTATCTGGTAGAACGACTGCACCGAGGGCATCACCACGAACAGCAGCGCCAGCAGCGTCACGACGCAGCCCTGAATGAGCAGGATATTCTTCTGTACGCCGTTCTTGTTGGTCTTCTGGAAGAACGGGGGCAGGTAACCCGCCTTACCCACGGCGAAGATACCCTTCGAGGGGCCGGCCACCCAGGTCAGCACGCCGGCTAGCACACCGAACATCAGGGCGATGGCGATGATCGGGCCCGCCCACGACATGTGCAGGTAGTGGAAATAGTTGTCGAAGCCCACCAGCAGCGACTGCGTGAGGCTGATGTCCTTGGCCGGGATGATGAAGCCCAGCGAGAAAGTACCCAGCACGAAGATGCAGACCGTTACGAGCGAACCGATGATGATGGCCTTGGGGTAGTTCCGCGACGGGTTCTTCACGTCCATGACGTGTATACCCATCATCTCCATACCCGCATAGAACAGGAAGATACTGCTGGCCAGCACCAGGTTGTCGAATTTCGACAGGTCGGGGAAGAAACCCTGCGACATGTCCATGTGGTTGTGTCCGCCGGTCGAAATGTAGATGATGCCCAGCAGGATCAGCAGGCCTGCGGGAATGATCGTACCGATCATACCGCCCCATTTGCTGATCTTGCCGACCCATCCCAGGCCCTTGAGTGCGATGAAGGTGGCGATCCAGTAGATTGCCAGCACCATGCAGAGCGTGAAGACCTTGTTCGAGGCCAGCGTCGCGTCGTGCGCGTCGTTCATGCCGATGAAGGCGATCGACACGGCACCGAACGTCAGTACGGTGGGGTACCAGATCGTCGACTCGATCCATTGCAGCCAGATGGCCAGGAACCCCGTGCGGGCGCCGTACGCCTCGCCGACCCAGCGGAATACACCGCCCTGTTTGGTGGAGAACATCGCGGCCAGCTCCGCGGCGACCATGGCCGTCGGGATGAGAAAGACGATGGCGGCAAACAGATAGTAGAATGCCGATGAAAGTCCGTAGACGGCCTCGGCGGGGAGGCCGCGCAGACTTACTACGGCAGTCACGTTCATAATCGCGAGTGTCATGACACTCAGTTTGAACCCTGTGCTTGTGGTAGTTTTCTTTACATCCATAATTCGGTTTGATTGAAATTGGTTTTAACGCTCATTGAGGTTGCAACTACCGTGCAAATCTGCCGTACAGGCTCTTTTTGCCCGGGCGATAGCGGCCGTATTGCCGAAAAAAACTATATTTGCACATAAACTTTACGCCTATGTACCGTATCGCGCTAATCCTGGCCCTGGCCCTCTTCGCCGCTTCCTGCGGCGGACGCCGTTCTCGGCCGCAGCAGACGGCCTGCGTGTCGCAGCCCCGTGTGTTCCTCCCGGCGATCGCGCCGGCGCGCCTCTCGCCCCAGGAGCAGCGCGACTACCTGCGCTGGCACTATTGGGATCGCTTCGATTTCGCCGATACCCTGTTCGTCCGCGAGGCCGATACCGCGCAAATGGTCGAGGCCTATGCCCGGTGGGTGGCCCTGATCTCCGACCGTCCGGCCGACGCCGCGCCGATGGATTCGCTCATGCGCCGCGCCTCCGCCTCGCGCCCGATGCTCGACTACTTCACGATGCTCGCCCAACAGGTGATCCACGACCCCAATTCCCCGCTGCGCAACGACGAATTCTATATCCCTGTGATGCAGGCCGTGCTGGCGAGCCCCTACTACGACGAATACGAACGCATCGGGCCGGCCTACGACCTCGCTATGGCGTCGCAGAACCGCCTCGGGCAGCGTGCCAACGATTTCCGCTATACGCTCGCCTCAGGCGCCACGGGTACGCTCTACGGCGTGAAGGCCGAATATACGCTGCTGTTCATCAACAACCCCGGCTGTCATGCCTGCACAGAAACAATAGATGCCCTGAAAAACGCACCTATCATCAACCGACTTTTGGGACAAAAGAAACTAACAGTCCTCTCTATCTACCCTGACGAAGAGTTGGACGAATGGAGAAAACACCTGAATGAATTCCCCAAAGAATGGATCAACGGATACGATAAGAAATTCGCCATCAAAGAACAACAACTATATGACTTGAAGGCAATCCCCACCCTCTACCTTCTCAACAAGGAAAAGACCGTACTCCTAAAAGACGCCACCGCACAAGCCGTTGAAGAATACCTGCTAATAAGAAGCAATAATTAACATACGCAAGAAAAAACAAAACAAGAGCCAACAAATTAAACAAGCCAAAAAAAAAAAAAAAAAGCCAATAAGAAATAAGCAAAAATCCCTATTAACATACACCATACGAACCAACATAAGGCACTTGATTAACATAAAAAAATAGTGACGGTATATGCTCAAGATACTAACGGTATCCTTGCCATATACCGTCACTATTTATATCAGATAGCGTCACCATTTCTCCAAAGCCCCACGAACACCTCACCCCCACCCCACAAACACCCCGCATGGTCTCCCGGCCTCGTTTTTTCAGCGTCAAGCGCAGGTGTTTTCTTCGGCGTCAAAAAGGGCAGACTGTTTGAGCGTAGCGAGTTTCTGCCCTTTAGCGAAGTGAAGGAAGCGAGTAGGAGAAAAAAGTCAGCCTTGAATTTTTCTTTGCTTCTTTCTTTTCAAAGAAAGAAGATCAGCTTATTTCCCGGCCAGTAAAATCGCCAGCACAGCCTTCTCTACGTAGATGCGGTTCTCGGCTTCGTCGAAAATTTCGTTGGCGTGGGCTTCCAGAACTTCAGCGGTGATCTCCTCGCCGCGGTGGGCGGGCAGCGGATGCTGGATCATGCAGTCCGGCTTGGCCAGCGCCATGCGGGCGGCATCCAGCGTAAGCGCGTGGACATCCCTGCGGCGCTGCTCCACCTCGCGCTCCATGCCCATACTGACCCACACATCGGTGAACAGCACATCGGCACCGCGGGCGGCTTCGTCCGGGGCGGTGGTCAGCTTAAAGTGGTCGCCATATTCCCGCGCAAAGAAGAGCACATCAGCGGAGGGACGGTAGCCGTTCGGGCAGGCAATGGTAAAGTCCATGCCCATCATCAGGCAGCCCACGATCAGGCTGTGGGCCATGTTGTAGCCATCGCCCACAAAACCGGCTTTCAGCCCGGCCAGTTTGCCCTTGTACTCCCGCACCGTCATCAGGTCAGTCAACACCTGCAGGGGATGGGCGTAATCGGTCATGCCGGAAACTACCGGCACGCCGCTGTACCTGGCCAGGGCGTCCACATCACTCTGCTTAAAGGTGCGGTACACAATAGCATCGTAATAGCGGCCCAGCACGCGGGCGGTATCCTGGATCGGCTCGCCGCGGGCGATCTGCATGTCAGCGGCGCTCAGATAGGTGCCAAGGCCGCCCATCTGGTAGATGCCGACCTCCAGGCTGGTGCGGGTGCGGGTGGAATGCTTGCCAAACATCAGGGCAATGGCCTTGCCCTGCAGATCCTTGGGATCAGTGCCTGCTTTGTGCAGGCGCTTGTATTCATCGGCGACATCCAGAATGTGGATGATCTCATCGGGGGTCAGGCTGCTTAACTTGAGTAAATGCTCCATGAAAACCCTCCTGATCAGTTACATGGATGAAAGCACGTCATCCAGAATAGCCAGTGCCTTGGCAACGTCTGCTTCGCTCAAAATCAGCGGGGGCAGCAGGCGCAGGCGGGTCTTGGCGGTCAGCACCAGAAGGCCCTTGCGCTCGCAGGCAGCACGCACATCGGCGGCTTTTACGTCATCGGCAAAGGCAATGCCGACCATCAGGCCCATGCCGCTGACAGATGCGACATGCGGCAGGGAGGCAAGACCCTCCCGCAGCTGGGCGGCGCGGGCGTTGACGTTGCGCATGAACGCATCATCCATGGCGTCCAGCACAGCGCAGCCGCCTGCACAGACGACCGGGTTGCCGCCAAAGGTGGAACCGTGAGAGCTGGGACCCATGGTATCGGCAACCTTTTTGCTTGCCAGCACGGCACCGATGGGCAGGCCACCGCCCAGCCCCTTGGCCAGAGTGACGAGATCCGGCTTCAGGCCGAACTGCTCGCAGGCCAAGAAAGTGCCGGTGCGGCCCACGCCGGTCTGTACTTCGTCCACAATAATCAAAATATCGTGGGCGTGGCAGTAGTCGGCAACGCTCTGCACATAGTCGGCGTCCAGCGCAACCACGCCGCCTTCGCCCTGTACCATCTCCATCATAACAGCGCAGACAGAATCATCCACAGCGGCCTTGAATGTGTCAAAATCGTTGGCGGGGATGTAGCCGAAGTTAGCGGGGAAGGGGCCGAAATCCTTGTGGAAAACATCCTGGCCGGTGGCGGTCAGGGTGGCAAGGGTGCGGCCATGGAACGAGTTGACCAGCGTCAGAACTTTGTTGCGGTCGGGACCATAGGTGGTCACACTGTATTTGCGGGCGCACTTGATGGCACCTTCGTTGGCTTCGGCACCAGAGTTGCCGAAAAACACCTGGTCAAGCCCGGTGCGGGCGCACAGCCGCTTGGCCAGCTTGCCGCAGGGGGCGGTGTAATACAGGTTGGAAGAATGCTGCAAACGGGTGGCCTGCATGGTAACGGCCTGTACCCAGGCCGGGTGGCAGTAGCCCAGCGCGTTTACGCCAATGCCAGAGGTAAAGTCCAGATAGGCTTTGCCATCTGCATCATAGGCATACATGCCCTCGCCGTGCTCCAGCACCAGCGGGCTGCGGGCATAGGTGTGCATGATGTATTTCTGGTCACGTTTGATGACTTTTTCGGTATTCATGGTATTCCCTCCTTGGGAGGTCTGGAATGGTTGGCAGCCGAATTATTCAGGAATAAACCTAAAAAATAGGCGAATGAATAACTGTGCCGTAAGTACATGCTATGTACCCACGGCCAGCTTGCACTATTCTTATAGTATAATATATTGGAAGTTTTTTCGGTACCTTTTTTTCAAAAAAGGTACAAAATCCCCCGTAAATCTCCGTAAAATTAAATCATCGGTTGCCGCGGCGGTAGAACAGGGTGCCGGAACCACGGTCAGAGAACATTTCCAGCAGAACAGAATGAGGAACACGGCCATCAATGATAACAGCCTCATGCACACCCTCATAAATGGCATCGGCCATGCCCTCGATTTTGGGGATCATGCCGCCGGAGATGACGCCATGTGCCTTGTAGCCCTCTATCTCGGAAATCTCCACTTCGGGGATCAGGGTGGATTCATCATCCTTGTCATACAGCAGGCCGACAATATCCGTCATGGAAACGAACTTTTCGGCGTGCAGGGCAATAGCAATGGCGGCTGCAGCAGTATCGGCGTTGATGTTGTAGGCAATGCCGTTTTCATCCATGCCAACCGTGGCAATGACCGGGATAAAGCCATCGTTGAGCAGGTGCTCAATCAGGGTGGTGTCCACTTTTTCCACGTTGCCCACATAGCCCAGGTCTACATCACTCTTGCGGGAGCAGGTGATGGTGTGGCCGTCCAGACCACACAGGCCAACGCCGCGGCCCTTGAGCAACGCAACCAGATCCTTGTTGACCTGACCGGCCAGAACCTGCTGCACAATGCTCATGGTTTCTTTATCGGTATAACGCAGGCCGTTGACAAACTTGGATTCCTTGCCCACGCGGTTCAGCATCTGGTTGATGGCCGGGCCGCCGCCGTGTACCAGCACAACGCGCACACCCAGCAGGGTCAGGGTGACAAGGTCGTTCATAACGGCCAGTTTCAATTCCTCGTTTACCATGGCATTGCCGCCGTATTTGATCACCAGGGTTTTGCCGTGATATTTCTGGATGTAGGGCGTGGCTTCCGAAAAAAGCAGCGCCATTTCCTCGTTTTTCATAAATCGCTCCCCAAACGTAAAAGTAGCAAGATAAGTTAGGAGTTAGGAGGGAGGAGTTGGCGGTGTGCGCTGCGCGCACAAATTAAAAGCTACAAGCCTAAACGAGCCGTTCATTGCTCATTCCTCATTCCTAATTTCTAATTGCAAAATCAGGTCCGGTAATCGCCGTTGATCTTAACATAGTCATAGGTCAGATCGCAGCCCCAGGCTTTGCCGCTGGCTTCGCCGGTGCCCATATCGACTTTGACCAGGATGTCGTGCTCGCCCAGAACCGCATAGGCTTCGTCCTCGCTGAACGGATGGTAGGCGGCGTTTTCGCACACAAACACTTCGCCGGCCTTGCTGGCAATGCGCACGCTGACCTTGTCGATGGAAAAATCCCCCGGCGTATAGCCGATGGCGCACAGGATGCGGCCCCAGTTGGCGTCGCGGCCAAACACGGCGGCCTTGAACAGGTTGGAGCAGACAACGCTCTTTGCCACGGCGCGGGCAATCTCGTGGGTGGGGGCGTGGGTCACTTCGCAGGTGATCAGGTGGGTGGCACCCTCGCCGTCAGAAGCATGCAGGGCGCACATATGCTCTGCCACAGCGCCCAGGGCAGCCAGGAATTTGTCATACTCCGGGCCTTCGGTCACAACAGGCTCGTTGCCCGCCAGGCCGGAAGCCAGCAGCAGCAGGGTATCGTTGGTGGAGGTATCCAGGTCAACGCTCATCTGGTTGTAGGTAGTGGGCACAACGGCGCGCAGTGCCTTTTGCAGCAGCTCCGGGCTGACGGCAGCATCGGTGGTGTAGAACGCCAGCATGGTGGCCATGTTGGGGGCAATCATGCCGCTGCCCTTGCCGATCGCGCCAAGGCGGCAGGTTTTGCCGGCCAGCTCAAATTCAATGGCATATTCTTTCTCGTAAGTATCGGTGGTCATAATGGCCTTGGCAGCTTCGCTGCTGCCCTCGGCGCTGGCCTGCAGCCTGGCCGCTGCGGTGGGAATACCGCGGGCGAACGGGTCAATCGTCATGGGCTGGCCGATAACGCCGGTGGAAGCCGGCAGAACATCCTCGGCTGCAATGCCCAGCTGCTGGGCCACCAGGGCGCAGCACTCATTGGCCAGATCCACACCGTTGGCGGCGCAGGTGTTGGCGTTGCCACTGTTCACCAGAACAGCCTGTGCGTGGCCGTCCACCAGGTGGGCGCGGTCAACCTTGATGGGGGCGCCATACACCTTGTTGGTGGTGTAAACACCGGCAGCGGCACAGCGTACATCCGCCTTGATGATGGCCAGATCCAGCTTGTTGGGATTGGCCCGGAACCCGGCATGTACGCCGGAAGCAGAAAAACCCTTGGCGGCACAAACGCCGCCGGGAATGACCTTATACTTTGCCATGTTACTTTTCCTCTTTCCCACAAATATCATCAAAATTAGAAATTAGGAATGAGCAATGAGAAATTGAAGGATTCACTTGGCGGTGTAAAAATTGCTAATTTCTCATTTCTAATTCTTAATTAAAGTTCCAGCCCTTTCGTTTCCTCCAGCCCCAGCATGATGTTCATGCACTGCACGGCGGCACCGGAGCTGCCTTTGCCAAGGTTGTCCAGCAGGCTGATGAGCAACATCCGCTTGCCGTCGGGGGAAACAGTGGGGTAAATTTCCAAGGTGTCCTTGCCGGCCAGCGTATTGGCGGGCAGGAACTTGGGGGCAGTGCCCAAAGCGTGCACCTTGATCATGGTTTCGCCTGCGTAATACTCCTGCAAAGCGGTGGCCAGCTCCTCAGCGCTGTGGCCCACAAGGTCCAGACGCAGGGGAACGGTAACTTCCATGCCGCAGTAGTAGTCATCCACAATGGGACAGAACACCGGCGGCTCCGCAAGGCCGCAGATCTTCTGCATTTCCGGCAGGTGCTTGTGATCCAACGTTAAGCCGTAGGGACGCGGGCTTTCAAAGGCAATGTCGCGCTCCGGGTCGCGGTACTGGGCAATGCCGCTTTTGCCTGCGCCGGAATAACCGGAAAGCCCGTGGCAGGTCAGCGGATAATCTGCAGCCAGCAGGCCAAGCTCCACCAGCGGGGCCACCAGCGTGATAAAGCCGGTGGCATAGCAGCCCGGAACAGCCACGCGGTTGGCGGTGCGCAGAGCATCCCGTTTGCCATGCAGCTCCGGCAGGCCATACACCCAATCCGGCGCGGTGCGGTGTGCGGTAGAAGTGTCCAGAATACGCACATCGGGGCGCAGCAGGGGCACAACCTCCCTGGCTGCAGCATCCGGCAGGCACAAAAAGCTCAGATCGCTCTGGTTAATCACGGCGGCGCGGGCGTTTACATCCTTGCGGTCGGCTTCGGAAATGTGCAGGATTTCAAATTCATCCCGTGCGGCCAGGCGGTCCGCAATGCGCAGGCCGGTTGTGCCGGAAGAACCATCCACAAAAATTTTATACTTAGCCATCCCAAACAAACCCCTATCTATTACAGCGTTCAGCAGTTGATTTTGCTTTTTACATCCGCGATCTGTTTCAGCACGCTGGCCTGAGTGGGGCCGCCGTAACTGGTGCGGCCCTCGCAGCAGTGCGTCAGGTCAATGGCGTCATAGATGTCCGCCTCAAACAGATCACTGTACTGTTTAAACTCGTCCAGCGTCAGCTCTTCCAGCGTTTTGTCTGCCCGGATGCAGGCACCCACCATGGTGCCAGTGCATTTGTAAGCATCGCGGAACGGCATGCCTTTCTTGGTCAGGTAGTCGGCGCAGTCCGTTGCGTTGATAAAGCCCTTGGCGGCGGCGCGGCGCATGTTGGCGGGCAGCGGCGTCATGGTGGCCAGCATCGGGGTGATGGTTTTTAAGCACAGCTCCAAAGTGTCCACCGCGTCAAATACGGCTTCCTTGTCCTCCTGCATGTCCTTGTCGTAGGCGAGGGGGATGCCCTTCATCATAACCAGCAGGGTGTTCAGGTCGCCGTAAACGCGGCCGGTCTTGCCGCGGATCAGCTCGGTCACGTCCGGGTTTTTCTTCTGCGGCATAATGGAAGAACCGGTGGTGAAAGCGTCGTCCAGCTCAATGAACTTGAACTCCCAGCTGCACCACAGGATGATCTCTTCCGACAGGCGGGACAGATGCATCATGCAGGTGGCCATGGCGCTGGTCAGCTCAATGCAGAAATCGCGGTCAGATACGCCATCGATCGAGTTGCCGCAGGGAGCAGCAAAGCCCAGCTCCTGTGCCGTATAAAAACGGTCCAGCGGGTAGGTGGTGCCAGCCAGAGCGCCGGAACCCAACGGGCACTCAGCGTCCATGCGGGCGGTGGCGTCCTGCATGCGGCCCAGGTCGCGCAGCAGCATCCAGGCGTAAGCCATCAGCTGGTGGCCAAAGGTGACCGGCTGGGCACGCTGCAGATGGGTGTAACCGGGCATAACATAGGAAGAAGATTTTTCTGCCTGGTCGCAGATGGTCAGGATCAATTCCTTGATCTGCCCCTGCAAGTGGAGCGATGCTTCCCGCAGGTTCAGGCGGATATCCAGCGCAACCTGGTCGTTGCGGCTGGGGCCCGGGGGGCGCCGCCTTCCCGCCACGGTGAACGACT
>OGQW01001582.1_pt1 | contig 13283 bp, 7 predicted proteins | sample 1553301 | NCBI WGS metagenome assembly OGQW01 (sample SAMEA2579974, study PRJEB22360) | human gut metagenome
GTTGCGGCGGTAATTTTATCTGCTATGAATTATTGTTCTTGCTGTAATACTCTGTCTGCTTATCGTAGACCACTTTCGGTGTGTAACGCTTTATGGCCTTGTTGTTTACCTTGATGTCAAGCTTTTCTACCCAGCTTGTTAATTTCTTCTGAAATTCATCGCTCTTCATTTCTTTCAGAAGATCTTCATGATTGTCCTTGGCATATTCTGTATCTCTGCCCTTAACATCGCCCTTGATAAGAATGTAATATGCGTTATCGTCCTCATAAGCTGTTGCAACGTCTGTGCTCATACCGCTTACTTCTTTGAGTATCTTGCCGTTTGTTGTGTCTTTCTGTGAATCGTCCATTGTGCCGTAATTCATCATCTTTTCATTTGCATACGGGTCAGGTGCAGAAGAAGAACTGTCTGTGGAAGAATCTGTGTCCGACGCTACTGTGCTTGAATCTGCTGTGCTGTCAGAAACTGAAGATGTGTCATCGCTTGCTATGGAGCTTGTGTCACTCTCTGCTACAGAAGAAGTGTCATCTGACGCTGTTGAACTGTCTGAGGCTGATGAATCGCTGTCAGCGGCGGAGCTTGAATCTGAGGCTTTCTTTGATGCAACATAATCATTGTATTCGTCTATAATGCTGTCAAAATCGTCAAACGAAACGCCCTGAGCCTTTTCAAGGAACTCATCTCTTTTTGCCTTGGCTTCCTCATTTGCAGCGTCTGCTGAGTCTGTAGAAGAATCGGTGGCTGATGATGAAGAATCAGTTGATGCTTTAGTTTTTGCAAAGGAAATGGATTTATATCTCAGGTAGTTATCATCAAGATACTTCACCATTTCATCGTCTGAAACAGCTTCCTCGCCGCCCTCTGCATAGTAGTGATCAAAAAGCTCTTCCCTCATTTTAGAGCCTTTGAGTGCAAGCTTTACAGATTCCTTTGAGATACCCTCTGACTCGTAAAACTCGCCCTGAGAATCCCATGTGCTGCTTATGCTGTCATTAATGGACTTTATATCTTCATCTGAAAGAGTAAGTCCAAGCTCGTTGAACTTGTCAACTACAGCCGCATACTCCTTAGTTGCAGTGAGAGCATAATCTGAAAGATACTCGTCAAATGCCTTTCCGTCTACCTTCTGATTGAAATAGTCCTTTTTGATGCCTTTCTGATAATACATCATCGTCATTTGATATGACATTTCTGTAAGCTCATTATAAATGTAGATACCTGCGTTTATCTTGCTGTCACCTACTGTCATTACATAGCTTGTGTCCGAGCAAGAGGTAAGGCTCGCAGTACAAAGCAATGCGGCAGTAAGAGCAGCCGTTATTTTTTTAGCTTTAGCCATTTTATTATCCATTTCCTTTCCGAAAAAATCGTCTTACTAACAGGCAGAAAACCGCCTTAACTTTTACATTATACTACATTTGAGCCTATAAGTCAAGTGGATATGTGTCTCTCACACGCAAAAACGGACGATCACTGACCGTCCGTTGTAATGCACTGATATTTTATCTATTGCTATTTCCTGTTTTTATGTCTTTCCAATTTACTTGCGTACATTATCTTATCCGCCTGTGTAAACATATCTTCAAGCTCGTGGATATCTGTTATATGTTTACAAATACCGCCTATACTAACGCTGACCTCAAACTCGTTACCTGCAAACTTGTTATATACCCTAAGCCGGTCGTTGACCCTTGCAGAAAATCGTTCAGGATAGTTGTCGTTATAGTCGTTACAGCCTATCACCACAAACTCATCGCCGCCTATCCTTGCGCATATCTCATGATTTTTTGTCGATGCCAAAACTGCGTCTGCGATCGCTTTTATTGCAATATCACCGCAGTTATGGCCAAAATTATCATTTATCTTTTTAAGACAGTCCAGATCGCAGACAGCGATAAAAGCCTTATTTTTCGGATTTGACATTCTGTCAACAACAAACTGGATATTTTTCTCAATGCCTATTCTCGAATAAACACCTGTCATAGCGTCACGGACTGCAAGATTAGCTATGGAGTTTCGTATCCGCATTGATTCCAGAGCATTGCTTACATGATTTGTCCAATTACGATAAGTGATATCTATCGATTTTATTTCGTCACCGTAAGACAATACAGCATAGCCATAGCACCGATCTATAAAATGTACCGGGGTGATAAAGAATGCACAAGGGCTTTCTCGTTCTTCATCCAGATCAGGAAATATCTCTTTGAGTTCAAAAGGATCATGAAGAGTTCTGCTTTTGTCGTCAACGTTTCTTATATAAAGCACCATATTTTCTGTATATTCCTTTGGAACAGTGGAGATCTCACCGACTATCTCATGCTCTCCAAGGCAATCCTCATTAAGGCAGAGATAATACCTCTCATGACCAATGATAAGATAGAGAAAATATTGTATTCTGGCCATCAGATCATCGGGATCTTTAGAGCAAGCCATTATATCGGTCATATTGCTGTCCAAAAAGTCATGATAATTCATCTTGTTCTGAGATGATAAAAGATCACGCTTTGTATAGCTATAATCCTCATGACAGCCGCAGGAAGCACCTATCTCCACCTTGCCGCCGTCCTCTATAAGGCCCTGCGGTTCAACGCCTTTGATCCTTGCCTCAATGGTCATTACTGCGTTCACGCCAGTTTCAAAGATCGGCGGTGAGCACGAGGTTATAGCTGGCACGCAATGGATAGCCTCGTCTATTGCGTCATAACCTGCAACTATCATATCCTCAGGCACGCTCAAACCGTTTTTCTGATATTCATGTACAACACCTATAGCCATATAATCTCCACAGCAAACGATAGCGTCAGGCTTTTTACGTCTGCCATAGATGATATTATTTGCCACCTCTGCCGCTTTATCATACCAGAAGCCTCCGTCAAAGCAGACAAAGTCCGGATCATACTCTATGCCGTGCTTTTCAAGGGCACGCTTATATCCCGCAAGCCGTTCACGAGTGGTGGCAGTCTCCAACGCACCGCTCAAAAAAAGTATCTTCCTGCATCCATGGACCTCGATAAGATGTTCTGTCAATTGCATAAAGGGTATTTCGTCACGGGTATAAATACTTTCATAGTCCTTATAGCTTCCATCTATAAAAACCACAGGAACATGACATTTCTCATCTATATCCCTGCATATTTTGTCAAAAAGCCCAGGCATTTTTAATGTATCTGCCAAAACGATAACGCCATCAAGCTTATCATAATTTATAGCGTCATATATCTGCATTTCTCCAACAGACACTGCTTTTAAGAATGACACTTTGACAAAGCTTGTGAAGATAAGCACATCATAGTCAAGCTGAAAAGCCTTTGTCATTACGCCTTTCAGCAATCTTTCCTGATAATAGCTTTCTGCCTCAGACAATATCACTCCAATGCGTTTTCTTCCCAAAATGTCTCACCTTCTCTATAATGTCGCATTTAGACGCACTGCACCCTACAGTCATTTAAATATTATACCACATTTGCCTCGAGTTGTCAAAGGCATTTTGTGAATTTTCGTAAACTTTTTAACGACTTTTTTATTTTAGTGGTAAAATTATTAAGCTGTTTTCAATATTACCAATACATATATTTGATTAAAATTGTTATAAATCAACTAAATAATTTGCTTAATCGTTTTCGAGATTGCGAAAATTTTCGGTAACTTGTTCATTTAGAAAATAAAATGAAAACTTTTCAGAATATTGTTAATAAAGCATCGCAGAGAAAACTTTTTTTACACAGTACTTCTGAATAAGAAAAGAACAAAAAAAGTTTCAAAAATGTCTTGACAAGTAAAAGATCATATGGTATAATATTAAAGTCGCTTAGATAGTGTGACACATATAAAAAAATGATAAACTGGAGAAGTCGCCTAGCCCGGTTTATGGCGCACGACTGGAACTCGTGTATGGGTTAATAGCTCATCGAGGGTTCGAATCCCTCCTTCTCCGCCAAAAAGTCTCGTAAACACGTTGTTTGCGAGACTTTTTATTTTCTAAAGATATGACACGCAGAAAAACTTAATCAAGCAAAAAAAATCGGACAGCCCGAAGACTGTCCGATTGAATGTTTTTGTGATTATTCTATGGTCGTGATGTCGCTTCCGAACCAAGTTGTTGATATCTCAGCGAGCTTGCCGTCCTGCTTCATTTCGTGAAGGATCTCCTCGATCTTGTCGCAAAGTGCCTGATCGCCAAGTCTGAAGCCGATAGCGTACTCCTCTGGGTCAAGGCCGTCAGGAAGCACCTTGTAATCCTTGCCTGATGTGGATATCTCGTAGTTTGCAACTACTGAGTCAAGGAACGCTGCGTCTACCATGTTAAGCTCCAGCTGCTGGAGGGCTTCAACATTTGTTGCAAGCTCTGTTGTTGTCGCACCATTTGCTACAACGTCAGATGCAAGAAGTGTTTCCTGTGCTGTTGAGCCGTTCTGTACGGCAATGTTCTTGCCTGCAAGATCAGCCTGTGAAGCAACGTCGCTTGAGCCGTTTACAACGAACACCATTTCATTCTTCATGTAAGGCTCGCTCATGAGCATTACTTTCTTTCTCTCATCGCTGACAGAAAGGCCGTTCCAGATACAATCTATTGTGCCGGCATTAAGGTCCTGCTCCTTTGTATCCCAGTTTACAGAGTAAGTTTCAAGCTCTACACCAAGTCTTGAGCAAACTTCCTTTGCAACGTCGATATCAAAGCCTACAATGTTGTCGTTCTCGTCTGTGTAGCCCATTGGCTTGAATGTTGGGTCAAGACCAAGCACAAGCTTGCCTGAATCAAGAACTTTCTGAAGTGAGTTATCCTCACCTGTTGCAGCGGCTGTGCTGTTTGTGCCTGCTACTGATGAAGAATCAGATGTGCTTCCGCAGCCTACAGCCAAAAGCATCATGGCAGCAGCGGAAAGTGATGCGATAGTCTTAAAAATAGATCTTTTCATTATTAACTTCCTTTCGGGTATCGTCAAAATACCATTTCATACGTTTTAACACTTTAATATAATAACATATTATAACGTCACTGTCAATTATCATTATTGCCCAAACCTTTGCAGGCTGTGGGTGCTTTTTCATAGAAAATGACCGCAGATAGGCGAAAATCAGCACTTACCAAGCTTTTTAGCCCTATCCATAAATCTTGCATACTTGCCTATTACCGCTTCTCCCTGTGTGATACCTGCATTTTTCAGTATCTCCAAAGGCTTTTCGGGATAGTCGGCTGTATATTCAAGCTCCAGCTCATAGTCTGTCAAGCCGAGATATTCGCTTTTGTCAAGGCATATCTCAACATGGTCAAAATCGGTGCAGAGCTTGCGCTGAGTATGCAAAGAGCCTGCAAGGTCAGCGGCAGGGAAATCTCTCCCCACAAGCTGTGAAAGCTCCTGTGCGGTGAGCGTTTCAGGCAGGCTGTCAAGCTGTTGTTCATACTCTTTTTTCACATGAAGCGCACCGTTTTCGGAGATAGGTGCTTTAAGCTGCAAAAAATACTTTTCGCCTATCTGCCTGACACGGATACTTGTCATGCCCGTATCCTGCTGTGGAATATAATAAAAATTGGTCTGCTCTATTATTTTGCCCCACTGAAAAAGCTTTTCGGCGGTCTTGTACTGCTCCTGTGTGAGAGAAATTTTTATCTCACGTTCTATATTTTCGCTCATAATATCCTCCTGCTTTAATACTTTATTCTATTATAACAATATCACAATATAATGTCAACATGAATATGGTTGACAAATTTCCATAAAAATAGTAGAATTTAAGTATATGATTTTAAGGAGAGTTTGAGATGTCAAGAATATTGACGCCACAGCAGAAGATAGAGCGGAGCATCGTTACTGATTTTCGCAGAGATATATGGAACAAGTTCGTTATGGGATATGAGCGTTACGATATGATAAAGCCAGGGGACAAAATAGCGGTGTGCATATCAGGCGGCAAGGACTCAATGCTTCTTGCTAAGTGTATGCAGCATTTGCAGAAATATCAGGGCATGGACATAGGGCTGGAGTTTATTGTAATGAACCCCGGTTACAGCGACGCAAACAGGCAGAGGATAATCGACAATGCGGCGCTTATGGGCATACCCATAAAGATGTTTGAGACGAAAGTCTTTGACATTGCATACAACACAAAACGCAACCCATGCTATCTTTGTGCAAGAATGAGGCGTGGCTGGCTTTACAAATTTGCACAGGATCTTGGGTGCAACAAGATAGCTTTGGGACATCATTTTGATGATGTTATAGAAACCATACTCATGAGCATGGTATATGGAGGACAGATTCAGACTATGATGCCGAAGCTACGCTCGAGGAACTACGCAGGCATGGAGCTTATCAGACCACTGTACATGGTGAAAGAGGCGGACATTATCCGCTGGGTGGAGCAGAACGATCTGCATTTTATCCGCTGTGCCTGCCGTTTCACTGAGAGCTACGAGGGGTCAGAGAAAAAGGGTGAGGTATCAAAGCGGCAGGAAATGAAGGAGCTTATAGCAAAGTTTCGTGCCACCAATCCCAACATTGAAAACAATATTTTCAAGAGCGTTTACAACGTCAATCTGCGCACTGTGATACAATACGAATACAAGGGTAAGAAGTACAATTTTATGGACACATACGATGATTACGACCCAAGTGTTCAGGCAGATGACGATGATGATGAGGGAATAGAGTAAAAAAGTTGTGAAAAGGGCTTGACAAAGCGGCAGAGATAGTGTATAATATATTACTGTAATTGGTTTGCTGCTATGGCTCAGTAGGTAGAGCACGTCCTTGGTAAGGACGAGGTCACCGGTTCAAGCCCGGTTAGCAGCTCCAGCAGGGACGTGTCCCTGCACCCAAATCCGCTATCATTTATGGTAGCGGATTTTTTGTCGCCGCCCATGGGTATGATACCCTACACACAAAAAACACCGCCCGAACTCCTCGGACGGTGTTATATTTTTACCTCGTATTACAGATTTGTATACTCCATAAGGCTCTTATCCACCTCACGGGCAACATCTCTGCCCTCTCTGATAGCCCATACTACAAGTGACTGTCCTCTGCGCACGTCGCCTGCGGCAAAGACGTTCTTCACGTTTGTCTGATGTGTGCCGTCGGCTGTTGCGATATTCGTTCTGCCGTCTACCTCAACGCCAAAAGCCTTTGTGAGATAGCTTTCAGATCCCAGAAAGCCTGCCGCAATAAGAACAAGCTCGGTTTCTACCTTGTATTCGCTGCCCTCAACAGGCTTCATTATCGTTCTGCCTGACTTAGGGTCTTTCTCCGGGGAGAGCTTTACAAGCACTGCGCCCTTAAGATTGCCCTTTTTGTCTTTGAGAAACTCCTTGACAGTTGTCTGATAAACTCTCGGGTCATGACCGAACACACCGATAGCTTCCTCCTGACCGTAATCTGTCTTGCAGACCATTGGCCACTGTGGCCATGGGTTGTTCTCGGCTCTCGTGTCAGGAAGCTTTGGCATCATTTCAAGCTGCAAAACGCTCTTTGCGCCATGTCTTACGCTTGTACCAACGCAGTCATTTCCTGTATCTCCGCCACCTATTACCATGACGTTCTTGCCCTTTGCGGAAATGTGGTTTTTATCCGTAAGGCCGCCGTTCAGCAGCGCCTTAGTTGTGGATTTCAGAAAATCCACTGCAAAATAGATACCCTTTGCATCTCTGCCCTCGGCTTTGATATCTCTAGGGTTTGAAGCACCACAACAAAGTATTACTCTGTCGAAGTCCTTGAGAAGCTCAGCCGCTGTGATATCCTTGCCCACATTAACGTCTGTGCGGAACTCGATGCCCTCTTCTTTCATTATGTTTATCTTGCGCTCGATTATCTGCTTTTCAAGCTTCATGTTCGGTATGCCGTACATAAGCAGACCGCCCACTCTGTCCTCACGCTCGAAAACTGTTACACTGTGACCTCTCTGATTGAGCTGGTCAGCGGCAGCAAGACCTGACGGGCCTGAGCCTATAACAGCGATAGTCTTTCCTGTTCTTACCTTTGGCACTCTTGCTGAAGCATATCCGCAGGCATAAGCATTTTCGATAATGCCGTATTCGTTAGCCTTTGTGGTAACAGCGTCGCCATTAGCTCCGCAGGTGCAGGCTTTTTCGCAAAGTGCAGGACAAACTCTTGATGTGAACTCAGGAAAATTGTTCGTCATATGAAGTCTGTAATATGCCTGCTCCCAGTTGCCCTTGTATATAAGGTCGTTCCATTCAGGGATAAGATTGTTAAGCGGACAGCCTGAAAATGCGTTGCCTATCTTCATTCCTGCCTGACAGAACGGCACACCGCAGTCCATACATCTTGCTCCCTGCTTCTGCTGCTCCTCCTTTGAAAGAGGAGTGTGAAATTCATTAAAATTCTTTATACGTTCCTCAACGGAGAACGCTGCTGCGTCCTCACGCTTATAGTCCATAAAACCAGTTGGCTTTCCCATATCTCAACTATACTTGCTTTCACGGCAAGTATATCCTCCTTTCGTTTTTAAAAGTACAATATCTCATGTGCGCAGGCTTACTGCTTGCCGTTGATGATCTGATAGAATGCTTCTATCTGCGCCTGATCACTACTCATACCCTTTTCTTCCATTGAAGCTATAGCAGACATCATCTTCTTGTAATCGTGAGGGATTATCTTCTTGAACTTAGGCAGATATTCCTCAAAGTTATCAAGAATACGCTTGCCCTTTTCAGAGCCTGTTGCGTCAACGTGCTGCTGGATAAGGTCTTTGAGCTGAATTATATCGTACTTCTCCTTGACCTCAGAGAAAAGTACCATTTCCTTGTTGAGTCTTGTGTAAAGGTGTCTGTCCTCGTCAAGAACGTAAGCTACACCGCCCGACATACCTGCCGCAAAGTTTTTGCCCGTCTTGCCGATAACTACCACACAGCCGCCTGTCATATACTCACAGCCGTGGTCGCCAACGCCCTCGACAACTGCCACTGCGCCTGAGTTTCTTACGCAGAAACGCTCGCCTGCAACACCGTCGATGAACGCCTTACCGCTTGTTGCGCCGTAAAGTGCAACGTTACCGATAATGATATTGTCCTCGGCTTTGAAAGTGGAATCCTTTGGAGGATAAACAACGAGCTTACCGCCTGAAAGTCCCTTGCCGAAATAATCGTTAGAGTCGCCCACAAGCTCGAGGGTCAAGCCGTTCGGGATAAATGCGCCGAAGCTCTGTCCGCCTGAGCCGTTGCAGACTATCTTGTATGTATCGTCAGCAAGTGTGTTATAATACTTTCTTGTTATCTCTGAACCGAAGATAGTACCGAATGAACGGTCTGTGTTCTTGACATTTACTGTGATAGACTTCTTCTCACCACTCTTAAGGTTTTTCTCAAACTCCTTCATGAGTACCTTTTCATCAAGAGTGTTTTCAAGCTTGAAGTCATACTTGGATTTCTTGTTGTATTCTACCTTTTCTGAAACGTAATCAGAGTTGATGATATTAGAAAGGTCAACTTGTGCCGCAGTGCCTGTGATACCAGCCTTTGGCTTGATAAGGTCAATTCTTCCCACAAGCTCGTCAACTGTTCTTACGCCAAGCTTTGACATATATTCTCTAAGCTCGGAAGCCACGAATATCATAAAATTCATTACATATTCAGGCTTGCCGGGGAACTTCTTTCTAAGCTCCGGGTTCTGTGTTGCAACACCAAATGGGCAAGTATCAAGATTACATACTCTCATCATTGCACAGCCAAGTGTTATCAGCGGAGCGGTAGCAAAGCCGAACTCCTCTGCGCCAAGGATCGCTGCGATAACAACATCACGGCCTGTCATGAGCTTTCCGTCTGTTTCGATAACGACCTTGTTTCTAAGACCGTTCTTGATAAGGGTCTGGTGTGCTTCTGCAAGTCCAAGCTCCCATGGAAGTCCTGCATTGTAGATAGAGTTTCTAGGAGCCGCACCTGTACCGCCGTCATAGCCTGAGATAAGGATAACTCCTGCGCCTGCCTTTGCAACGCCTGCCGCAACTGTACCAACACCGCACTCAGAAACGAGCTTTACAGAAATTCTTGCGTTCTTGTTTGCGTTTTTCAGGTCATAGATAAGCTGAGCCAAGTCCTCGATAGAGTAGATATCGTGGTGTGGCGGAGGTGAGATAAGCGACACGCCAGGTGTGGAGTGTCTTGTTTTAGCTATCCATGGATAAACCTTTTTGCCAGGGAGATGACCGCCCTCGCCAGGCTTTGCGCCCTGTGCCATTTTTATCTGTATCTCATCAGCAGATGTGAGGTATCTTGAAGTTACACCGAAACGTCCCGAAGCCACCTGCTTGATAGCTGAACATCTGTCCTCAGAAGTACCCTTTGTGAGAAGTCTGTCAAGGCTCTCACCGCCCTCGCCTGAGTTTGACTTGCCGTGAAGTCTGTTCATTGCGATAGCAAGTGCTTCATGAGCTTCCTGCGAGATAGAGCCGTATGACATAGCGCCCGTCTTAAATCTTCTTACAATAGAGTCAACGCTCTCAACTTCCTCCAGCGGAACAGGATTCTCAGCAAAGTTGAAATCCATAAGACCTCTGATGTTCACAGGATCCATTTCCTCAGAGATAAGCTTTGAATACTTCTTGTATGTTTCATAGTCACCAGTCCTTGCAGCCTGCTGGAGCAGATAGATAGACTGAGGATTGTAGAGATGCTCCTCCTTACCGCTTCTGAACTTGTGGCTTCCTCTTGATTCAAGCTCTGTGTCTGTGCCAAGTCCAAGAGGGTCAAAGGCTGATGTATGAAGTCTGTCAACGTTCTTTTCAATATCAGAGATAGTGATACCGCCTATTCTGCTGACTGTACCTGTGAAATACTTGTTTATAACATCCTGACCGATACCGATAGCCTCAAATATCTGTGAGCCTTGATATGACTGTATAGTAGAGATACCCATTTTTGAAGCTATCTTTACGATACCATGGAGAACAGCTGCATTATAATCGTCAACAGCGGCATAGTAATCCTTATCGAGAAGGTCGTCAGCAATAAGCTCGTGAATAGTTTCCTGAGCAAGATAAGGGTTGATAGCGGAAGCGCCATAGCCAAGCAGTGTTGCAAAGTGATGAACTTCTCTAGGCTCGCCGCTTTCGAGGATAATAGCAAGAGATGTTCTCTTCTTTGTAACAACAAGGTGCTGATGAAGCGCTGATACTGCAAGCAGTGACGGGATAGCAAGGTGGTTCTCGTCAACTCCCCTGTCTGAAAGGATAAGGATATTTGCGCCCTCGCTGAACGCCTTGTCTGCTTCTATATAAAGTCTGTTTATAGCCTTTTCAAGTCTTGTGTTCTTATAATAAAGTATAGGGATAACAGCTACCTTAAAGCCAGGCATGTGCATATTCTTTATTTTAAGGATATCTGTCGAGGTAAGGATAGGGTCGTGTATCTTCATTACCTTGCAATTTTCAGGCTTTTCTTCAAGAATGTTGCCGTCCTCACCAATATAGACAGTTGTGGAGGTAACTATTTCCTCTCTGATAGCGTCTATAGGCGGATTTGTTACCTGTGCAAAGAGCTGTTTGAAGTAGTTGAACAGTGGCTGAGGCTCTTTTGAAAGTACTGCAAGCGGGCTGTCTGTACCCATAGCGGCAATAGACTCAGAGCCGTTCTTTGCCATTGGCAGGATAGATGTCATAACGTCCTCATAGGTATAGCCAAAAGCTTTCTGAAGTCTTTGTCTTTCCTCGTATCCGTGTTCCTCTACCTTGATGTTTGGTATCTTAAGGTCTTTAAGTCTGACAAGGTTGCTGTCAAGCCACTCGCCGTAAGGCTGCTTTGAAGCATAGTATTCCTTAAGCTCGTCATCGTCGATAACTCTGCCCTGAACAGTATCAACAAGAAGCATTTTGCCTGGGCGAAGTCTTTCCTTTTCAACGATATTGTCTGACGGGATAGGAAGTGCGCCAACCTCAGATGAAAGAATAAGATTGCCGTCCTTTGTGATATAATATCTTGACGGACGCAGACCGTTTCTGTCAAGCACTGCACCCATGATATCTCCGTCAGAGAAAAGGATAGAAGCAGGTCCGTCCCATGGCTCCATCATAGTTGCGTAATACTGATAGAAGTCTTTCTTAGCCTGACTCATCGTGCCGTTGTTATCCCATGGCTCAGGGATCGTTATCATGACAGCCAGCGGCAGATCCATTCCACTCATGACCAAAAATTCAAGTGTGTTGTCGAGCATTGCAGAGTCAGAGCCTTCTGTGTTTACAACAGGTGTGACCTTGTCAAGGTCGCCTTTCAAATGCTCAGACTTCATCGTTTCCTCACGAGCGAGCATTTTATCAGCATTGCCTCTGATAGTGTTTATCTCACCGTTGTGAACGATCATTCTGTTAGGATGCGCTCTCTGCCAGCTTGGGTTTGTGTTGGTAGAAAATCTTGAATGTACCATAGCGATAGCAGACTCGTAGTCCTTATCCTGAAGGTCAGGGAAGAACTTTCTGAGATCCTGCACAAGGAACATTCCTTTATATACTATAGTTCTGCTTGAAAGTGATACAACGTAGGTGTCCTCATTCGACTGCTCGAACACACGTCTTGCAACATATAGCTTGCGGTCAAAGTCAAGACCCTTTTTAACGCCCTTTGGACGCTTGATGAAGCACTGCATTATGGCAGGCATACACTGGGCAGCTCTCTTGCCAAGCACCTCAGGCTTTGCAGGAACGACTCTCCAGCCAAGGATCTCCAGACCCTCTTTTTCGGCGATTATCTCAAACATCTTCTTTGCCTGATTTCTCGCAAGCTCGTTCTGTGGGAAGAAGAACATACCAACAGCATAATCTCTTTCCTCGCCCAGCGTGATGCCAAGCTCTGCGGCAGCGATCTTCTTGAAGAATTTATGTGAGATCTGAAGCAGGATACCTACTCCGTCACCTGTTTTGCCCTCTGCGTCCTTACCAGCACGATGCTCAAGCGTTTCAACGATAGTCAGCGCATTTGCAACAGTATCGTGGCTCTTTTTGCCCTTAATGTTCACAACAGCACCTATTCCGCAGTTATCATGCTCGAATTTCGGTGAATACAGGCTTTTTACATTAGTCATATCCTCCATGCGTTCCATTTTTATCACCCTTTCCTGCCAAACTGTAAAAAAATTATAGCTTATCGTTCAGCAACGTATGTTATTTCACGGCTCATAGCCGATTTTTAGCTGTTTTTAATAAAAAAATTTGCAGGAAGAAATTAAAATCCTGCAATCCTGCATAAGCGCAAGTAAACCCAAAGCGTGGTTTTTCGCACAAATGCAAGAAAATAGCCTTTTGCCGTCTTTTTTGGCGGCTTAATCATTATAACACAC
>OGQW01001592.1_pt1 | contig 13200 bp, 9 predicted proteins | sample 1553301 | NCBI WGS metagenome assembly OGQW01 (sample SAMEA2579974, study PRJEB22360) | human gut metagenome
TTCAAAAAAAGAACCAGATTTTTCAAATCCTTCCTTCCCATCAGGCAAACCTCTATCTGTACATTTATAAAGTAGACTAATAACCACTGAAGTATGGTCAATAAAATGAACGAACCATGTTCGAATTTCAGGAAATAAATAACTCAAGGTGTTATCTATTTTTTTTATTATCGGCTGGACAACAGGACAGAAAATCTTCACAATTTTTTGTAGCAAACTCATATTAAACTTTCCTACTTTTCCAGCATCCACGCCAGCGTTGCCTTAAGGCCATGACATGGGATTGTCCCGATGCAACCTTCAAGTTTTTTAGGGGATCCGATCAGCTTATCCACTTCATGGGGACGTACAAAGGAGGGGTTGACCCTGATTTCAGGATGATGCCCGGTCAGTTCGCGCAGCATATCGAGAATCTGTGCCAGCGTGTACCCCACCCCCGAACAAATATTAAACGGCCCCCATGGGGCCCCTGCCTCAGCGAGTCGCGCATAAATGGCAGCGACATCACGCACATCGCCGAATTCACGGGTCACATTCGTATTGCCGAGTTCAATGAAGGGAAGACGTTCACGGAAGTGCTTTACCAGCTTGGGAATAAGGAAAGCTTCGGGCTGCCCGCATCCGGTATAATTGAAAGGGCGAACAATGGTGAGAGGAAGCTGATCACGCCAGATACCGGCCATGTACTCTGCGGCGAGCTTACTGACGGCGTAGTCATTGCGCGGATCCGGAGGCGTTGACTCATCAAGGATTCCACCGGCGTTTCCATAAAGGTTGGCCGTGCTAGCAAGCATGGTGAAGAAAGGCGGTGTTTCCAGCTTTGCAAGTGCAGCAATCAGATTGCGTCCCGAAGTAATGTTAATTCGGTAAATAGCGTCTGGGGAACTCTGCACATGACTGATCCCTGCGAGATGAAAAACCATATCCGGATGTATTTCGGAAACAAAAGACACCGTTGCATCAACATCAAGCAGATCCACCTGCCCGTATGCATCCAACGGAACATTTTCCGGACGCGGCCTGATACCAATTCCCGCAACCGAGTACCCGCGATGAACCAGTTCTTCTGCCAGATAGCGCCCAGTAAAGCCTCCTATTCCGGTAATCAGTGCAGTCCCCATCAACCTTTCTCCCTGTTCTCAATATGCTGTGAAGTCCGGGAAATTTCCCCGGACCACACAGCAAAGAACTACTCTTATATGGACAGCTCCAGAAAATGACTAGGCATTCCTACGAAGGTCGGCTTCCACCATCATCTGGCACAGTCCCTCCAGCGTGGATTGAGGCTTCCAACCGAGTATTTCATACGCCCTAGTTGCATCGCCGATCAGAAGTTCGACTTCGGAAGGACGGAAGAAGGCGGGATTAACGCGGACACGCATTTTCCCGGTCTTCGGCTCGACCGCATATTCTTCGGCACCTTTCCCATGCCATTCAAGTTCCATATCCACGGCCTTGCCCGCCATCTCGACGAAATCGCGGATGCTCTGAGTGCGTCCTGTGGCAAGAACGTAGGTGTCGGGACGATCCTGCTGGAGCATCCGCCACATGCCCTCGACATACTCCGCCGCGTAGCCCCAGTCACGCTTGGCATCAAGGTTCCCAAGTTCAACGAATTCTTGCTTGCCCAGAGACATCTTAGCAAAGGCATCTGTAACCTTGCGGGTCACAAACTCGATCCCACGCAGGGGGGATTCATGGTTGAAGAGAATCCCGCTGCATCCGAAGATGTCATAGCTTTCACGGTAGTTGAGTGTGATCCAATGAGCATAAAGCTTGGCCACGCCATACGGGCTACGGGGGTAGAAAGGCGTCGTTTCCTTCTGGGGGATCTCCTGCACCTTGCCGAACATTTCCGACGTACTCGCCTGGTAATACCGGATGCGGGGGTTAACCATCCGGACTGCTTCCAGAAGGCGTAGAGCACCAAGGCCGGTGATCTGCGCCGTCGTTTCCGGCTGGTCAAAGGATACGCCGACAAAGCTCTGCGCCGCAAGGTTGTAGATTTCATCGGGCTTAACCCGATCAAGTAGGCGCAGACTGCTTCCGGTATCCGTCAGATCATATTCTACAAGATGGAAATCCGGATGATTATCCACACCAAGTTCATTAATGCGCCAGAAATTCAAGGCACTCGTACGACGGTAGGTTCCCCACACACAATAACCCTTTTCGAGAAGGAGCTGTGCAAGATACGCGCCATCCTGACCTGTAATCCCAGTAATGAGAGCCGTCTTCATAGTTCTTCCTATGTGCTTATTTCGGATGATCATCATCCGATGTTATGTAAAAATCAGTTTACATTATTAACAGACGGATTAAGCTTGACTTTTCACATCTCGCCCGTATGCATCCTCAAAGCGGACTATGTCATCCTCGCCGAGATACGAACCGGACTGGATCTCAATGATCACTAGCGGAACCCTGCCGGGATTCTTCAACCTGTGCACAGTCCCCAACGGGATATAGGTGGACTGGTTTTCCGAATAAAGCCTGACATCCTCTCCATTAGTGATCTCTGCCGTTCCGCTGACGACAACCCAGTGCTCCGCACGATGATAGTGCATCTGAAGGGAAAGCTGCGCACCGGGGTTCACCGTAATGCGCTTAACCTGGAACCGTGCGCCGACAGCCAGCGACTCATAGCTCCCCCACGGACGATAGACAAGGGGATGGAGCCTGTATTCCGGACGCCCTGCCGCCTTGAGGCCAGTCACGATATGCTTGACGCCCTGCACGGAAGAACGCGGAGCCACAAGAATCGAATCCTGCGTTTCAATGACGGCGAGTTCCTTGATATCCAGAGCGGCGATAAGCCGATGCGTCCCGTGAAGGTAGCAGTCATGAACATTTTCCTGAACAATATCGCCGGTGCAGACGTTGCCGTCCTTGTCCTTCTCGCCGGCCTGATAGAAAGCCTCCCACGAACCGAGATCATTCCAGTCTGTGGCGAGTGGACAGACGGCAGCCAGCTTGGTATGTTCCATGACCGCATAGTCGATGGAATTAGAAGGCGAATCCATGAAGGCCTGCTTTTCAGGATGGACGAAGGCCCCATCCTCGCGGCGGGCTTCCCATGCCTCGCAGCAATGAGCATATATTTCAGGAGAAAACGCCTGAAGTTCATTCAGATATACCGATGCCCGGAACAGGAACATGCCGCTGTTCCACGAATATCCACCTTCGGCAAGCATGGTGAAAGCGGTCTTCTTATCCGGCTTTTCAACAAAACGGACAACTCTGAAACCGTCGCCACCCAGCGCCTCGCCCTGTCTAATATAGCCGAATCCGGTCTTAGGACCGTCGGGGGTAATGCCGAAAGTAACGATATGACCTTTCCGGGCAAGATTCGCCGCCTTTGCCACTCCTTCGTTGAACTCCTCCGTATTCTGGAGCATATGATCTGAAGGGAGAATTAGCAGGATAGGATCCTCGCCTTCAGCCCGCGCGGCAAATGCCGCTAGGGCGATGGCGGGAGGCGACGGTTGGGAGCCGTATTGCGCGGAGCGGGTTCCAGGAGGATCCGGCACTGCATTCCACATTCGAGCAGGCTAGCACTTACATAAAAGCGGTGCGTTTCATTACAGACGATGAACGGTACCCCGATATCCGGAAGAGAGGCAACCCTGCGCACAGTGTCTTTGAAAAGTGTCCGGTCATCTCCCAGATCAACGAATTGCTTAGGGTACATATCACGAGAAAGAGGCCAGAGGCGTGTTCCACTGCCACCACAAAGTATAACCGGATGAAGCATATCAATATCCTTTAAACTCATTGAAGTGTCACTTTCATCATAATGGGAAAACACTAATCGTCAGTATTAGTATCCCATCCTTTTATGAACGCAACGTTAAAGAATGACGGGGGAAATGCTGCCCCACCTGCCGGAAATCCATCCTCTTTCAATCTTATAGCCGGAAAGATTCCCGCAGAATGGGAATCGTCAGTGCCGCCGTCTTTTCCCATGAATACCTCGCGGCTAGCTCCTTTCCTGCAGCCCGTTCCACGCTATCTATCCGCTCCTCGGCATATTGCAGTAAAGCCTGTCTGAGCTCCTCTTCAGAATGAGGATCAATATAGGCAACATGTTCTCCGCAGGTTTCCCGCACCGGAGGGATATCCGAAGCAATGACGGGCGTTCCGCAGGCTAGTGCCTCAAGTGGGGGAAAGCCGAATCCTTCATACAGAGACGGGAAAACTAATGCCGACGCATGGTGTGTTACAGCGCGGAGTGTCCTAGAATCAACCAGCCCCGTGCAATGGATTCTTCCGGGGACAAGGCCTTCAATGGAAGCCCCGTCAAGCCCGGTGAGAAACCCCTCCTTCTTTCCGAGCAGAACCAGATGCTGGGGAATACGGTCCGCTACCCAAGCAAAGGCATGGCATAATGCCAGCAGGTTCTTATGCGGTTTGAGATTGCCCACAGCAAGGAAATAAGGAAAGGAAAACGGAGGCGCAACACCGCACGGCTCAAACCACTCCTGTGCGATGCCGAGCGGCGTCACAGCCGATTTACAACGGGGTATGCCGACGATACGCTGAAATTCCCGTGCCGTGAACGTTGAATTAAAAAGGAGGGCTTTTGCCCGAACTCTGACCCCGGAAAACAACACTCGGGCATAACAACGCTGGAGACGTCCGAAAATTTCCGGTAAAGTAAGGTGAGCAAGATCATGTACCGTAACGACAAGAGGGACTGGTGCCAGAAGCGGAATGGCATAATGCGGCACCCAGAGCCCCTGCGTCCCCCGAACAAGAAGAGGCAGTTCCTGTTGTTCCTGGAGGCTGTATATTCTGGAGGAGGCCCGGACAAAAACGGCATTCCCCGGCAGAGGAAACGGCAGCGGACTGTTTCCGATGACTCTGAACGAAACATGCGGAAAAGCCATGATGCAGACAGGAACAAGATTCCGGATATACTCGCCGATACCGGACATTTCAGCCATCCGGCAGTCAATACATATTTTTTTCCCGTCGTTCATTCTTTTCGATGCCGCACAGAGTGGGATTACAGGGTTCTCTTATATTCCTCGATAATATCGGCAGGCTTCCCAGTTTTCACGACAGAGCCGTTGGCAATCCATAAGATGAAATCACATTGTTCAACAGTCGTCAGACGATGGGCAATGATAATAACAGTCAGCGTATTCTTCAGAGAATGGATGGTTTCCATGATGGACGCCTCCGTCCCCTGATCGAGCGCGCTGGTTGATTCATCAAGGATAAGGACCTCAGGATTGGCGTACAGCGCGCGGGCGATGGATACCCGCTGGACCTGGCCGCCAGACAAGCCTGTACCCTGCTCCCCAATAGGGTATTCAATCCCACGCGGATCCTTGTCCACGACATCAAGCGCCGCCATGCGGCAGGCTTTCCAAACACGCTCTTCATCGTACGGCTTACCCCACTGGCTGAAGGCAACATTCTCCGCTATGGTCCCACCCATAATATATGGAGTCTGGGGGACATAGCCGACGCGAGAACAATAGGCGGAAAGCTGTGCGTCATTGAGGACAGCACCGTCAACACTGAACCTCCCCCCCTGTGCCCGCATGAGCCCGCTTAGGATGCCTACAAGCGTACTCTTCCCCGCTCCGGACGGGCCGATAATCCCGACCTGTGCGCCTTTCGGGATAGTTATGCTGATGTCCGCAAGCGACGACCGTTCCGCATTGGGATAGCTGAATGCGATATGCTTGAGTTCAATGGCTTTTCTGAATTGGAAATCCGGATCAGGCTCAGTCTGCGGGGGCAGATTCTGGGTCTGTATGTTTTCCAGACGCTCAAGGCAGTTGATGGCCATGGGGCGCACACTCCGGACGACGACAAGGCAACCGAGCGAACGGTTCAGGATAGGCAGGATTCGCCATGCGGCAAGCATGACCATTGTGACGACGCTGGCAATCTGCGCCATGTTGGCATCCTGCGTCCTAATCAGCAGCCACACCGTTGTTGGGATGACAGCGAATCCGAATATTTCAAGAATCCATGAGGGGATGGGGGGGGCAATGGTCAGAAAAGAACGGGCGCGCACGCCGGAACGGCAGGCCTCAATGTATTTCTGAAAAAAAACAGGTTGCTGCCCGTAAATCAGGACTTCCCGAATGCCGTTCATGGCGTTGAAGGTTGTCTTGTTCTCTTCGGCCGAAGATACCGCGACCTGCATCCCCGACCGATCAATGGCATTCTTCATCGTCTTGTAAACAACATAGGAAATCAGCCCAGTCGCAAAAAGGCAACCGATAATAACGCCAGGGGTCGCTGTGATAAGGGCAAAAAACAAAGCAACGGCAGTTATTGCATATGTATAGACATTCAAAAGGTTCACCAGAAGCTGGCTCAGCTGGCTTTTCCAGCCGAGAGCCTGAAACATATCTGAACTGTTACTTGAAATATGCCACATATAGTTGCTGTTCAGATAATGATTCATTATTCGGCTTCCGGAAAAAATGGCAACATCTTCGCCTATGCATGAACTTTTCCATCCGACAAGCGCAGAAAGCATATTCTTAAGGACTGTCAGGATGACGACTCCCCATGCAGATATTAATGTAAAGTACCTAATATCTTTACACTTTTCAGCAAGCCCAGGGAATTCAGCCATAATCCATTTCACATTCGGATCATCCAGAATTATCTGCGGTGCCGCGACGCTCATCCCCATAAAAGACATGGATAGGATAGAAAGCACTTCAAAAAGGGCAAGAATAAACATCAGAAAAAAGAGTATATAAATACGAGTCCTGATGGAACGAGGCAGAAGATTCATAATCCTCGTTACATCAGAAATAAACAGTTTCTTGGCGACACTCACAAGTACTCCTTAGAATTTCCAGAATAGTTCGGAGATAGTTCTTCTGTCAATTTTTTCAATGACGCGCGGGATAAACGACATTCCTTCCCTCAAGCCTTCTTCAGAAAATAGCGAGAGCTGATTCCGCAGACCATATTAATTCGTCAAAATACTCGAAGCGTTTTAAAGTTTCAACCACTGAATCCACATCCTGTTTTCCAAAGAAGAGACACGTCTCCTCTTCCCGTACGCTGTTGAGCATCCCCCCTGGCGATGACAGGGCGTCCTTCCGCAGCTGCCTCAAGCAAGGTAATACCAAAATCCTCCTCGCCGGAGAACAGGAACGCGAGCAGCCAGCGTACAGGAAGGAAACACGGCAGACGGCCACACGTCGGCCTACCATTTTTTCAAGCCGATCCGCTTTGTCCCTTCACCAGATACGATGAGCTGCCGACCGGGGCTGTGCAGGCTTTGACCGCCAGATCGACACGCTTATAACTGACAAGATCTCCGAGGCACAGATAATAGCTACCAGCTTCAGGTTGTCCGGAAAGAGTTTTCAGCAGGTCGAGATTAGGCTTGGAAAAGGCCGCGAGAGCCACAGGTGGATGGATGACGGTTACTTCTTTCCCCCACCACCGTCTGATCCGCTGCTGTACCGTATGGAAATTGGCGATGACGTGGTCACCCCACTAGGCAGAAGAAAGCTACATAGACGGAGCCTACGAAAAAGCGACCGCATGAGCAGCCGCGTCAGCGGGGCCGTGGATTCAAGATAATCCTGATAAAAATCCCAGAGGTAGAGATAGGGGAATGGCAGTAGCAGATATGCATCGTGTCGGCTCGGGCGATGACTCCTTTAGCTGGCCCGAATTCACTGGAAATGGCCAGATTATAGCCCCGGAGATCGAACTGCTCGAGCACCAGTGACATAAGAGGCAGATAGTTCTGATAGCGGTGTACTCTTCCGGGAAATTTCTGGATGAACGTGGTATGGATGGGGTGTGATCGGATCGGCTTTGACAGCACCTCGCGGCGCACGACATGGGTATAAATGTCCGCCTGCGGGAAAAGTCTGCACAGGGATTCAACAATGCGTTCTCCGCCACGCATTCCGGTAAGCCAGAAATGAATAATGGCTACCCGTAATTGCGAAAAACCTTTTTTGTTCATAGTGTGCATCCTTACACAACCGCTATACGTCGGGCATTACTTCCATGCCTCGGCAACACGCTCCGGAAGTGACGCGAGATAATCACCATAACCAGATTTCTTCAACGGTGCCGCAAAATTCAGCAGTTGTTCAGTCTAAATATACCCATTCCGCCAGACGATTTCCTCCAGACAGGGATTAAGCCCCTGCCGTGTTTCGATGGTCTGCACAAAAGTGCCCGCAGCCATGATCGAATCATGAGGCCCGTATCAACCATGCAATGCCGCGTCCCATCAGGCCACATGGGCTTTCTGGCCCGGAGGTAGGTGAGGTAGGTATTGTTCACATCCATGATTCCAGATCCCCACGGGCGAACGGATCGATCCGAATCATAAATACAGCCCCGTCACGGCATAATAGGAACGGGGGTGCTGCGGCTTCTCCTCCAGCGATAGGACTCGCATGTCGGCGTCGAACTCTACCACGCCGTAACGCGCCCTCACATGGCAGCAGAACACCGTCACCCTCTCTATTCCGCTCCCGTGCCCCACAAGCAGATTTAGCCCGTTCCCTCCCAAAAATATTGTCGCCACGAGTAAGGCAGATATGGCTTCTACGAATGAAATCCGCCGTCAGGAGAAACGGCTGTGCGATTCCTTCGGGTTTCGGCTGGATGACGTACTCAAAGGAACAGAATCACTGGCTACCGTTTCCAACGGAGTTTGCAGTATGCCACATCTTCAGGGGTGCTGATAGCGATTTCACGAATCCTCGACAGCATGAAACTGACATGGGAAGTAGCTCATCGGTTTGTTATATACCGGCAACAACTGCTTACTGACGCTCAGCTGCGGGATACCATATCCGCCCCTCACTGTGCCTTACCAGCCCTTCCTTGAAATCCTTTGTCATACGCAGACGCACATCCAACGTGGCGGAATGGGCACGGTTTCCCCGGTATGCGAATTACATCCGAGCTTTACCGCCCCATTGGTCACGGGGAGGATGACGAGGCATCATCGACAAGCTGCTTTTCGTATTAACGTATGACCACCAGCATTAGGCTCTCGGTTTCTGCAGGGGTAACATCCAGCATTTTCGCAATGTGCTGAACATATCTTTTTTGTCGCCTTTATCGCCATCTGTTCCTCCTCGACCAGGCCGACAATATCAGCTAAAAAAACGAAACGGGGCCTTCTGCCTGGAAGCTCTCTGAGATCATGCTCACACGAGAATCTCCACTCTTCCGGTGGACCGGCTCAACGTTCGTTGAAGTTCTGGACGATCACGCACGCAGAGTCAACCGTTTTCTGTACAGCAGCCAGCTCCAGAGACAATGTAACCGTCCGCACCATATCCAGTTCCCGATTGGGAGAACAAAAAGATATGCAATATCAGTCCACCGGATCCATATCTGTGGTCAATTAAGCACAGGTGGGAAAACTCACCTCCCCTCATCCGCAACAACTCTTCTGCCGCTCTGCGCGGCGGGGACGCGGGTGAAAGGCGACGAATCGACCATAGCCGATTCTACAAAGTTATGTTGATTTAATCATAGACCAAAAACAGTTTAGGCTCAAACTTTTTCAATCTGTCTTCATCCTGCGAAGAAAGCAGGTCAGAGTTCGTCACCTGCCGTCTCCTACGGAACAGCATCCACCCTGCTCCCCTTCTCAGCAACTTCAGCCTCTGTGCATAGTTTGTCCTGATTCAGCTGCGGTACTCCCCCCTCTGGACGTTCTCCACCCATGCCCTGTTGTCGAGATACCACTGCACCATCTCGCGCAGGCCGTCTTCAAAACGATGCGCTAGCTACCAGCCGAGTTCCGTGCTGATCTTCGTACTATTTGAGATCAGCATAAGTCCCTTCACCTTGAGGGCCGGAGGTTTCAAGGATGGTACAAACGCCTTTCATAACCTCCAGATTCGTCAGCCAGAATGACCGACGATGTTACAGGTCTGCCCTGCCGGATTCAAGCACACACTGGACGGGAGTGCAGAGATCCCCGACATACAAGCCTGCCTCGAATGTTGGAGCTAGTTCCATACACGGGCAACGGTCTGCAGACCAGCGTATTCAGAGTCACTAGCGAGATGCGTTTTTCCAGGAACTAACGAGGTCCGTAACAGTTGGAACAGTTCGTGAACAACGTGGGGAAACCGTAGTTTTCGTGGAAGGCTCAAACAAAGTGGTCACTCGAAATCTTTGAAGCGAAATACGGACTGTTCGGGCTGCAGGGGAGTGACTGCCGTGAATACAGGGGATCCGATTGCAGCGCACCGAATAACGACCGAGAGCACCCACCATCCAGGGCCTGTGTCCGATGAGAATCCGTGAGAGAGCTACGCGGCATGCAGTATTCCCCGGTCGTTGCCGATACCTTCCTGAGTCTATATCATGTCTGTTTCATTGAGGCTCTTCGTGATACCCGGCTGAATGCATCACTGTACACGGTTGTGGAAGATTTTTCCGTGGAAGTGGAGTCCCGATCATATAGGAGCTGTGTACGGTGTTCATGAAGCTCATTGATGCGAAATCGACCTCGACAGCCCACCATTTCTGACCGGATGACTACAAACAAAGAAACTGATGACACTTGGCCCACCTTCCTGCCGTTCCATTCAAAATAGCCTGAACGTTTACTAGGATCAGGACATAAAGATAAAAGATAACGGTAACAGCAAGGCAGATGGCTGAAAAAAAGTATGGGCACAGCGGTCATACCAAGTCGCGATACGCCGCCAGTCCTTCAGTTTGCTGAATGTATTTTCAATAAGATGCCGCCGCTTATACAGCGTCTTATCAAAGGGAAATGCTATATTTCTGGTTATTCTGGGTGGTTATGCAGACTGTCATCCCCTTGGCTCTCAGAGATTCCCTCAGCCAACTCGCGTCATAACCTCCGTCTGCCAGAAACGTACAGGTATCGGGAAAAAGATGCTGGAGAATGGCTGCACCTTTGTAGTCGCTGACCTGTCCTTCAGTCAGCAAAAGCAAGAGGAGTCGCCCATGTCCGTCACAAACGGCATAAAATTTGGAATTTAGGCCTCCTTTTGTTCGACCGGTGAGACATGGAGAATCCCCTTTTTGAGCAGACTTGCCGCCGTACGGTGAGTCTTGAGGTGGGTGGAGTCGAGCATCAGGGAGCCATCAAAAGGCGTATACTTTGCTAATTTATTGAAAATTTTGTTTAAAATTTTGAGTTTACTCCACCTGACAAAACGATTGTACAGGTTTTTGTGCGGGCCGTACTCATCAGGAGCATCCTTCCACTGAAGTCCGTGCTTGATGACGTAGATGATGCCACTGACGACGCGCCTGTCATCCACACGGGGAGCACCGTGAGAATGGGGAAAGAACGGTTTGATACGTTCCAGCTGGCTTTCGGAAAGATAAAACGGGGTACGTATGGGAACCTCCGTGCCTCCTGCAATACCCTGGTTTTCTTTCTTTGAAAATAATGAGACCTGACCCTAGCTAGCCACATTATAAAAGAAGGGAGTCCCGGTTTCTGCTATCCCCTCATGGGGACGGCAACTTGCCCGGTTCGGCGTGATAGCGTATCAGTCCAACCATATTTAATATGTCTAAACAGATACGTAACCGTATTCGATGACTACAAAAAATTTTATGGCAACCATCTTTGTTACCGGCGGTGCGGGGTTCATCGGCTCCTGTTATGTCCTTGCCCGATGTGCGGTCGGGGATACGATTATCAATCTGGACAAGCTCACCTATTCTGGTAATCCCGAAAACGTGGCCTTGCTGTCCGGCAATCCTCGGCATATTTTCGTGCATGGAGACATCGGTAATGCAGAGATTATGGAGCATCCCCTCAAGGCCTATCGGCACGATACCGTGGTCAACTTTGCCGCCGAAAGCCATATGGACCATTCTATTCTCGACTCGGAAGCCTTTTTGTGTGTACCAACGTCCTCGGAACCCGCACGCTTTTGTGCACTGCCAAAGCCTGGTGGAATGAATTGGACGCCAGCAAAAAAGCCGCAACATCCGAAATCCAGCTATGCCGTGGCCGGGCTCTAACTCTATGACCAGAATGTCGTGGACATCACACGCTCAACATCCCCTTCCGCACGCGGTGAACTGGAAATTACGGATGTGAACCGAGTTTATCTTGAGGCGGGCAATTTGCATGTGGAGCTGATGGGCACGGGATCGCTTGGCTGGATACAGGGACGTACGATTCCCTTATGACGGCGGGAACCTTTGTGCAGTCCATCAAAACGCGCCAAGGGCTCAAAGTTACTTGCCTTGAGGAGATCGCATGGTGAAAAGGATATATTTCGACTGAACAACTGCTGAATCTTGCGGCTCCGTTGAAGAAATCTGGTTATGGCAATTATCTCGCGTCACTTCCGGAACGCGTTGCCGAGGCATGGAAGTATCAGACAAATAACGGTTGTGTAAGGATGCGCCCTATGGGCGAAAAAAATTTTCGCAATTGCGGGTAGCCATTATTCATTTCTAGCTTACCGGAATACACGGGAGAGAAAGGGTTGTCGAGTCGCTGTACAAGATGCTCCCGCAAGCGGATCTACACACATGTCGTGTGTCCCGAAGCCCTGTCCCAAACGCTGCTCGCGCATCCTATCTATATGACGTTTATCCAAAAGCTTCCCGGAAGTATCAAGCACTACCAGAAATACCTTCCGTTGATGCCCTTAGCGGTGGAACAACTCGACCTGTGCGGTTACGATTTGGTTATTTCCAGCGAATCCAGTCCCACCAAAGGCGTCATCACAAGGGCTGACACGCCGCACATTTGCTATTGCCACTCCCCGATGCGCTATCTCTGAGATTTTTATCAGGGTTATCTCGAGCCTACCAGTCCGGCAACGCGTTTTCTCATGTGCCTGCTCTTCCATCTCCTGCGGCTATGGGATTATGCTTCGGCCCAGCGGGTCGATCACTCATCGCCAACTCTCAGGCCGTACAGCGTCGGATCGAACGTTGGTGGGGGCGAGAATCCACCGTCATCCATCCACCCGTGGATATCTCCTCCTTCGCGACCCCGGATATATCACAGTTGGAAAAGGTGTTGGGACATCCCGAACCCGGAAGCTATTACCTCTGCCTCGGACAGCTTGTCAGTTACAAACGGGTGGATCTCGCGGTACAAACCTGTATCGCAACTAAGCGGAATCTCATTGTTGCTGGAGACGGCCCGGAGGGGAAAAAGCTGGAGAAGATGGCGGGCCCTAGTGTTCGCTTTTTGAGACATGTGCCTAACGA
>OGQW01001596.1_pt1 | contig 13181 bp, 9 predicted proteins | sample 1553301 | NCBI WGS metagenome assembly OGQW01 (sample SAMEA2579974, study PRJEB22360) | human gut metagenome
CTGAATCGATAGACAAAAGTCTCCCGCCATGGTATACTGTCCTTATCTGGTATAGTTAAGGCAACACCGCACAATTAAAGCTGCGGCTCCTTGCGCAGGCTCCGGTCGCGCTGCCGCGGCGGTATTGCCTTAATTCGAGTCGAAGATCAAGTTGCTTATTGATAACTATTATCAAATAAAAAATATTATTTATTTTTATAAAAACCTATTGACATTTTGGCACAACACGGTTATACTAAAGTTGTTCCAAGGAGAGAAAGGAAGGAACGATTTGAGAATCACACATGAAGCGGATTATGCAATTCGTGTGACCTATTGTCTGGCACTTGCAGGCGAAAAGCAGTGCGCGAAGGATATTTCCGAGGTAACCGGCGTAACACTCCGGTTTGCACTTAAAATTCTCCGCAAGCTGACGCAGTCCGGTATTACAAAATCCTACAAGGGCGTTGCCGGCGGCTATGAGCTGAACCACTCCCCATCGGAGATCAGTCTCGGCGCGATCATCGAATGCATTGATGGTCCGATCGCTATCAATCACTGCCTTGCAAATGAGTTCCAGTGCACACACATGGGCACCCAGAAGGAATGTGATTTTCATCGCGTGTTCTCGGAGATCAACCGGTCTCTGCGCGATCAGCTTTGTTCGATAACAATGGATCGTTTCCTGCCCCCTCAAAAATAAATTTGTTCAACGATACAGGAGGAAAAAATCATGAAAAAGTTTGTTTGTTCCGTATGTGGTTATGTATATGAAGGCGAAGCAGCTCCGGCAGAGTGCCCGATCTGCCACGCACCGGCTGAGAAGTTCAAGGAGCAGGCTGGCGAAAAGACCTGGGCTGCTGAGCACGTTGTAGGCGTTGCACAGGGCGCTCCGGAAGATATCATCGCTGACCTGAGAGCAAACTTCGAGGGCGAGTGCTCTGAAGTTGGTATGTATCTTGCAATGGCAAGAGTTGCTCACAGAGAAGGATATCCGGAAGTAGGTCTCTACTATGAGAAAGCAGCTTACGAAGAAGCAGAGCATGCAGCTAAATTCGCAGAGCTCCTTGGCGAAGTTGTAACAGACAGCACAGAGAAGAACCTTCAGATGCGCGTAGAAGCTGAGAACGGTGCTACAGCAGGTAAATTCGACCTTGCTAAACGTGCGAAAGCAGCTGACCTTGACGCAATCCATGACACAGTACATGAGATGGCTAAAGACGAAGCAAGACACGGCAAAGCATTCGCTGGACTGCTTAAGAGATACTTTGGTAAATAAGAAATCCGCATAAAATCGGAATTTTTACAAGAGGGAACCACGTAAAACGGTTCCCTCTTTTTTAATGTTTCTGATGGAGATGTGCAAATTAGTGTACAGATTTTTCAATCTTCCGCACACTATCTGCTCTTACCTGCTCCCGAAGCTCCGTCAGATAATCTGAGAATTTCACCTGTTCATTTCCGTAGGTCATCTGCAGGTTATATTCCAGTGGGATCCAGGTTTTGATGTCGGATTCATTGTGCTGGATCAGCGCTTCCAGTTTGTCCAGAGCTTTGTAGATTCTGGATTCCAGAGTCTGCTGTGCTTCCATTTCCTGATACAGTTCTGCCATCTCTTTATCAAATGGTTCCGGCAGAGTTTTCACCCATTCACCCAGCACATCGGCTTCTTTTTCTGAATCTTTTACTGTTTTTTCAAAAGCTGGGATATCTCCGGTAAAAGCTTCTCCCAGATCATGGATCAGACACATTTTCATAATCTTCAGAAGATCCGCCTCCGGAAACTCATCACTGACAAAATATGCCATCAGAGAAATTCTCCAGGAATGCTCCGCAACACTCTCCCGCCTGCCTCCGGATGTATAGCAATGACGCACTGCATCTTTTAATCGTTCTGCAACAGAAAGTACTTCAATCAGTTTTTCTGGTTTCATATTCGTTCTCTCTCCTTTGTCTTTTCATAATATTTTCATCGACACCAATTCTGTTCATTACTATACCATATCTCCAGTCATGGAAAACAGATGAAAAAGCAGAAGATTCCATTCCAAAAAATTTGTCTCAACTAATTTATAAAAAAAATATAAACTTTATTGCATTTTTCGCCATAAGCGTCATAATGAAATTATAAACAGAAGAAAGAAGGTGATTGCCGATGGATATCACAGTGTCGGACGAGGTCTCACAGGAATATCATGAGCTTGTGAAAAACATCCTCTGCAACAGAGAATTCCTGAAGCTGAGCCTGTACACCCACCACCAGTGGACCACTCGGCTCATGCACAGTATCAATGTTTCCTACCTCTCCTGGTTCATTGCCAGGAAGCTGGGATGTGACGAGAAAGCCGCCGCAAGGGCAGGACTTCTCCACGATTTCTGTCCCTACGATTTTAAAGCAGAGACACCGACTGGTGAGCATCAGGCGTTTTATCACCCGAAGGCTGCCGCCGAAAACAGTGCCACTCACTTTGATATGACGGACAGAGAACTGGACGCAATTCTCTCACATATGTTCCCTCTGGGACCTCTTCCACGCAACAAAGAAGCCTGGATCATCAGCTTTGCCGATAAAGCCTGCGCCATTGCGGAAGGCTGCCATATCGCCATTGCACTGGCCAGGCGGAACCGGATCGTCATCAATCCGGCATAATTTCCACACAAAAACAGGGCCGTCGCCACTTCTGACGCGCCCTGTTTTTTGTGTGGAAATTTATTTTATGGTAATACTTTGCAGATTACTTTATATATCTTTAGTTCTCTTTCACAACAACCTTATCCAGATGCCAGATATCATCTACATACTCCTGGATAGTTCTGTCGGATGTGAACTTACCGCTGCATGCTGTATTGAGAAGTGCCATCTTAGCCCAGCGTTTCTCATCCTTATATGCTTCCTCAACACGCTTCTGTGCCTCTGCATAGGAACGGAAGTCGCCAAGGATGAAGTACTGGTCAGGTCTCGGCATGTTGCGTTTGTCGAGGAGTGAATTGTAAATGTCACGGAACATCTCTGTATCGCTGGAGAAGGTTCCGTTGATCAGCTGCATCAGTACCTGACGGATCTCCGGATCTGTGTTGTAGATGAAGTCCGGATCGTAACCGCCGTTATTCTCATAGTTGATGATCTGGTCGGAGCTCATACCGAAGATAAATGCATTCTCCTCACCAACCTCCTGTACGATCTCAACGTTAGCACCATCCATGGTTCCAAGTGTCGGAGCACCGTTCAGCATGAATTTCATGTTACCTGTACCGGAAGCCTCTTTACTTGCTGTGGAGATCTGCTCGGAAACATCTGCTGCCGCAAAAATGATCTCAGCGTTGGATACACGGTAGTTCTCGATGAATACAACCTTCAGCTTGCCGTTGATAGAAGCATCATTGTTTACAACATCTGCCACACAGTTGATCAGCTTGATGATCTTCTTTGCACGTGCGTAAGCTGCAGAAGCCTTTGCACCAAAGATAAATGTTCTCGGATAGAAATCCATCTCCGGATGTGCCTTGATCTGGTTGTACAGATAGATCACATGCAGGATGTTGAGAAGCTGACGTTTGTACTCATGAAGTCTCTTAACCTGGATATCGAAGATGGAGTGCGGGTCAACCTCAACACCATTGTGCTCCAGGATATATTTTGCAAGACGCTCTTTGTTCTTGAACTTGATGGTCATGAACTCCTGAAGAGCCTTCTCATCGTCTGCGTAAACCTTCAGCTTGGAAAGCTGGGAAAGATCTGTGATCCAGTCCGGTCCGATCTTGTCTGTTACCCAGTCAGCCAGAAGCGGGTTTCCATGAGCAAGGAAACGTCTCTGTGTGATACCGTTTGTTTTGTTGTTGAACTTCTCAGGCATCATCTCATAGAAATCTTTTAACTCACGTTTCTTAAGGATGTCTGTGTGAAGGCGGGCAACACCGTTAACAGAGTAGCTTCCTGCGATTGCAAGGTGAGCCATTCTTACCTGTCCATCATAGAGGATCGCCATCTTGCGGATTTTTTCCTGATCTCCAGGGTATTTGTTCTGGATCTCGATAACGAAACGACGGTTGATTTCTTCTACAATCTGGTAAACTCTAGGAAGTAATCTGGAGAAAAGCTCGATAGGCCACTTCTCAAGAGCTTCTGCCATAATAGTATGGTTTGTGTAAGCACAGGTCTTTCTTGTGATTTCCCATGCTTCATCCCACTCTAAACCTTCTTCGTCAACAAGGATTCTCATTAACTCAGCTACAGCTACTGTAGGATGTGTATCATTTAACTGGAATGTTACTTTCTCGTGGAACTTACGAATGTCGTCATGTGTTTCTTTGTATTTTGCAATTGCTCTCTGAACAGATGCAGAAATGAAGAAATACTGCTGTTTTAAACGAAGTTCCTTACCTGCCATATGGTTGTCGTTTGGATATAATACTTCACAGATTGTTCTTGCAAGATTTTCCTGCTCTACAGCTTTCTGGTACTCACCTTTGTCGAAGGAATCTAAGTTGAAGTTGTTGATTGCTTCTGCATCCCAGATACGAAGTGTGTTTACGATATGGTTGCCATAACCTACGATTGGCATATCGTATGGTACGGCACGTACACTCTGGTATCCCTTCTGAACGAACTTCTGTCTTCCGTTATGCATCTCAACATCTACATAACCACCAAACTTAACTTCTACGGCATACTCATCTCTCTTGATTTCAAAAGGATTTCCGTATTTTAACCAGTTATCTGGGACTTCTACCTGATAACCGTTCTCAATTTTCTGTTTGAACATACCATAACGGTAACGGATTCCGCAACCGTAAGCTGGATATCCAAGTGTTGCAAGAGAATCAAGGAAACAAGCTGCAAGACGGCCAAGACCACCGTTACCAAGTGCTGCATCTGGCTCCTGGTCTTCGATGAGGTTAAGGTCAAGTCCTAACTCCTCTAATGTTTCTCTTACATCATCATAGCAAAGAAGGTTAATCATGTTGTTTCCAAGAGCTCTACCCATAAGGAACTCCATGGACATGTAGTAAACCATCTTCTTGTCCTGTTTTTCGTATGCTTTGTGTGTCTCGATCCAGTTGTCAATAATATCGTCTTTTACGGAGTATGCAACAGCCTGATAAATCTGCTGTGGTGTTGCTTCTTCGAGTTTACGACGAAACAGCATACGGACATTGGACTCTAACTCTTTTTTGAATTTTTCTTTGTCGAAAGTATCCTTTTTAATCAATGAACTGATCCTCCTAAATTATCTCGTGTAATCCTGGAATCTTTTTCGTGCCTGCTTTCGTGAGAAGATTTCTATCAGCCAGCCTCAGATTTTGAGACGTACGTAGTACATTCGCCGCAAAATCTGAGTGCCTCTGATCAAAAACCATTCGCTAAAAACAAGTGTTTAAAAGGTTTTAAGATTACATTTTTTTCTCAACACCTAATCTTACTTTTTCTCCATTAATATCCCATTCCTTGGAATATCCGCCTTCTGCGTCTAAGCACATATCGTCTGCCAATACATCATTCTTGATTTCATCAGTGTATTTGGTCATGACTTCTTTAATCTTGTCATTACCCTCTTCGTATACAGTAATGTGGTCTGTCACTTCAAAGCCGGCTTCTTTTCTCATTGTCTGTACCTTACTGATGATTTCTCTTACGAATCCCTCTTCCAAAAGTGCCGGTGTCAGATTAGTGTCAAGTACTACGGTAACTCCATGATCTGCCTGAGAAACGTATCCCTCTTTCTGTGACATATCAATTAATAACTCTTCCGGCAATAAATTGATTTTACCATCATTTAACTCTATTGTCAAAAAGCCATTTGCGTCTAATTCTTTCTTAGCCGCACTTCCGTTAAGGTTTGCTAAAATATTACGGATCTTTCCTAAGTCTTTACCGTATTTTGGTCCAAGAATACGCATCTGAGGTTTAAATGTGTAATCTGTGAGGTCAGATACATCATCCTTAAAAATAACGTCTTTTACGTTAAGCTCACCTTCGATGATCTGTTTGTAGTAATCTGTTAAAGCAGCCTCTCCATTTACAAACATCTGACCGATTGGCTGACGGTTCTTGATTCCGGATGCGTTACGTGCAGCACGTCCAAGTACAACGATGTCAAGTACTTCACCCATATCCTGCTCAAGTTTCTCATCAATCATTGCCTCATCCACTGCTGGGAAATCACATAAATGGATACTTTCTGGTGCATCTGGATTAACACTCTTTACAAGGTTCTGGTAAATGTCTTCTGTCATAAATGGAATCATTGGTGCAGAAGCTTTGATGAATGTAACGAGTGCAGTATAAAGAGTCATGTATGCATTAATCTTATCCTGCTCCATTCCTTTAGCCCAGAAACGCTGACGGGAACGACGTACATACCAGTTACTCATATCATCTACAAATGCCTGTAATGCCTTTGTTGTTTCAGGAATCTTATAGTTGGCAAGACAGTCATCTACTGTTTTTACGCAGGAGTTCAGTCTTGATAATAACCATTTATCCATAACAGATAACTTGTCGTACTCTAAGCTGTACTTCGTTGGGTCAAATTCATCGATATTTGCGTAAAGTACATAGAATGCATAAGTATTCCATAATGTACCCATGAATTTACGCTGTCCCTCTGTTACTGCATCTGCGTGGAAACGGTTTGGCAGCCAAGGTGCACTGTTAGAGTAGAAATACCAGCGGATAGCATCTGCTCCATGCTGCTCTAATGCATCAAACGGATCTACGGCATTTCCTTTACTCTTACTCATCTTCTGTCCGTTTTCGTCCTGTACGTGGCCGAGAACGATTACGTTCTTATAAGGAGCTTTGTTAAATAACAGTGTGGACTCTGCAAGTAAGGAATAGAACCATCCTCTTGTCTGGTCTACTGCCTCAGAAATGAACTGTGCAGGGAACTGCTGCTCGAAAAGCTCTTTATTTTCAAATGGATAATGATGCTGTGCAAATGGCATTGCTCCTGAGTCAAACCAGCAGTCGATAACTTCTGGCACTCTCTTCATTGTCTTTCCACAATCTGGACATGTCAGAGTGATCGCATCAATATATGGTCTGTGAAGTTCTACAGTCTGAGCTTCTGGATTTCCGCTCTTTTCCTCTAATTCCTGGCGGCTTCCGATGCACTCCATCTTTCCGCAGCCTTCACACTGCCATACGTTTAATGGTGTTCCCCAGTAACGGTTACGGGAAATACCCCAGTCCTGAATGTTATTTAACCAGTCACCAAAACGGCCTTTACCGATGCTCTTTGGAATCCAGTTGATTGTGTTATTGTTGCGAATCAAGTCGTCTTTTACTGCTGTCATCTTGATGAACCAGGACTCTCTCGCATAGTAGATCAGCGGTGTATCACATCTCCAGCAGAAAGGATAATCATGTTCGAACTTAGGCGCATCGAAAAGAAGGCCTTCTTTATCTAAGTCAACAAGTACCTTAGGGTCTGCATCTTTTACAAATAATCCAGCATAAGGTGTGTCTTCTGTCATGTTACCCTTTCCATCTACGAACTGAACAAATGGAAGATCGTACTTTCTTCCAACCTGTGCATCGTCCTCACCAAATGCAGGTGCGATGTGTACAATACCTGTACCATCGGACATTGTTACATAGTCAGCGCATGTTACGAAATGTGCTTTCTTATGCTGTTTTTCTGCGGACTTTGCAGCACCTTCATATAGTGGAACATACTCTTTATATTCAAGGTCTGTTCCTTTGTAAGTTTCAAGAATCTCGTAAGCTGGAGTTTCTTCTGTTCCAAGCTTACCAAGAACTTTATCCAGTAATGCTTTTGCCATATAGTAAACATAACCGTCAGCAGCTTTTACTTTACAGTAAGTCTCTTCTGGGTTTACACAAAGAGCTACGTTACTTGGAAGTGTCCAAGGTGTTGTTGTCCATGCAAGGAAATACGCATCTTCACCAGCCACTTTGAAACGAACAACTGCGGAACGCTCTTTTACTGCCTTATATCCCTGTGCTACCTCGTGAGAAGATAAAGGTGTTCCACAACGAGGGCAGTAAGGTACAATCTTAAATCCTTTATAAAGAAGACCTTTATCCCAGATAGTCTTTAATGCCCACCATTCGGACTCAATAAAGTTGTCATTATAAGTTACATATGGGTTATCCATATCAGCCCAGAAACCAACGGTCTTTGAGAAATCTTCCCACATTCCTTTGTATTTCCAAACAGATTCTTTACACTGAGTGATAAATGGGTCTAAACCATACTCTTCAATCTGCTCTTTTCCGTCAAGGCCAAGCTTCTTCTCTACTTCAAGCTCTACTGGAAGTCCGTGAGTATCCCATCCGGCCTTTCTTGGAACCATGTAACCCTTCATTGTACGGTAACGAGGAATCATATCCTTGATTACACGAGTTAAAACGTGTCCGATATGAGGTTTACCATTGGCTGTTGGTGGTCCATCATAGAAAGTGTAAACAGGGTCACCTTCTCTTGTTTCGATACTTTTCTTAAAAATGTCATGGTCTTTCCAAAACTGTGCAGTTTCTTTTTCTCTCTCTACAAAATTGAGATTCGTGGATACTTTCTTGTACACGACGTTTCCTCCTTAATTTAGTCAGTTTAATTTAACTACTTTTAGATTAAATAAATTTATATTGTGATGTTATGGCCAAAAGATATTTTGCCCCTAACTTGATGTCACGAATTACTCCGCAGCTAACGCTGCTCCCATAATTCTGAAACATCATATTATTATGCCCGATGTGCAGACCAAATTTTCCGGCAAAAAAAGAAAAGCCCCCATCCCCAGTAAAAGGATGAAAGCCTGAACTATCATTATACCACCTGTACATACTGACATATGCTTCTCTGTTAACGGTGAGATTCCGTCACTGCTTACTGTAACCTTTCGGCAGTGCAACTCAGGAGTGATATTCGGATATTCTCTACTGACAACGGATTCCCACTATCTCCGTCTCACTGAAGCGTTCAAAAATTCTTACTGTCTCCATCAACGTTTTTATCACAGATAATCATATACTAGGTGGGATAAATTGTCAACAGATTTTCATTCTGTATTTACTGTATTTATCACTATATTGATTCCTGTACTATTTATATCAGATGTGAGATGACTCCCACATCATAGCAAGAATGCCAGGACATTCTTGAATTGATAAAATGTCACCAGTTACTTTTATACATTATTTATACAATGAGATTTTCCAGTTTCACAAAACATTGTTAATCCTTAAATTTTCTTTTAATTTACAAAAGATTATGCTACAATACTCCTTAATTAGAAAGGAGCCTATAATGTTAAAAAAACTCATTGTATCTTTTCTTTGTGCGATTGTTGTCGCCTGCACAGTTCTCGGCGGATTTTGCCTGCTTTACTTTACTATTCCAAGCCAGAAAGCAAAGGCATCCATTTCCCTGCCTTCTACTGTAGAGGACAGTGAAACTGCAGCGGAGTCTACCACAGAAGCAGATTCCAAAGATAAGAATGTTTATGCGGCCGATGTGTATCAGTCTCTTACACTTCGTTCAGAGGCAAGCGCAGATTCTGACGCGATTACAGACCTTCTTCCTATGACACATCTGGAAGTTCTTGAGTTTGCGGCAGGTACAAATTATGCTTACGTCAAGGTATTAACCGGAGATAAAGAAAGCTATAAAGGCTATGTAAACAGCGAATATATTACTAAATTAGGAGAACCAACCGTTCGTATTGGGACAGAGGAGTAAATGAATTATGTTTTCTAACAATTTAACTATGATGACCGACCTGTATGAGCTTACAATGATGCAGGGATATTTCTTCGAAGGTAACGAAGATAAGGTTGTATTTGATGTTTTTTACCGCAAAAATCCATCCGGCAGTGCTTATGCCATCACCTGTGGACTTGATCAGGTAATTGATTATATAAAGAACCTGTCATTTTCTTATGAAGATATTGATTATTTAAGAGGTCTCGGCATTTTTAAAGAAGATTTTCTTTCCTATCTTGCCGGCTTCCATTTCAGCGGAGATATTTATGCAATCCCAGAGGGAAGTGTCGTATTTCCAAAGGAGCCACTTGTAAAGGTTATCGCCCCTATCATGGAAGCACAGCTTGTTGAGACAGCGATTTTAAATATCATCAACCACCAGAGTCTTATCGCAACAAAGGCTTCTCGTGTTGACTATGCGGCTGGGGGAATTCGGTCTTCGCCGCGCACAGGGACCAGATGCCGGAACACTCGGCGCAAGAGCTGCCGTTATCGGTGGATGTACCGGGACTTCCAACGTACTCGCCGGAGAACTTTACGGCATTCCTGTACAGGGAACACATGCCCACAGCTGGATTATGAGCTTCCCAGACGAACTTACTGCTTTCCGTACCTACGCGAAAATGTATCCCGATGCCTGCATCCTTTTGGTAGATACTTACGACACCTTAAAGTCTGGTGTTCCACATGCCATTCAGGTATTTAAAGAGATGCGTGATGCCGGAATCACTTCTAAGCTTATGGGAATCCGTTTAGACAGCGGTGACATTGCCTACCTGTCTAAAAAGGCCCGCAAGATGTTAGATGAAGCAGGATTTACAAATGCGATTATTTCCGCTTCCAGCGACCTTGATGAATACCTGATCAACAGTTTAAAAACACAGGGCTGTACCGTAACTTCCTGGGGTGTCGGTACAAATCTTATCACATCTTCTGATAACCCAGCATTCGGTGGGGTATACAAACTTGCAGCCATCAAAAAACCTGGCGATAAAGAATTCACCGCTAAAATTAAGATTTCCGAGAACCCGGAAAAGATTACAAACCCAGGTAACAAAACAGTTTATCGTATTTATGATAAAGAAAGCAGCAAGATTAAGGCTGACTTAATCTGCCTCGTTGGGGAAACATTTGACCCTTCAGAAGATTTAAAGATTTTTGATCCGATCTCTACCTGGAAAAAGTCCATTCTTCCAGCCGGCAGCTATCAGATCCGCGAAATGCTCGTTCCAATATTCTTAAACGGACAGTGCGTATACTCCTCTCCTGCTGTTATGGACATCAAAGCATACTGCCAGCAGGAACTGAATACACTGTGGGATGAGAACAGAAGACTGATAAATCCTCAGACCGTATATGTGGACCTTTCACAGAAACTGTTCGATCTGAAACACAAGTTATTAGGAGACGAAAAATAAATAATAATTTGCTGGGGACATAGACGCCGCTTTAGCAGAAGATATTGAGCTGAATTGTAGTCGGTCTTCTAAGAAAAAAGAATTGTTATACGTTTGATTTTGTTCCGTTGCGCTAAGCATTCCATTCTGCCCAGAAAAACAGGAACTCGGGAAAAACGAGTCCCAAGTTCCTATGGTCAGAATTCCATAGCGCAAAGTCACAAAATGCAATATGAATAACAATTCTTTTTTTCTTTACCATAGTTTCCTTACAATTCAGCATAAAATTTTATTTCAACGGCTGTCTGTTTTTAATAACAATAGCAAAGTCGATCATAATAAGAACAATCGTTAGTATCCATGAGATAGGAAAGGCATAATACAGAACACTTAATTGGCAATATTCCCCGAAAATAGTATATATCCAAATAATACGAAAACAACAGGTTCCTATAATTGCGGCAATAGCCGGGGATAAGGAATGTCCAGTACCTCTTAATACGCCTGCCGGAATCTCATAAAAACTGCATAGTGGTTCAAAAAAGAGAATACACATAATACGAAGATGTGCATTTTGTATAACCGTTTGTTCTGCGAAAAAATCCTGTAAAAAATTTTCGAAATATAATGAGTGGCTCAATAATTACCAAACTACTCAAAACAGAAAAAATCATACATATCCATATAATATAGGGAAAGAATTCCTGCTATATAATTAATAGTCAAAAAAGAAAAAACATTGTATAATAAATATATCTTAGGAGTAAGTATTGTATAATATTTTTTAGTTTATCAACCAGAAAATATAACACATGGAGGAGGGTTACATATGACGGGCTGCAAAAAAATTGATATGGATACCTGGGCACGCAGGGAACATTACGAATACTATACTAAACAGTTAAAAGTTGAATATAATATTACCGCTAATGTTGATGTAAAAAATGTATTGGATTTTTGTCATTCAAAAGGTTACAAATTTTACCCTGCTATGATCTATCTTGTTACTAAGACATTAAACCGCATCGATAATTTTAAAATGTTTAAAGATAAATATGGATACCTTTGTGCCTGGGACAAAATCATTCCAAATTATACTATTTTTCATAATGATGACCATACTTTTTCTGATTGCTGGACAGATTTTTCCGAAGATTTTAATATATTTTATCAAGATATCCTAAAAGATATGGCTACTGCCGCAACGAAAAAAGGAATTAAAGCAAAAGAAGGACAACCTGCTAATTTTTACTGCATATCCTGCACGCCATGGACAACCTTTACCGGTTATAGCAGTAGGGTCTCTAATGGTGAACCTTCTTTTTTCCCAATTGTATTGATGGGAAAGTATAAGCAGCATGGCAAAAAAATACTGATGCCTGTTAATATCACAATTGCTCATGCAGTAGCAGATGGTTATCATGTAGGATTATTCTTTCAGTATCTCCAGGAAGAAATTAACAACTACTAATTTGCTGGAGACACAGACGCCGCTTTAGTAGAAGATATTGAGCTGAATTGTATGGAGTCTTCTAAAGAAAAAATAATACCATATCTCAGATGCGGCTTCGGAGCGTGTTTAAGATGCAGATAAGCATTTTAAACACAGCGACTACAGAGCAGATGGGATATGGTATTATTTCTTTTTTCGTCTATCCAAAATCTACAAATTAGTATTTTATAATATTTTATTTTGAATAAAACACTCAAATATATAACTTGGATTTTCGTAATAAACACTACTATTATAATCATCTATTTTGTCACTAATAAAAGAATGATATACTTCAATAATTGCATCTACTACATCTATCTTTTTTTCTAAAGCCACTTGTTTTATCAATCGCTTATATACTTTTCCGATATCCCAATGGGAAGGAACCGCATACTGACATTCCCTCACATTATCAAAATTTCCAACGGAAATTTTTGCTGCTTCAATAAAATCATCACTCACCCGCTCTATATTATCGCTATGGTAAATATCCGCTAAATCATATATTTTTGCAATGCGTTCTTTGCCTAGAGCGTGTTTGAAAAATAAAAGTTGCACAAAACATATATTCCCACGCCCTTT
>OGQW01001601.1_pt1 | contig 13134 bp, 9 predicted proteins | sample 1553301 | NCBI WGS metagenome assembly OGQW01 (sample SAMEA2579974, study PRJEB22360) | human gut metagenome
CCGCGCCTTCAAGGATGCCGCCGATTTCGTATTCGTTCTCTATTTCCTGACGGGTCATCTTGCGGATGTACTTCCCCTTCTGCGGTTCCGACGTGATCAGGCCGTCCTGCGTGAGGATTTGCAGCGCCTCGCGGATTGGTGCGCGGCTGATGCCGAGGCGTTCGGAAAGGATGACTTCCTTAACTTGCTCGCCGGGAGCGAGTTCGCCGTCAAGTATGCAACGCTTGATGAACTCGACAACCTGGCCGCTGTATGTCTGGCGTTTGAACGTGTGCATGACTTCTCCTTCGAAGGGCACATGACGAAAAGGTTCGTAAGGCGTTTCGCAGTGATCGGAAAGCGTGTATCGGGAGAGGCAAGGCGGATAGCATTCTCGATGTGTTTTTCTACAGAATTACTGCATTCTGTAACGGAAATAGGCGCTACGTCAAGATGTTGAAGGGCCTTTGTTACAGAAGGGGTATAGAAAGATACATACTGTCTCCATGCAACAAACGGCGCGGGAAACGTTTCAATGCCGTTGCCCGCACCTCAGGGGCTGCAATGCGGGAACGCATTGCAGTAACCGGCCTGCCGTGTGCCGATGGGAAGGGAGCGTATCAGTCGTTGGAGACGAGCAAGGGGTTTTCGTCGTCGGGATATGTGACGATGAGCGAGCGGAACGCGTCCTCTTCAAACAGAAAAGCTTCGACGACAAGCGGATCAAACTGTGTCCCGCGGCCTTCCACGATGATGTTCCTGGCGGTTTCGTGGTCGAAGGCGGGTTTGTACACCCGCTTGGAGATCAGCGCGTCATAGACGTCGGCGAGGGCCATGAGCCGCCCCACGCGGGGGATTTCCTCTCCCTTCAGGCCGCGGGGATATCCTTTCCCGTCCCAGCGCTCATGGTGCGTATAGGCGATGACCGCGCCAAGGCGCAAAAAGTCGTTGTGCCCGCCCATGCGCTTTTCCGCCCAGCTCAGGGTCTGGTAGCCGAGGGTGGTGTGCTTCTTCATCTCGTTGAATTCGGCTTCCGTGAGCTTGCCGGGCTTGCGGAGGATGCTGTCCGGAATGCCGACCTTGCCGACATCGTGCAGAGGGGCGCAGACGCGGAACAGCTCGATGGTGTCGTCATCGTCGTCCCAGATATCGGGACGCATGAGCCGCAGGCGCTTGGCGAGGATTTCCACGCCGTGCTGCGTACGGCGGACGTGCGCGCCGGTTTCGTTATCGCGGGTTTCCACGACCGAAGCGAGACATTCCACCGTCACGGAACGGGAAAGATACAGTTCCTTGGTGCGTTCCTTGACCAGCGAATTGAGCTCGTCGTTGTATTTTTTGAGCGCGACGTGATTCGATACCCGCGCCCGGACGAGGCGGGGCTGGAAGGGCTTGGCGATGAAGTCCACGGCCCCGAGATCGAGCCCCTTGGCCTCGTGTTCCTCGTTCCCCATCGCGGTGATGAAAACGACGGCGATGTTGCTCGTGAGGGGATCGGATTTGAGGCGGCGGCAGACTTCGTAACCGTCCATATCAGGCATCATGATATCCAAAAGGACGATGTCGGGGCGGGGCTCGGAGAGCGCCAGCCTCAGGGCTGTGGCACCGTTGGTGGCAACGCGGACGGTGTACTCGCCGCGCAGGAGATCATCCAAGATGCGGATATTGGCAATGGTGTCGTCGACGACGAGTACCACGGGTTTCTTAGGATAGCCCATTCGGTTCTCTCAATTCCAGATCCAAAAGCTGTGCAAGGTGCAAAAGGCCGCTTTCGGCCTTCTCGAAATCGAAGGTATCAATGGCGTGCTGGATTTCGTTCGTTTCCGCCCCGCACTGCCCACCGAGAAAACGCAGGCATTCAGCCCTGCCAGCGCAGGGGCGGCGGCCAGCGCCAATTCCTGGTTGCGGCCGCCCAGGCCGTGGCCCGTCAGGTGTACCACGGTCTCGCCACCCGCCAGAAAGGCCAGCTTTTGCCCCTGCCCGGCGTGGCTTTGGGCGATGCTGCCCAAAAAGCGCCCTGACTCCCGGGCTTCGCAGTTCAGCCGGTCGGTCAGCAGCACGGGGGTGTAGCCCGCTTTGCGGCAGGCATCCGCCGCAGCGGCGCACAGTTCCCGCACGCTGCCGGTGATTTTGGTGGTCACATTGTCCAGCGCTTTGGGCGTTTCCTGCTCCAGCAGGGTCAGCATCCGCTCCGTCATGGGCAGGTGGTATTTCTGCACGATCTCCTTGGCTTGTGCGCAGGTAGAACTATCCGGGTAAGCGGGGCCGGAGGCAATCATATCCAGCGGATCGCCAAGAATATCCGAAAGCACGATGGAAACCACATGGGCCGGGACGCACAGTTGGGCAAAACGGCCGCCCTTTACGCCGGAAAAACGCTTGCGGAGGGTGTTGATCTCTACAATATCCGCCCCGCAGACCAGCAGGTTGTGGGTGAGTTCTTCCAGATCCGCGGCGGGGATGAGCGGCTTTTCAAACAAAGCGGAACCGCCGCCGGAAAGCAGGAACAGCACGGTGTCCTGTGCGGTCAGCCCGCTGACGAGGTCCAGCGCCTGCTGGGTGGCGGTAAAGCTGTTCTCGTCCGGGATGGGGTGCCCGGCTTCCCGGATGGTAAAGTTGGCGATGGGGCCTTTGCTGTGGTCGTACTTGGTAATGACAATACCGGTATCAATGCGGGAACCCAGAATGCGGCTCGGGGGGGTGGGCATCTCCCCCGGACCCCGTTCTGGCGGCGTTGGCCATCTGCCAGGCACCCTTGCCGGCGGCAACCAGCACAACGCGCCCGGAACCGAAATCGCGTCCTTCCAGCGCTTTGCGGACGGCCTCGTCCGGCTGGGCGGCGGTGATGGCGGCCTGAATGATGGCGTCAGCGTCTTGGCGGAGTTTAGACATAGGGATCACACTCTTTTCTGTTTTGTTTGTAGGTTCTTTAATTTCTGTTATAACATGCAAATCAATCATTCAGCAATCGGCAGAACGTACAGAATTGGCGGCAAAATTTTGGCGGCACGGGGATGCCCGCACCGCCAAAAAAAACAGAATTTTGAAGTTTTACAGGTCGCGGCCCAGCTTGATGCCAGTCAGGTGCTCGTAATACTGGGCAATGGCGCTGTGGTCTGCCTGGCCCTTGCCATTGCTGTGCAGCCACTGCAAAATTTCCTGCACTTCGGCGGTCATCGGCACCGGGGCACCCACGGTGTGGGCGCAGTCCAGGGCGTTGTTCAGGTCCTTGATGTGCAGGTCAATCTTGAAGCCGGGCTTATCGTTGCCCTCGATCATCATGGGAGCTTTGGCGTTCATGACGGTGGAACCGGCCAGGCCGCCCTTGATGGCCTGGAACACCAGGTCGGGGTCAACACCGGCTTTCTGGGCCAGGGTCAGGGCTTCGGCCACAGCCTGGATGTTGGCCGCCACGATGATCTGGTTGGCCAGCTTGGTGGTGTTGCCTGCGCCGATGCCGCCGCACCGCACAGCGGAAGAACCCATGGCCAGCAGGACCGGTTTGAAGGTGTTGAAGACCTCTTCCTCGCCGCCGACCATGAAGGAAAGGGTGCCGTCAATCGCCTTGGGTTCACCGCCGGAAACGGGGGCGTCCAGCATCTGGATGCCGCGGGCGGCAAGCTCGGCGGCAATCTCCTTGCTGGCGATGGGGTTCAGCGAGGTCATATCAATAAAGGTAGAGCCGGGCTGCATGTGGGCGGCAACGCCGTTTGCACCCAGCATGACCTGTTTAACCTGCGGAGCGTTGGGCAGCATGGTCAGCACAAGATCACAGGTGGAGCCGATGGTGGGCTGGTCGGCTACTTTGGCGCCGCAGGCTTCCAGCTCAGCTGCGGCGGCGGGAGAGTGGCTGTCCACCGTAACGTCATAGCCGGCTTTGAGCAGGTTTTTGGCCATGGGGCGGCCCATGATGCCAAGACCGATAAAACCAATTTTCATACGATCACACGACCCTTTCTTTGTAAGGTGTATCTAAAAACAAAGAAATAGACTAAATTTTCGACTTTTCAGATACACCCCAGGAAACATGGGATACCCTGCCGGAACAAAAGCGGCAGGCAAGATAAAAACAATTTTATTATAGTAATAGATTATACAAATTGCAAGAAGAACTTTTGTGAAACACATAAAAATATAGGCAAAAAGGCAGAAAAATAAGGGCGACTGCGTTGCACAAGGGCAAAACGTGTGATAGAATAATAGAAATATCTCCGGTTAATACGGATGCGCTGCGGGGGCCAACCCGCACAAGGGAAAGTGAAGGAAAGAGTTATGGAACGCCGCCCAATCAAAACGATCCGCAATCAGGTGTATCAGATCCTGAAGGATGATATCTGCGAAGGAAGATTTGCTCCCGGCCAGTGGCTGCAGGAAAACGAGCTGGCAGAGCGCCTGTGCGTGAGCCGCAGCCCCATCCGGGAAGCACTGCGCCAGCTGGCTTCGGACGGGCTGGTGGTGGAGATCCCCAACAAGGGTGTGTTTGTAAAAGAGTTTACCGCGCGGGACATTGAGGAAATTTTTGACCTGCGCGTTCTGCTGGAAGATTACGCCATCAGCAAGCTGCAGCACCACCTGACCACGGCGGATATGCAGCAGCTGATCGATTGCCTGAACGAGATGGAGCGGCTGCACGCCCAAAAGAACCTGCGTGCCTACACGGATATGGATTCTAAGCTGCACGGGCTGCTGATTGAACTGTGCGGCAACAGCCTTTTGGAATCTATGTATGCAAGGATCCATTCGCTGAACCAGCAGTTCCGTATTTATTCGCTGACAAGTACCCAGCGCTTTAATGAATCGATGGAAGAGCACCGCGATATTGTGCACTGCCTGCTGACCAACAATGCGGACGAGGCAAGGGCCATCAACAAGCGCCATTTGCAGCTGGCGAAAGATAAAATTATCCAGCATTTTTCTGAGCAGGAAGCCCTGAAACAGGCAGCGGATGCACAGCCCAAAACAACCGCCGAAGCGGACAAAAAAGCAAAATAACAAAATAAAATGTGCCCCCGGCAGCTTTGCATTGCTGCAGGGGGCACTGCTGTTATGGAAGATAAAATCAGGAACTGAGCTGTTCTTTGTGGTATTGCAGGGTGTACAGCTGATAGTACCGCCCATGACGGGCCAGCAGCTCCTGGTGGCTGCCCTGCTCCAGAATTTTGCCGTGGGACAGCACGATGATGTTGTCCGCGTGCTGGATGGTGGAAAGGCGGTGGGCAACGATCAGCATGGTGCCGACGGTGCGCATTTTTTCCAGAGAATCCTGAATCAAAAGCTCGGTTTCGGTATCAATGTTGGCGGTTGCTTCGTCCAGAATCATCACGCTGGGTTTGTGGATGATCGTGCGGGCAAAGCTGAGCAGCTGGCGCTGACCGGCGGAGAAGTTGTTGCCGCGCTCGCGCACTTCCTCATCCAGGCCGTGGTCCAGCTTGTTGATGAAGTGGTCAGCGTTGACATAGCGGCAGACCTGCATGATCTCTTCGTCCGAGATGTTATCCTCCCGCAGGACAATGTTGCTGCGGATGGTGCCGGAAAAGAGGAAAACATCCTGCAGCATTTGTCCAAAATGGCGGCGGAGGGAAGAAATTTTGATTTTGCGGATGTCGATGCCGTCAATCAGAATTTCGCCCTTCTGGAACTCGTAATTGCGGCAGATGAGGGAAAGAATGGTGCTTTTGCCGGAGCCGGTGGAACCGACAAAAGCCACGGTTTCCCGCGGGGAAACATGGAACGAAACGCCCTGCAGCACCCATTCGCCGGGAATATAGCTGAACCAGACATCGCGGAACTCAATTTCGCCTTTTACATCGGTCAGCTCAATGGCGTCGGGGGCATCCACCAGCTTGGGCTGAATGTCCATAATAGAAAAGACTTTTTCCGACGAGGCCAGCGCGGATTGCAGCCAGTTGAACTGCTCGGCCAGGTTCTGGATGGGGGTAAAGAACTTGGAAATGTACATGTAGAAGGTGACGATGGTGCCGCCGGTGATGGTCTGCCCCAGGAAAGAAACGTTGTTCAGGTGGCCCATGCCGCCCAGGTAGAACAGGCACAAAATAGAGCTGATGTACAGCATGTAGACCAGCGGGCGGAATACGCCGAACACAAAAATCTGTTCCTGCGTGACCTTGGAAAGGGTCTGGCTTTTTTGGTAGAACTCCGCCATCTTTTCGTCCTCGCGGCCAAAAATCTGGGTGACCTTGATACCGGAAAGGTTCTCCGAAAGATAGGTGTTGATGTCAGTGGTGGCATCCTTGACCTTACGGTAGGCCCGGCGGGAAAACTTGCGGAAGATGACAGTGAAGATGACGATGAAGGGAACAAAGCAGAGCACCATCAGGGTCAGCGCATAGTTCAGGCAGAGCATGGCCACCAGAATGCCCAAAATGACGAACGCATTTTTGATCAGGTTCACCAAAAGGTTGGTGAACATCATGGAAATGGCGTTGGTATCGTTGGTAACGCGGGTAACAAGCTTGCCAACCGGGATCTCGTTGAGCTGCTCGTGGGAGAGGGACTCAATGTGGGTGAACAGATCCTCGCGCAGATCGGAGATGATGCGCTGGCCGACCCGCTGCAGAATGACCGCCTGAAAATAGGTGCTTGCCATCGAGAACACCAGAACCCCCGCATAGACCGCGACCGAAGCGAACAGGCGGCTGAGGGCAAAATCGGCGGCGACAAGTTCTTCGATCGCACCGACGATTAGGGGAGAGATAATGTCGTAAGCGATGGAGAAGAGCATCAGGAAGAGAACCAGAAGAAACTTGGCCCAGTACGGTTTGGCATAGGCGAACAGGCGGCGCAGAATCTCGCCGTCTGCCATGGTGCGCTCAAAACCCATGGCGGTCTTTTTATCTTTGACCGAAGCGTAAGCAAAAATCAGCAGCGCGGTAATGGCACCGATGACGCCGCCAACCAGCAAAAGCGGGTTTATATTAAGCATTGTCATCACCTCCGGCTTCATCTTCCAGCCGCTGCAGGTCCACCATGCGGCGGTACTTGGGGCAGCTGGTGTACAGCTCATCGTGGGGGCCGACGGCCTCAATCTTGCCATCATCCAGGAAGATGATCTTGTCCAGCCGCTCCACCGTGGAAATGCGGTGGGCAATCAGCAGGGTGGTCTTGTTGGCGCGGCTGGATTTCAGGTTGTCCAGAATGATTTTTTCGGTGCGGGTGTCCACAGCGGAAACAGAGTCATCCAGAATCAGGATGGGGGCGTCTTTCAGCAGGGCGCGTGCAATGGAGATGCGCTGTTTCTGGCCGCCGGAAACGGTCACGCCGCGCTCACCCAGAACGGTTTCGTAACCATCCTTAAAGTCCACGATGTTGTCCCGCACATCGGCCAGGCTGGCGGCGTGGTCGATCATTTCGGGGGAGGCATCGTCCACACCAAAGCCGATGTTGTGGGCGATGGTATCCGAGAAGAGGAAGTTGTCCTGTGGAACATAGGCGCAGGCAGCGCGCACAGAATGGATGGACAGGGTGTTCACGTCCTTGCCGTCCACAAACAGGGTGCCGTCCGGCACGTTGTAGGTGCGCAGCAGCAGGTCCACCAGCGCCGTTTTGCCCGCGCCGGTCTTGCCCACAATGCCCACGCTTTCGCCGGGGTGGATGGTGAAGGAGATATCCTGCAGCACATCGTATTCGCCGTCCGGGTAGCGGAAGGTCAGGTGGCGGAATTCCACACTGCCCTGCGGGTTCTGCAGCTCCTGCACGCCGGGGCGGTCGGCCACATCAATGGGGGCGTTCAGCAGCTCGGTGATGCGGTTCAGGGAAGCCTTGCCGCGGGAGGTCTTTTCGATCAGCATGGAAATTGCCATGATGGGCCAGACGATGGCCTCAAAATAGCCGATGTACTCTACCAGCTGGCCAGCGTTGAACCGGCCCTGGTAGACCAGATAACCGCCATACCCCAGGATGACACAGATGACGGATTCGACAAACAGGGTCACGAGCACTTCCAGCAGGGTGGCAATTTTGGTGTAGATGACGTTGATCTCCTCGTTCTGTTTGTTCAGCTTGCGGAACGCCATGAGCTCTTTCAGCTCTTTGACAAACGCCTTGATAACGGCAATGCCGGAGAAATTTTCCTGTGCAAAGTCTGAAAGATCGGAGAATGCCTGTTGGCGTTCTTCCCAGCGCTTGGTCATGGCGGTGCCCATGACGGTGCCGATGCCGAACATGATGAGGGCAGGGATCAAAGCCAGCAGGGTGAGCTTATAATCCATGCGCCACATTTTGTACAGGGCCATCAGGCCGAGAACCAAAGCGTCAAAGAACATCAGGATACCATCACCAAAACATTCCTGGATGGTATCAATATCATTGGTGTAAAGGCTCATCAGGTTGCCGACCTTGTTAACCTGGTAATACTGCTGCGAAAGCTGGCGGCTGTGGTCAAACATCCGCTCGCGCAGATTGGCAGCAACCCGCACAGCGGAGCCGAAAAAGCAGATACGCCACAAAAAGCGCCCAATGACCATGAGCACCACGATCCAGATCATGGGCAGGCAGATGTGCTGCAGCAAAACCTCTTTGGTAAAGGGCAGGGTCTGGCCGTTTACGACCACCTGCCCCAGGTTGACCCCGTTGATGACCAGACGGTAAAACTGGGGGATCAACAGCTGGATATAGTCAACCATTAAAAGGGCCAGCAGCCCAAGCAGCAGCACGGGCGCATTTTTGAGGTAATAACGGTTGATGTACTTGCCGAAAATCACGGCATCTCCTCCTTTTCCTTGCAGGGATACAGCCGGGCAGCCCGGTCGGCGGCAAAAGTGCCGTATCTTTCAGTATATAGGACGGGAACGGTTGAGTCAACGCAAAACGCGAAAAAGTGGGAAATACAGCCGAACAGGGGGGAAGCGTCTTTTATTATGAAGCATAGCCCCTACGGTCTCGATAGGAAATAGGTTGTTTCTGGATACACAAATGTTTCTTCTTTATATAAGGATACAAAATGATAAGGATACAAAATGAACTGCTTTTACACATAGATTTCGTTGTTGCGGGCGGGCAGCTTTTGCACCACGGCTTTGTGGGCGGCGGTTTCACGCCAGGCGGCGGGACTTAAACCCGTTTCCCGCTTAAACACGCGGCACAGGTAGTTGGCACCGGAAAAACCGCACAGCCCGGCGATCATTTCCAGGCTGTACTCCCGCTCGGCCAGCAGCAGTTTGGCAGCTTCAATGCGCACGCTGGTCAAAAAGTGGCCCGGCGGCATGCCCATCTCGGAAGAAAAGACCCGCACAAGGTGGCACTTGCTGACCCCAAGCTGGGCGCTGAGTTCTTCCACGCCGTACAGGGCCATGTAGTTATCGCGGATGGCTTCCACCGCGCGGGCTACCAACGGCGAAAGACGGCGGGATTCCTCGTCCCCGTGGGCAAGGGCGCACAGCAGGGTGTAGGGGGCGGCGGCGCTGGCGGCATCGTCGGCATTCCCGGCACCGCACACGCGGGCCAGCAGCTCCGCTGCACTGGGGCAGGAAGCCCCATCCGCAAAGCGCGGCTGCGGCAGCCCGGCCAAAAACTGCTGCACGGCCAGCCCGGTCAGCCGCACGCACAGCAGATGGCAGGGGGTAACGGGCCGCAGCGTGAAAGTGCCAAAGCCCAGCAAAAGATCGCCGGAGGAGCCCGCCGCGCTCTGGCTGCCGGGGCATTCCAGCACGCACTGCCCGCTGGAAAGTACCCCTGCCCAAAGGCCCTCGCCGGAAAGGGTAAGCGGCGCTTCGCCCTGCAGCTCCTGCACTGCGGCGCAGGCGCAGCAGGTGGTTGGATCAAATATCAATTTCTGACCTCCAATATCAATAAAGTGCTATATCTTTTTCAATCGTACCCTGCTATTATAGATTTGTCAAGAAAAATACGTGCTGAGCGTATCAATAAAATCATAAAAATCAATTTGGAGGTAATGACCCATGGCCAGCATTAGTTGCCGTCATATTTACAAAATCTATCCGGGCAATGTTACTGCCGTTAAGGATTTCAACCTGGAAATCGCTGATAAGGAATTTATCGTTTTCGTCGGTCCTTCCGGCTGCGGTAAGTCCACCACCCTGCGTATGATCGCAGGTCTGGAAGAAATCTCCAAGGGCGAAATGTACATCGGTGACCGCCTGATCAACGATGTTCCCCCGAAAGACCGCGACATCGCCATGGTGTTCCAGAACTACGCTCTGTACCCGCACATGACCGTGTACAAGAACATGGCATTCGGCCTGGAACTGCGCAAGATGCCCAAGGACGACATCGACAAGCGCGTTCGTGAAGCTGCTAAGATCCTGGAAATCGAGCACCTGCTTGACCGTAAGCCGAAGGCTCTGTCCGGTGGTCAGCGCCAGCGTGTTGCTCTGGGCCGCGCAATGGTTCGTAACCCGGCCGTCTTCCTGCTTGACGAGCCTCTGTCCAACTTGGATGCTAAGCTGCGTACCAGCATGCGTACCGAGATCATCAAGCTGCACAAGAAGCTGGCTACCACCTTCATCTATGTTACCCATGACCAGACCGAAGCTATGACCATGGGCGACCGCATCGTTGTTATGCGTGATGGCGTCATCCAGCAGGTCGATACTCCGCAGAACCTGTACGATTACCCCTGCAACATCTTCGTTGCCGGCTTCATCGGCAGCCCCCAGATGAACTTCCTGGACGGCACCCTGCAGAAGAATGGCGATACCTATGTCGTCGATCTGGACGGCACCGTGATCCCCCTGCCGCAGGAAAAGACCGCCGATGCCAAACTGGCCGCTTACGTTGGCAAGAGCCTGAAGGTTGGTATCCGTCCTGAGGATATGAAGGATGACGAAGAGTTCCTGGAGAAGCATCCTTCCAGCCATATCGATACTGAGGTTGAAGTTTCCGAGCTGATGGGCGCTGAGATCTATCTGTACCTGACCTACAAGGGCCAGAACCTGATGGCTCGCGTTGCCCCGACCTCCAAGTCCCGCCGCGGCGACAAGGTCACCATGGCTATGGATACGCATAAGATCCACCTGTTCGATCCTGAGACCGAGCTGACCCTGCTGAACTAATCAACAGTAATTTGAACTTTTTAGGCGGCTCCGCTCTTGTGCGGAGCCGCCTTTTGTTAAGGCAAAAGCGCAAACAATTGCGCAAGCGTTGCACAGAGGCAGTGCAGCGGGTGTAAGAGCAAATGGGCAGGGGAAAGCCCTGCCGAGGGGTGTGCCTGAAAACAAAGAGAATGGCGGTTGTGTTTGTAAAAACAGGCTGTATTTTCGGCTTTTCAGGCTCGCCCCAGGATAGGATGTTTGAAACAAAGGGGGGGCAGCCGACCGATGCAGATCACAGATCTACTGGTGCCGGAACGCGTTGCACTGAATATGCAGGTGGCGGATAAGGCCATGGCCATCCACGCAATGGTGGGCATGCTGGACCGCACCGGATGCCTGCGGGATGCAGGCGAATACGAAAAAAATGTGCTGGAACGGGAAGCCCAGGGCACGACCGGCGTTGGCGGCGGGGTGGCCATTCCCCACGGCAAAAGCAACGCGGTGCTGGTGCCCGCGCTGGCGGCAGTAACGCTGCGGGAGGCGATCGACTACCAGGCACTGGATGGTGCCCCGGTACGGCTGCTGTTTTTGATCGCAGCTCCGGATGGTGCAAACGACCTGCATATCCAGGTGTTGGCGCGGCTGGCTCAGCTGCTGATGGAACCGCTGTTCTGTGAGGAATTGAAGCAAGCAGCAACCCCGGAAGAATTTCTGGCGGTGATCGCTAAGCGGGAACAGGGCGAGACCGCCCGCGAGGCCCGCGCTGAGGCAGTGGCCGAAGCTGCGCTGACCGAACCGCGGCTTGCCCCCCGCGTGCTGGCTGTAACGGCATGCCCCACCGGCATTGCCCACACCTATATGGCGGCCGAAGCGCTGGAAGCCGAAGCGGCAGAAATGCATATTGCCATCAAGGTGGAAACCAACGGTGCAGACGGGGTGAAAAACCACCTGACCGAACAGGAAATTGAAAACGCAGAGTGCATCATTGTGGCGGCGGATAAAGCTGTGGAGACCGCCCGCTTTGCGGGCAAACCGGTGCTTCGCGTGCCGGTTTCCCAGGCGTTGAAAGACCCGGAAATGCTGCTGCACCGCGCGCTGTCCGGCACAGCTCCGCTGGAACCGGAGGATGAAAGTGTGCCGGGCATGGGGTGCAACCGTAAAGCGGGCAGCGCAAAAGATGGTGCTGCCGCCACGCAGGAATTTGGGCGCAAGCTTTACACCGACCTGATGAACGGCGTTTCCCACATGATTCCCTTTATCACCGGTGGCGGTATATTGATTGCGTTAAGCTACTTTTTGGACCGCGGTAATGCGGGCGCAGAAATGTTCGGGCGGGGAACGTCCCTTGCCATGCTGGTGCGCACGATTGGTAATACCTCATTTAATCTGATGTACGTTGTGCTGGCCGGGTTCATTGCCATGTCGGTGGGGGATTTGCCCGCATTGGTGGCCGGTATGGCGGGCGGTATGCTGGCCATCCAGGGAACCTCGCTGGCACCGCAGGCAGAATGGGTGTCCTCCGGCTTTTGGGGCGCTATGATTGCGGGCTTTGCGGCAGGCCTTGTGGTAAAACTGCTGCGGACGGCATTCAAGCGGCTGCCATCGGCATTGGTGCATATCAAAACAGTACTGCTATATCCGGTGGCCAGCCTGGCTGTGGTCGGCTTTATGATGGTATTCCTCGTCAATGCGCCGCTTGGACGGTTTAATACCTGGATATACCAGCTGTTGGCCAGTATGCAGGGCGGCAGCCGCGTGGTGATGGCCGCGGTGCTGGGGGCTTTGATGGCCGTTGACTTTGGCGGGCCGATCAATAAAGCGGCGTATCTGTTTGGCACGGTTGCCCTGGCCGGCTGTACCACCAATGCTTACACGGGCGAGCGCGAAGCAGGTAAATCCGGTATGCACCACCGGGGCGGCGGCCAAGAAAAATTTTATGCCTGCCGTTATGGCGGGCGGCATGGTGCCGCCGCTGGGCGTTGCTCTGGCGGGAACCCTGTTCCCGGAGCGTTTTACCACCAAAGAACGCCACACCGCGATGACGAATTACCTGATGGGGGCCTGCTTTATCACCGAGGGGGTCGTCCCCTTTGTGCTGCGGGATCCGCTGCATGTCATTCCCTCCTGCATGGCGGGTGCATCCCTG
>OGQW01001632.1_pt1 | contig 12887 bp, 9 predicted proteins | sample 1553301 | NCBI WGS metagenome assembly OGQW01 (sample SAMEA2579974, study PRJEB22360) | human gut metagenome
CGGAGCCTGCTCCCCCGATGCCGGAACCGCTTCCTACTGAAACCGTTCCTCCGCCGCAGCTGGAAGTGGAGAAAACTCCACAGGAACAGCCGGCGATCGGCTGGATTCAGGTCATCACCCGCTGTGCCGGCAATGCCCGTGCCCTTGCCGGTGTGTCCGTGCTGGTGACCAACGGCACGGAGGAACAAGTACATCTGGAACACACTGCCGTCACCAACGAAAGCGGCGAAACCGGAAAAATTCCGCTGCCGGTGCCGGCGGCTTCTCTCTCACTGAACTGCGACGAAACCCGAAAGCCATATAGCACCTATGATGTCAGCGTCTATGCGGACGGTTTTTACCGGCAGGTCAGCGAAGCTGTACCAGTATTCGCCGGCACGACCTCCCGACAGATCTTCCACATGATTCCCCTGCCCAGCTACTTGCAGGAGCCGCCGAAAACCATTGTCTACCAAAACACCGAACCCAATCTGTAAGGAGGGCTGCCAGATATGCCAGTCGGAGAACCCTTTATCCCCAGAGATATTACCGTGCATCTGGGGCGGCCGGAGGAAACGGCGAACAACGTCACCATTTCCTTTCCTGATTACATCAAAAACGTGGTATCCAGCGAAATTTACCCCACGTGGCCGGAAAATGCCATTCGTGCCAACATCTACGTCATTGTCAGCTTTGCCCTCAACCGTGTCTATACTGAGTGGTATCGCTCCCGCGGGTATCCCTTTGACATCACCAACTCCACCCAGTTTGACCAGAAGTACATCTACGGCAGAGAAATTTTCGAAAACGTGGGGCAGCTGGTTGACGAACTGTTCAACTCTTACGTCCGGCGGCAGGGCAATGTGGAGCCGTTGTTCACAGCGTTCTGCAACGGCACAACAGTAACCTGTGACGGGCTTTCCCAGTGGGGCACCGTGCCGCTGGCACAACAGGGCATGACTCCTTATGAGATCCTTACCACATTTTACGGCAGCGACATCGACATTGTCACCAACGTTCCCGTAATGACCAACACGCCCTCCTATCCGGGATTTGATTTGCGGCTGGGACTTTCCGATGATCCGGTCCGCACCATTCAGGTACAGCTGAACCGCATTTCCAGAAACTACCCTGCCATTCCCAAAATCGGCGAAGCTGCCGGCGATTTTGACTATATCACACAAGATGCCGTCATTGCCTTTCAGGAAATCTTCGGGCTGCCGGCAACCGGCATTGTCAACGAAGCCACATGGTACCGGATCTCCTATATTTTTACCAGCGTGAAAAACCTGGCAGAACTGAACTCCGAGGGGCTGACCCAGCAGGACATCGAGCATACGCACACCGAGGATCTGCACTTCGGCATGCAGGGAAAAAACATCCGTGCCCTCCAGTATCATCTTGCAGTGGTGGGAGCCTACTATGCCGCCATACAGCCGGTGGAAATTACCGGCTACTTCGGAGAACAGACGGAAACTTCCGTCAAATCCCTCCAGCAGGCGTTCGGGCTTCCGGTGACGGGCGTGGTGGATTTTTCCACATGGAACGCCCTCTATGATGCCTACACCGGCATTGTGGAATCGATACCGCTGGACACCTCGGTCAATGACGTGGTGCTCTACCCCGGCGTGGTTCTGCGGGAGGGCACTACCAGCGAGTACGTCCGTCTGATGCAGCAGTATCTCACCTATATCCACGGAACCTATCCGGAAATTCCCACCGTCAACGCCACCGGCTATTTCGGACCCATGACCAAGGCTTCTGTCATGGCGTTTCAGGAACTGTTCGGATACCCGAAAACCGGCGTAGTGGGTACCGCGGTATGGAACGCGATCACCAGCCTGTACTCCGATTTGAAATACGGCTACGACAAACAACCCTATCAGGCTCCGGGATATACGATCACCTGAGGAAACACTGCATAAAGCCCGCCTGACGGCTTTGCACGCAATCTGACGACGCATCTTACGCACAAACTTTATTCAGTGTTTCCTTAAGGAGGGTGACACATGGCGTACACAGAGTTACAGAAGCAACAACACATTCGGGAATTACAGGGGTATCTCCACGGCATTTCCCACATACAGCAGCTGCCACATGTAATACCGGACGGCATCTATGGAGAGAAAACCATTGAGGCAATACGGCAGTTCCAGCAGCAGAACCACATGCCGGCAACCGGTGAAACTGACACTGCCACATGGAACGCTGTTGCACAGGCATATTTGCAGGAGGTTCGTCCGCCGGTACTGCATCTGGCACTGTTTCCCACCGGCATCACCGCCTACACGCTGGGCGATACGGGCGGTGCTGTTTTCGTGATACAGGGCATTTTGCAGGCAATTCAGAACAATTTTCCGAAGATCCCGCCGATCAGCAACAGCGGTGTATTTGACACTGCCACCCAGAATGCCGTGAAGCAGTTCCAAAGCTACACGCCGCTGCCGGCAGACGGTGTGGTAGATGCTGCCACATGGAATCATCTGCTGGCGGCACTGGACGCGGAGACCCGGAATTCTGCCGGCGTAGTATAAGACAGAAAAAAGGAGTTACCTTGCTTGAGAGCAAAGTAACTCCTTTTGTTTTACACGTTCAGAAAACGATATTCTTTGGAATAGGGCTTCACATGTGCAGGGTGCTCTGCGGCATATGCCAGCAGCAGCTTGCCCAGGCCTTCTTCCGCCAGAAATGTTTCCAGCTGCTCATCGGTATAGCGTTCCATGCCGGGACAATATCCCGCCACGGCAACACGCACATTGCCAGCCAAATCCCGCATCATGCGGAACGGCCAGACCTTGCAGTCAAAGGGCTTTTCCGACCCCATGGTACAGCCGGTTTCGCAGAGCATGGGACAGAAGAACAGTTCCTCGCCCCGCAGCGGCGGTGCCGCAAATGTCTGCTCCTCTCCCGCCGGAACCAGCTTCGGCGAAACACCCATACGGTGCATGGCTTCCACCGTTTCCTGCGGCAGTACCGGAAATTCCCACGTGTCTGTACAGTCAAACCCGCAGCAGAGCCGGCAGGCTGCACAGGTTTCGGGAGAAAGAATCTTTCGCAGCATGCTCAGTCGATCGGTACGATCCAGCCGAATTCGTCCGGAATCTTGCCCCACTGAATTCCAGTCAGGGTATCATAGATCATCTGGGAAACCGGTCCGATCTTGTTGTTGTTGATCGTCATGACCTTGTCGCCCCACTTCAGGTGACCTACCGGAGAGATGACCGCAGCAGTACCGGTACCGAATACTTCGGACAGCTTGCCTGCGTCATATGCATCGGCAATTTCCTGAATGGTGATGCGGCGTTCCGAAACCGGAATGCCCTTGGAGCGGCACAGTTCCAGAGCAGACTTTCTGGTGATACCAGACAGAATGGAGCCGGTTTCCAAAGACGGTGTTACCACTTCGCCGTCAATGACGAAAGCGATGTTCATGGCACCAACTTCTTCGATGTACTTCTGCTCTACGCCGTCCAGCCACAGAACCTGCGAATAGCCCTGCTCATAGGCATCAGCCTGACTGTGCAGAGAAGCCGCATAGTTACCGCCGGTCTTGGCATAACCCATACCGCCGCGGACAGTACGAACGTACTTGTTTTCTACGTAGATATTGACCGGATCCAGACCGGAAGCATAGTACGGACCGGACGGAGAAAGAATGATCATGAACAGGTAGTGTTCACCCGGATGTACGCCGAGGAACGGATCTACTGCAAAAATAAACGGACGAATGTACAGGGAAGCACCTTCTGTGTGCGGAACCCAGTCCTTTTCCACAGAGATGAGTTCTTTCAGACACTGCAGTCCCAGTTCCTCCGGCAGTTCCGGAATGACCAGACGCTCGTTGGAACGGTTCAGACGCTTGAAGTTTTCGTCCGGACGGAACAGCTGTACGCCGCCGTCGGCACGGCGATATGCCTTCAGACCTTCGAACACGGTCTGACCATAGTGCAGGCACATTGCAGACGGGCTAAGGGTAATATCACCATAGGGCATAATCACCGGATCGTGCCAGCCCTGTCCTTCATCATAGGGCATTACCAGCATGTGGTCGGTGAAGATATGACCGAATCCAAGCTTGCTCTCGTCCTTGGGTTTTTCTTTCGGACAAGTCGTCAGTTGTTTTTTGATTTCCATGTCAAAAACCTCTTTTTTGATAGTTTTGCCGCAAATCGCTGTGCGGTTGGACGGCTCTGATACTATTATAGCACACTTTTCTGTATTTTGGAATAGTTTTTTGAAATTTTTTTTGGATTTTCAGATTCTTTTTTACGGTGCGGGGCAAAAGTCACTCTGCAAGGGGCGTTTCCGCTTTGTTCTTACCCTTGAAATACGGTTCCAGTTCCACTTCCGAGTCAATATAAACGGAACGAATGTCATTACTGTTATAAACCCGAATCATTTTTCCGTCCAGCCAATACCGCTGCATCAGCGAACCGTCCACATCTTCCAGCAGTTCGTCCTTGACCAGATGCGGGAGATGCGTTTCCAGAACTATATCAAAAAATCTCCGCACCTCAAGGGCACGGAGATCTCTCACATATCTGTTATTAACCTTCCCAAGGTCCTGCATATTCCGACTGCACGCCCAGATATTCTTCCAGCGTCAAACCCTGCGACATAATCTCCTTTGCGGTATCCACGCCCACATAGCGGATATGCCACGGTTCGTACTGATAGCCGGTGATGTTTTCCTTGCCGTCCGGAAAACGGATAATGAAGCCGTAGTCTGCACAATGCTCTGCCAGCCATACCGCTTCTGCGGTTTCGCCAAAGGCATCATCAATGGTGTTGCAGTCAATGGTCAGTCCGGTCTGGTGCTCGGAATATCCCGGGCGTGCCGAAAAGGTATCTGCCATTTCCCAGCCGTACAGATCGTTATAGTTGTTGTAGATCTTCACCTGATATGCATAATCGCGGAAGTCCGAACCGATGTACAGGTTCAGATCCTCCTTGGCAGCGTCGGCTTTCATCTGTTCAAAGGCAGCCTTTGTGGTGGAATCCAGTCCCGGATCATAGCTTTCCGGCAAGCCGTAGCTCTTGTTTACGATCAGGATCCCGTCTACGTAGGTGCAGCCGTCTTTCTGTTCCAGATGCCGGACTGTCACCGGAACTGTCTGGGCAATGGCATCGTTTCCTTTTACAGAAACGGTGATGTCACACTTGCCCGCCTTGACACCAGTCACAGTGCCTGCATTGTCTACGGTTGCAACCGTTTCATCGCTGCTGCTCCAAAGGAGATCACCGGCACTTGCCGCACCGGTGGTGGACATGTTCACCGCAATGCCGGCGGTACCACCCTCCAGCACTGCCAGATAAGTCTTGTCCACAGACAGATCCAGAATGTTCTCATTGGTGGTGGCAGTTTCCGATGCGGCAGTGCTCTGTGCAGAAGTGCCCTCCGCAGAAGCCACAACACCATTGCCCTCCGGAATGATGCTGGTGCCCCGTTCATCGGAGAAGAACAGCAGCCGGACTGCAAATCCCAGAATGATAAACATCACGTATAATAACACTAAAATGACACCGATTCTGGAAAACTTGTCCCAGACGTTGTCTTTGGTTCGCCTTGCCATAACGACTTCCCTTTCTCTTTCTCATTTCTTTTCTCCGGTTTTCCTGCTTTTTCTCCAAATTGTAATAATTGCAACAAAAGCCGGTTCAAATCTTACAAAGTGGTTACATCTCTTGTATTATACCACACTTTCCCGCTCCTGTCATTTGACAAATTCCACAAATATCGTATCTCTAAATTGTGCGTTTTCAGCAATTTGTGCATTTTGTCAGAAAATTGCTCTTGTAAACTGCCAACCTGCACAAATTTTACGGTACATGTGATTTCATTCTTGAAAACCTGCACAAAGCATGCTATAATAAATAGGAACGTGGACAGAAGGCGTGCCAGACTGTCTGCAACAAAGGAACCGTGCGAGCCGAACTGCACGAACGGTTCGGGAATTTTTGAAAGGGGAAACTCCATGACCAAACAGAAAAAAATCATTTCCGTGCTCACCGCAGCCGCATTGCTGTGCACGGGAATCGGCACTGCCGGCATCAGCCAGCCGCTGACGGCATCTGCTGCGGACTCGATCGAATCCTCTATGGATTGGGATACACTGAACATTGCCGGCGGCGGCTTTGTTTCCGGTATCGTCACCGGTGACGATCAGATGTATGCCCGTACCGACGTAGGCGGTGCATACCGCTATGACTATGAACAGAAAAAATGGGTTCAGCTGCTGGACTTCTTGAACGAAGCTGACCGCGGCTTCCTGAGCGTTGATGCCATGTGCGTTGACCCCAACGATGACGACACCCTGTATCTGCTGTGCGGCTGTGCATATTTCAGCGATGCACGAACCGTCATTTTCCGTTCCCGCGATGCCGGCGAAACCTTTGAAGAGATCGACGTTACCGATCTGATTCAGGTACACGGCAACGGCTACGGCAGACAGTGCGGTGAATCCATCGCAGTGGATCCGGACAATCCGGACATCATCTACTGCGGCGGCGATGCCACTGTCGGTACCTCCGGTCTGATCATGAGTGAGGACGGCGGTGACACATGGAAAGCAGTTGACGGCTACGGCAAGCTGGACTTGTTCGAATATGAGATCAACTGGCCGACATGGACAGAACACAAGGTCAAGACGACTGCAGAGAAGTATGACGGCGGAGCAAACGGCGTTTCCACGATCACGATCACAGACGGCAAGGTCTTTGTGGGTACTTCTATTAAGGGTAAGGCAAATCTCCACGTGGCAGAAGTCGGCAGCGACGATTTCAAGCCCCTGAGCGAGGAACTGCCTACCGAGCAGATGCCTTCCCGTATCAATCTGGATCCGGACGGCAACCTGCTGATCACCTACATCAACGGTCTGATGTTCGACAGCGGCACTGGTTATGCTTATAAGTATAACCCCAAGACCGACGAACTGAAAGATATTACACCGACTGCAACTTCCAACGGTACTGCCAAAAAGCTGAACGTCGGCTACGGCGGTGTCTTTAGCGACCAGCACGACTCCAACAAGCTGGTAGCGACCACCTGTGCACAGTGGTACTCCCAGTCTTGGACTGCTGATGCCTGGGACAGAGATGCCATTGCATGGGGCGACCGCTTCTTCAAGTCGGAAGACGGCGGCGAAACATGGACAGAAATGACTCCCGGCAACTCCACCTCCTGGGGCGGTCCGCTGGAAGCGAACTATCTGGAGGACGGCGGTCACAGCTGGATCCGGGACAAGGCGATCCACTGGTCCGGTTCTATTGCCATCGACCCCCGCAACAGCGACCAGTTCTGGGTGGTTTCCGGTAACGGTGTTTTCACCTGTGAGGATACCTGGGCAGAATGCCCCACCATTCGCTTTGCCGCAGACGGCATTGAAGAAGTGGTATCTCTGGACTTCATCAGCCGTCCGGGCAAGGATCCGGTTTCAGTTATCGGTGACTATGACGGCTTCTATCACAATGCAGACGGCACAGCGACCCAGCTGTCCCCCAGCATGAACAAGCTGACTACCACCACCGCTTCTACCGGCGGCATCGCATACTGCCCCGCAAATCCGGACGTGATGGTTCGTCTGTCAGAAGGCTCTGCAATGGGCTATTACACCACAGACGGCACTACATGGCAGGAACTGCCGAACATTCCCTGCTCCGGTGCAAAGGCTGCCATCAACCAGCTGGAGGACGGCACCTACCGTATTCTGGTCAGCAGCAGCGGCAAGATCTCCTATACCGATGACTACGGCAAGACCTGGAGCACCGCTTCCACCAGCGACAGCCTGTCCAGCACCATCTGGATGTGCGTGGACGAAAAGAACCCGCAGTACGTCTATGCATACGGCTACTACTACAACCAGTACTATTTCTACAGCAAGCCCAAGGCTGACATCACCGATGCCCGCTATATCCTGATGGTCAGCGATGACTACGGCAAGACCTTTAAGAACAACCAGACCGTTTGCCAGTACGACCAGTGCGACGGCGCATACCGTATCGCTTATCTGGACGAGGGCACATTCGCCATTGCCGCAGGTTACTATGGTGCATATCTGGTAACCGACTACGGCAAGACTGTTACCAAAATGGACAGCGTCAGCTACTGCAAGACCATGGGCTATGGTGCAGCAGCAAAGGACGGCGATCCCTACACCCTGTATATGTACGGCAAGCCGGCAGATTCTGATCCGGAAGGCATCTATCGTTCTACCGACTGCGGCAAGAGCTGGGTACTCATCAACCAGAACCACCTGTACGGCGGTACCGGCAACGGTAACTATCTGGTCGGCGACATGAACACCTTTGGCACCGTTTATATGTCCACTGTCGGCTGCGGCATCGTAGTCGGCAAAGTCAGCGGTTCTGAAGACCCGAAGCCGGTCACCACAGATACCACACAGACAACCAAAGCAACCACCACAACAACCAGCACCACAACCGTTTCCACAGCGGCTTCTACTAAGGATTCTGCTGTATCTACTACAATTGCTACCACGATCGTAACCACACTCCCCCAGACCACTGACTCCACCGGCGTTTCTACAACGGCTTCTGGCAAGAACACCGCCACAGTGCCGGCAGGGGCAAAACCCTATGGCGACACCAATCTGGACGGCAGAGTGGACATCACCGATGCAGTACTTCTGAACAAGGCAGCTGCCGGAGCAGTATCTCTGGCCGCACAGGCTGCAAAGAATGCAGACTGCAATGCAAACGGTGAAGTTGGTTCTGACGATGCGGTTTCCCTGATGAAGTTCTTGGTACAGATCATCAAGAACCTGCCGGAAGTTGCAGAGTAATCCGAACAAATTTGCAATCGCGATCATAAAAAGCACTGCCCCTGTAAGCGTAATGGCTTACAGGGGCAGTTTGTTTTGGGGCATCATGTGTTGAAAAAAACGTTTGACAAACACCTAATGTTTATTCCGAAACAACCGTTCTGGTTTGCAGCTTCGGGCAGTTATTTCCGTTTGCATTAACTGTCCAATTGGTTTCTCAACGAAATTCATACCATAATCAAAAGAGCAGATACCGCAAAGTACCTGCTCTTTTTTATCCTATATAGTTTTTTCTCTACAGTTTTTCGCGTGTCGTTCAGACATCACCGAAATCATTCTGCACTGGGCAGAGAATTGATGATGTGTACCAAGAACCGCAGCAGTACGACTGCATCATTGGAATCGACCTCGCTGCTGCCGTCACAGTCTGCATTCTGCTTGGCATCGCCCTCCAGAACTACGGCTCCGGCAACCGACTTATTCAGAAGCACGGCATCGGTGATGTCCACTCTGCCGTCCAGATTGGTATCGCCATAAAGGACTGCTCCTGACGGTGTAGGCTGTCCGGAAGCGGTGGTGGTGGTAGTGGTTGTGGTAACAGGTGAAGTTTCTGTTGTACTCTCATGATCTTCAACAGTAACCTTGAAAGAAACCTCGGCAAAGGACAACCGGTAGTTCAAGATCAAATCCGAGCTTGCTTTCACACGAATGGTATATGTGCCCGACTTGGAACTGTCAAATTCCGAAGTGTCTATGGTGAATTTATCCGGATAATCGGCAGGCGATACCTTGTCATAGATCACATCACAGCTGTCTTTTCCGTAATAGTACTTCAGGGAAATTTGCAGTCCGGTGAGATCCAGATCTTCCCCAACACGATAAGTCAGCTTCTCCGGCTCGTTATCCAGCAGAAGTGCACCCGCGGATTCATAGATAATCCCGTTCGAAGTGGTCGCCATTGTAGCTCTTGTTGTCGTTGTGGTGGTCTGTTCCGTAGTCGTCGTCGTTGTTGTTGTTGTAACTGCCGGATCTGGCTTGGTGCCGTCCGGCTCTACGCCCCAGATCAGAGTGTCGCCGTCATACATGGTGATGTGGTCGGTTGCCACCATAGCATCTTCGCCGCCCTGTTCCAGACCGGCATAGGAATAGTCGTTTGTCGGATCCCAGACACCCTGAATGTTGTCCGGAATCGAAATGCGGAACTGGCACTCGCTGCGGTGTTCCGACTGACCGGTAGGCATTACCACGCTGCCGTCTGCAAAGGACAGCTTGACATAGTAGATATTGCCGCTGTACTGGATCGGATCAGAAATAGAGATCTTGCCCTTATCGCTGCTGTGCTGGTCGTAGCCGATCTTTACAGAAACGTCATTGATCGAATAACCTGCATCGACCAGTTCGCTGATGTCGAAGTAATAGTTATAGGACAGGTTCTTGATGGTTCTTGCCGGCCATGCACTGTGGTTCATGGCAAAGGCTTTCAGTTCAGTATAGCTGGAAGCCGACTGGTTCACAGAAGCCTTCATGAAGAATTCGTCCCACTTCGGAGTTTCTGTCGGCGGGAAGTCAGGGTCAGAGGTGCCGCCGTACTTTTCTACCATTGCACAGAGTGCTGCGGTATAGCCGGCGTTATAGTCGATCGCAACTTCAGTATACTGATAGTCGCCGATCTTGTCGGAATAGCTGTCCTTCTGATCCGGACCGCCGACCAGTGCACCGTACAGAATGTGTGCGTGGGGCTTGGCATCTTCGCCCTCGGTCTGTCCGATGTTGCTCCACTTGTCATTCCATGCACCGCTGGAAGTTCTGTGGTGCCATGCCTGCGGATAATCGTCACCCATGCCGACCACATAGCTAAAGTTTTTGGAGTTGTCGCCGAAGCAGTAGTTCATGACATTGTCAGCAAACTTGGTGTACTTTTCAACCTTGGCGGTATCGTCCTGATACAGCTGATCGACTGCCACATATGCCAGAAATGCAGTCGTGGTAGCGTGGCGGAGAGATCCCCACTGGAACAGCCACGGCAGACCGTCCGGTGTATAGGTGATCTGCTTGCCGCCGTAACCAGTCGTCCAGTATTCCAGATGCTTGGTGAACTGGTCTTTCCACTGGGATTCGCCGGTGTTGATCGCATACAGCAGCACGCCGCCCTGCATCACATCGTCCCAGCACATGCCCCATGTGTACTTCATTTCGCTGGACTGTTCTTCCTTGCCCAGATTCGGGATATAGTCGGTCTTGCACAGATCCAGATACTTCTGCTCGCCGGTTGCCATGTACAACCAGTTTGCAGCATAGAACAGATCATCATAGAATGTAGTGATCTTGTAGTACGGCTGTTCTGCGGCATCATCGCCGATCGCACGCAGCTTGTCGGCACGGTCGAACAGGTCAATGGCGTGTTCCAGATATTCCTTTGCCTTTTCCGGCTTGGAGTCCTTGAAGTTCAGATAGCCGGTGCAGAGTGCCGCCGCCATGTCGGCCTGAATGCAGCTGTCTTCACAGGTATAGTACGGACGCTCAGTTTCGCCCTTCATCAGTTCGTACTTGTCCATGTATACTTCGGCAGAGCCCCACCATACGTGGTCGAACGAGCCGTCGCCGATCATATAGACAATGTTGTCACCCTGATCGCAGCCCACCAGATAATCCAATGCAAACTGGAGGTTGTTCTCATACATGGTACGCTGACCAGCCTTTTCCACACCGTCGCCGTAGTTCAGCAGACCCCAGCCCAGCAGTGCTGCGGAGTACGCATTGGTCAGTGTGAATTTCAGGTGATCTCCGGCATCAAACCAGCCGCCTGTCACATAGTCGTTGGTCATGCAGTCCGAACGCCAGCTGACTTCGTTCCAGTCCGGCTTTTTGCCGCTCTGCTGCACCTCGTAGAAAAACATCGACTTCTGGAGAGCCTCTCCATAGTTGTACTTGCTGTCAGCAGCGGTCACCGTTGCCGCGGGAATTGCCGAAGCCATTCCAGTCACTGCCAGCACTGCGGCAGAAATTGCCGCGATCCACTTCTTCATAGACAATCAATCCTTCCTTTCCAAAAAACGCTCCTGCTCTTACAGGCAAAAAATTGTCCAATTATTTTTATTGTATCATATCTTGCGTGAGATGTCAAGATTTTTTGTGCAGCTTGTCAAAATCAACGTCGAAAAAGCTACCGCAAAATCGGATTGCACATCTTATGCAATGTCGTATCACCCTGTGCAGCTAAAAATTTCTGAGGATAGAACACTATGAAAATGAGCATCACTGCCATTTTTGATCTGCTTATAATCTTCATCATCATAGACATACATACGCAATGTTATTTCGCCGTCAATTTGCTCCAAATGATCTTTCAAGCCGTCAAATTCTCTGGATAGATCCTCATGCTGCATATACTCTGATTCTGAAATCATCAACTGAAAACAGGCGGCTAAGCTTCTGTCTTTTGAAGTGAATGAAACAAATGTATCCGCCGTGAGATCGGCAGAATATTCTGACGGAAAGCATAGCTCTGTACAACTGTACTCTATGATATGATCCTGAAAACCGGCTTGCAGGATATATGGTTCTATCCACTGTATCATTTTATCTTTCATGAATTTCCCATAATAGGATTCGTTTTTTACGTATAATTCTATTTCCTTGTCCGCCCGTTTTCCGTACACTTCGGCATTGCACACCGTATAATCCTCGTCATCTGTAATGCTGACAGTGCAATTATAATAGGGTTCTGCCGACGGATCCGGTCCTAAAAAAACGCCCCCGGCAATAGACCGGTCTGTAACAGCAGCTTGTACATCATACTTTTCTTTAAAATATGCTTTGACAACAGCATCTGCATCGTCCGCAAGCTGCTCCAATTCCGTTTCAGAAACATGCGATGCATCTTTTGTGTTTTCATAGAAACAGCCTGTAAAACCGGTGATGCTAATTGCAATAATCCCAGAAAGCAACCATACATGGAATAAAAAATTTCGTTTCATATTACACCCTCTATTTTACACCATACGATATTTTAAGGAAACACCGTGCAAAGCCTGACGGCTTTGTACAGCGTTGCCTGTATTGTATCATGCCCTGTATGAGATGTCAAGGACAACACCGAAAAAAGCTGCCGCATTTTTGCGGCAGCTT
>OGQW01001638.1_pt1 | contig 12854 bp, 10 predicted proteins | sample 1553301 | NCBI WGS metagenome assembly OGQW01 (sample SAMEA2579974, study PRJEB22360) | human gut metagenome
AAATCAAAGTGGGAGGGAAAACGGATGCAGAATGAAACAGCCAAAGAAAACCTGCTGCGGCAGATCCGGGAATACCGTCCGTACAATGAGCAGGAAGAGCGGGATCGGGCGATTCTGCTGAAATGGATGGAGAGCGGATGCGATATTTTGACGCGGGAAAATGAGACCGCACATCTGACTGCCTCCGCCTGGGTCGTAAGCCCGGATCGGAAGCAGGTGCTGATGGCGTATCACAATATTTACCATTCCTGGGCATGGCTCGGCGGCCACGCGGACGGAGATGCGGATCTTTACAGCGTGGCGGTAAGAGAAGTGAAGGAGGAATCCGGGATTGAAGAGGTGAAGCTCTTATCGGATCAGCCATTCTCGCTCGAAATCCTGTCGGTGGACGGCCATGTGAAGCGCGGAAAGTACGTGACGACACATCTCCATCTGAATGTGACATATCTCATGGAAGCAGATCCGGTACAGGAAATCCGCTGCAAGCCGGATGAAAACAGCGCAGTCGGCTGGATTCCGGTGGAGCAGATCGCAGAAAAATCGACAGAGCCGTGGTTTGTGGAGCGTGTGTATGGCAAGCTGTGTGAGAAAGTGAAAAGAGATTTCTGTGAAGTGTAATATGCAATCCGCGTATGAACTGCCATTTAGAATAAGCATTAGACAAATGAGCTGTTAGATGTCTAAAATAGAGACAGAAAGAAAAATGGCAGGAGGGGTTTTATGTTTACAAATCAGGATTTGAAAAAGCTGATTATTCCGCTTTTCCTAGAGCAGCTTCTGGTGGCTCTGGTCGGAATTGCGGACGTGTTTGTTATCGGATTTGTCGGAGAGGCGGCGGTTTCCGGTGTGTCACTGGTCAATGCGTTTAATATGATCTTTATCAACCTGTTCACAGCGCTGGCATCCGGCGGTGCGGTGGTCATCAGCCAGTATATCGGAAAGAAGGACAAGGAGCAGGCGGGAGCGGCAGCTTCCCAGCTTCTGACGGCATCGGTATTGCTGTCGGTTGTTATTTCTGTAGTGGTACTGGTTGCCAACGAACAGCTGATGCGTTTGATGTTCGGCAAGGTTGAGGATGATGTCATGGCGGCATGCGTGACGTATCTGCGTATCTCGGCATATTCCTATCCGGCAATGGCGATTTACAATGCGGGAGCGGCTTTGTACCGCAGTTTTGGAAAAACCAGCACGACGATGTACCTTTCGATTGCATCGAATGTGATCAACGTAGTCGGAAACTGTATCGGCGTCTTTGCTTTGCATACAGGTGTGCCTGGCGTTGCGGTTCCGTCGCTGATTGCGCGTATCTTTTCCGCAGCTGTTATCACGGTTCTCTGCTTCTCAAAGCGAAATCCGGTGCAGTATTTGAAAGAGTGGATTTTTAAAGTAGACTTGAGCTTCCAGAAAACGATCCTCAGTATCGCAGTTCCGAACGGTATCGAGAGCGGTATTTTCCAGCTCGTCAAAGTAGCACTTTCCAGTGTGGTAGCACTGTTTGGTACCTACCAGATTGCCGCAAACGGCATTGCCCAGAGTATATGGTCCATGGCGGCACTCACAAGCAGTGCACTTTCCCCAGTATTCATCACCGTCATCGGACAGTGCATGGGCGCGGGAGATACTGATCAGGCGGAGTATTATTTCCGCAAGCTGATAAAAATCACACTGATCATTGGAGTGGCATGGAATGCGCTTGTCTTTGCAGTCACACCGTTTGTCCTTTCCTTCTATGCGGTGTCCGAGGAGACGAAGCGGCTGACACTCTGGCTGGTACTGCTGCATAATATTTTCAACGGCATTGCACTCTGCTACGCCGGACCGCTTGGAAGCGGCCTTCGTGCGACAGGAGATGTAAAATTCACAATGGGAATTTCCCTCTTCACGACCATCGGCGTCCGCCTGATTTTCTCTGTGATTTTTGCAATCTGGATGAACATGGGCGTTATGGGAATCGCTCTTGCGATGTGCCTCGACTGGTCCGTGCGCGGCATCATCTTCTGGTGGAGATTCAAACAGGGCAAGTGGAAAACGTTTCAGGTTATCCGTGAGTGAAAAAACGATCCTCTTTTTCTGACGACAGAAAAGTTGTTGGGAAAAGGGGATTTTTGGGGTGAAAGGGATTATTTCGGCGCGTTGAAAATCATGCCGGGGTATGGTAAAATGGACTCCGAAAAACAGCAAAAGGAGGACGTGACAGAAGATGAATGATATGAAGCGTCTGCTCTCGTATGCAGGTCCCTACAAGCGGGATATGATTTTCGGAGCAGTGCTGGTATTGGTAGAAACGTGTTTTGAACTTTTTATTCCGATTCTGATTTCCAATCTGATTGACATCGGCGTTGCCAATGGCGATATCCCTTACATTTATCGCAAGGGAATCCAGATGGGAATCTGTGCGCTTTTTGCGCTTGTGACCGGAATTTTATACGCGCACTTTGCGGCGCGGGCGACGTACGGCTGGGGAGCTGAGATCCGGAAGGCGGAGTATGAGAAAATGCAGCAGTATGCATTTTCCAACCTCGACCACTTTGCGGTATCATCCCTGATCACCCGTATGACGACGGATGTTACCGTCATCCAGAATATGGTAAGCGCCGGCTTCCGCCCGATCACGCGCGGACCGTCGCTTCTGATTATGGGAATCGGCCTTTCATTCTATATGAATCCGCGGCTGGCATTTGTATTCCTTGTATGTACCCCGCTTCTTGGCTTTATTCTCTCCCTGATTGTGCGGAGAGTTGCCCCGATGTACACAAAACTGCAGTCCATGGTGGACCGCCTGAACAACGTTGTCCAGGAGGGGCTGACCGCGATCCGTGCCGTCAAAGCTTTCGTGCGGGATGAGTACGAGGAAGACAAATTCAACGAGGTCAACACCGACCTGACCGCAGCGAGCGAGCAGACGTTCCACTACGCCGTGCTGAATCTGCCGGCATTTCAGGGCGTCATGTATACCGCGATCGTGCTGATTCTGTGGTTCGGCGGAAATATGATTCTGAAAAAACAGCTTGCCGTCGGAAACCTGACCGGATTTCTAAGCTACGTCATGCAGGTCATGAACTCGATGATGATGATTGCAAACGTCTTCCTGCTCCTGACCCGTTCCATGGCGAGCGCACACCGGATTGTCGAGGTGCTCGATGAGAAAATTGTGCTCACCTCGCCGGAAAATGGTGTAACAGAAGTGACAGAGGGCAGCGTGGAGTTTGACAACGTATCGTTTAAATACAAAGAAGAAGCAAAAGAGTACGCACTCTCCGATGTTACGCTGAAGATCAAAGCCGGTCAGACGGTAGGAATCCTCGGAGGAACAGGTTCTTCGAAAACGACGCTGGTGCAGCTCATTCCGCGTCTGTATGACACCAGCCGCGGCACCGTCCGCGTCGGCGGAAAGGATGTGCGCGCGTACGATCTTGCCGCTCTCCGCGATGCAGTCAATATCATTCTGCAGAAAAACGTGCTGTTCTCCGGAACCGTGCGTGAAAACCTGAAATGGGGCAATGCGGATGCATCCGATGAGGAGATCTGGGAAGCATGCCGCGCGGCGTGTGCGGATGAATTTTTGAACCGCATGCCGGACGGCCTCGACACCGTGCTCGAGCAGGGCGCAAGCAACCTCTCCGGAGGCCAGAAGCAGCGTCTCTGCATCGCGCGTGCGCTGATCGGAAAGGCAAAAATCCTGATCTTCGATGATTCGACAAGTGCGGTCGACACGGCAACGGAGAAAAAGATCCGCGAGGCACTGGCGGCGCGGAAGGATGTCACAAAAATTATCATTGCGCAGAGAGTAACATCCGTCATGAATACGGATCAGATCATCATTCTTGATGACGGAAAAGTACACCGGATCGGCACGCACGCTGAACTGCTGGCGGATGACCCGATTTATCAGGAAATTTACGCCTCACAGATGAAAGGAGGAGACGAAAATGGCAGTGAGAGCTTATAGCGGAAAGAAACCAAAGAACCTGAAACACACGCTACGCGTCTTCCTGTCTTATCTGGGACGGCACAAAAAAATGCTCGCAGTCGTAGCGGTACTGGTAACAATCAGCGCGGGAGCCAACCTCCTTGGAACGTATATGATCCGCCCGGTTGTCAACGGACTGGCGGACGGAGATGTGCACACACTGCTGCGCGGCGTGCTGATTACGGCACTCATTTTCGGGTGCGGCGCACTCGCAGCATACGGCTACACGCAGACCATGGTAAAAGCAGCACAGCAGGTTGTCTTTGATATCCGCCGCGATCTGTTCGAACACGTCCAGACACTGCCGCTGCAGTTCTTCGACAGCAGACGCCACGGCGATATCATGAGTCTTTTCACGAACGATATCGACACGATGGCAGATGCCCTGAACAACAGTTTTGCGATGGTTATCCAGAGCTTCATCCAGATTGTGGGAACACTGACCTTGCTGTATATCCTGAACTGGCGGCTCTCGCTGATTGTAACGGTGTGCTACGGTATCATGTTCTGGTATATCAAGTTCAGCGGAAAGCGCAGCAAGGGTTATTATACGAAGCAGCAGAACAGCCTCGGAGAACTGAACGGTTATATTGAGGAGCTGATCACCGGACAGAAAGTCGTCAAGGTGTTCCACCACGAAGAAGAGAGCTTTACGGAATTCTGCAAAAAGAATGAGGAGCTCCGGAAAGCGGGAACCGGCGCGCAGGGGTATGCGGCGACGATGGTTCCTGTCGTTGTCAGCATTTCGTATGTCAATTATGCGATTGTGGCAGTGCTCGGCGGCCTTCTCGCGCTGCACGGAAAAGCCGATATCGGCAAGCTCCCTTGTCTTTGTCCGCCAGGCGGCGCTTCCGATCAACCAGTTCACCCAGCAGAGCAACTTCCTTCTCTCAGCGCTCGCCGGTGCGGAGCGTGTCTTCGACGTGATGAGCCTGGAGCCGGAAATCGACGAGGGAAAAGTGGAACTGGTCAACGTAAAAGAAGAGAACGGCGCACTTGCCGTCTGCGAAGAGACAACAGGCCGCTGGGCATGGAAGCGCCCGGATGGAACGATGACGGAATTAAAGGGCGATGTGCGTTTTGAAAACGTGGATTTCGGCTACACGGCAGACCGTCTGATCTTAAAGAACATCAGCCTGTATGCCAAACCAGGCCAGAAAATTGCTTTTGTCGGTTCCACAGGAGCCGGAAAAACGACGATCACGAACCTGATCAACCGTTTCTACGACGTCCAGGGCGGTGCGGTTGTCTACGACGGCATTGACGTAAAAGATATCGAAAAAGACGCTCTGCGCCACTCCCTCGGTATCGTTCTGCAGGATACCCATCTGTTCACGGGAACCGTAGCAGAAAATATCCGTTTTGGAAAACTCGATGCCACGCAGGAAGAAATTGAACGTGCGGCCAAAATTGCGAATGCGGATTCCTTCATCCGCCGTCTGCCGAACGGCTACGATACGATGCTGACCTCCGACGGAGCCAACCTCTCCCAGGGCCAGCGCCAGCTTCTCGCGATTGCCCGTGCCGCCGTTGCCGATCCGCCGGTGCTGATTCTTGACGAGGCAACATCCTCCGTTGACACCAGAACCGAGGCGCTGATCGAAAAAGGAATGGACCAGCTCATGGAGGGCAGAACCGTATTTGTCATCGCCCACCGCTTAAGCACCGTGCGAAACGCCAATGCGATCATGGTGCTGGAGCAGGGAAATATCGTAGAGCGCGGCGACCACGACGCACTTCTGGCACAGAAAGGAAAATATTATCAGCTCTATCATGGAATGTTTGAGCTGAGTTAAAAAGAAAGGAGTAAAGAGTATGAGAAAATATAACCGTATTTTTCTGATCGTCCTGGATTCTCTCGGAATCGGGGCGATGGCGGATTCGGAGAAGTTTGGGGATGTCGGTGTCAATACCTTCGGCCACATCTGGGAGAGTCAGGGAGGCCTTGAAATCCCGAACCTGCGCCGCCTCGGCATGGGAAATCTCTGCGGTGTGACAGAGGATGAGGCAAAGGGTTACGCCAGAAGACTGAACGAGGCAAGCAACGGAAAAGACACCATGACCGGCCACTGGGAGATGATGGGAATTTACACGACAAAGCCGTTCGTTACGTTCACCGACCACGGATTTCCGAAAGAACTGATCGACGAGCTGGAAAAACGAACCGGCAGAAAGATCATCGGCAATAAGGCGGCGAGCGGAACGGAGATCCTCGATGAGCTGGCAGAGCGCGAGATCGAAAACGGAGAACTGATCGTCTATACCTCGGCGGATTCCGTACTGCAGATCTGCGGCAACGAGGAGACGATGGGACTGGAGACGCTGTATCATTACTGCGAGATTGCCCGTGAGCTGACCATGAAAGACGAGTGGAAAGTCGGCCGTGTCATTGCAAGACCGTACGTCGGAAAGAAAAAAGGAGAGTTCGTCCGCACCGCAAACCGTCACGACTACGCTGTCAAACCGACGGGAAAAACCGTGCTCAACGCGATGCAGGAGGCAGGATATGATGTCATCAGCATCGGAAAAATCAACGATATTTTCTGCGGCGAGGGCATCACGGAGAGTCTGAAATCCAAGAGCAGCGTCCACGGCATGGAGCAGACGATTGAGACGGCAGGAAAAGATTTTACCGGACTGTGCTTTGTCAACCTCGTCGATTTCGATGCACTCTGGGGCCACAGAAGAAACCCGGAAGGCTACGGAAAAGAGATTGAAAAATTCGATGTGAACCTTGGAAAACTGCTGGAGCAGTTAAAAGACGACGATCTGCTCCTAATCACGGCAGACCACGGCAACGACCCGACTTATACTGGAACGGACCACACCAGAGAACAGGTGCCGCTCCTTGCGTACTCACCGTCCATGAAGGAAAGCGGCCTTCAGGAGACGAAGGACACCTTTGCCGTGATCGGCGCATCCGTTGCAGAAAACTTCGGCGTAAAAATGCCGGAGGGCACGATCGGAACGTCGATTCTCCCGGAATGGAAGTAACTGCTTGACACTGCAGCAGTTACGATATGTGGTAACCGTAGCGGAGATGGGAACCATCACAGAGGCGGCAAATCGGCTGTACATTTCCCAGCCGAGCCTTACAAATGCGATTCATGAACTTGAAAAAGAGATGAACCTTGTGATTTTCAACCGGACAAACAAGGGAATCACCCTCTCGAAGGAGGGAGATGATTTTCTTGGCTACGCGCGTCAGGTGCTTGAGCAGGCGGCGATCCTGGAGGATAAGTACAAGGGAAAAGACGGCGGAAAGAAACAGTTTTGCGTGTCGACGCAGCATTACTCCTTTGCCGTCAATGCGTTTGTGGATCTGATCCAGAAATATGGACAGAAGGAGTACGATTTCAGACTCCGGGAGACACAGACGTACGAGATCATCGAGGATGTGGCGCGGATGCGCAGCGAGATTGGGATTCTGTTTTTAAACGATTTTAACGAAAAGGTGCTGACGAAGCTTTTAAAAGCGCAGGAACTGGAATTTCATCTTCTGTTTGTCGCAAGGCCGCACGTTTTCATCAGCAGAAATCATCCGCTGGCACAGCAGACGGTGATCACCAACGAAGAACTCGAAGAATATCCGTACCTCTCGTTTGAGCAGGGTGAGCACAATTCGTTCTACTTTTCTGAGGAAATCTTTTCGGCATCGGAGCGGAAGAAAAACATCCGCGTGCGCGACCGTGCCACGCTGTTCAACCTTCTGATCGGCCTGAACGGATATACCGTGTGCAGCGGCGTGATCGACGAAAACCTGAATGGAAAGGACATTATTGCCGTTCCGCTCGCCGATGAGAGCGAAATGCGGATCGGCTACATCACACATAAAAAAGGAAGACGCAGCAGCATTGGCGTTGCGTACCTGGAATGTTTAAAAAAATATCTGGAGTAAACAAAGAACAGGCTGTCCATAGCTTGAAACTATGGGCAACCTGTTTTTTTCAGTATTTTTCAAATCGGAAACTGTCGCGTATAATACAGTTTGTCGAAAGGACAACAAACACTTTGGATGAAAACGAACAGGAAGAGGAGAAGGCTATGCAGACATCAGTGATTGGGTTTCCGAGAATCGGTACCCTGCGGGAATTAAAATTTGCTTCTGAAAAATATTTTCGGAACGAGATCAAAGCGGAGGAGCTGCTGCAGACAGCAAAAGATCTGCGGAAAGCACATTGGATGACACAGAAAGAGGCCGGAATTACGTTTATTTCCAGCAACGATTTTTCACATTACGATCTGGTACTCGATACGGCCGTACTGCTTGGAATCGTTCCAAAACGGTATCAGGAGCTGCAGTTATCCGCACTGGATACCTACTTTGCCATGGCAAGAGGATATCAGGGTACATCCGGTGATGTAAAAGCACTGGCAATGAAAAAATGGTTCAACACCAACTACCATTATATTGTACCGGAAGCAGAAGATGACACCGTCATCCATCTTTCCGCGTCCAAGCTTTTTGATGAGTATGCGGAGGCGAAAGAGCTTGGCATTGCGACAAAACCGGTTGTGATTGGAGCCTACACGATGCTGAAGCTTTGCAGATTCACCGGAGAAAAGAAAGCGGAGGATTTCATTGGGGATCTCACAGCAGCCTATCAGGAACTGCTGAAGGAGTGTCAGAAACAGCAGATTGCCTGGGTACAGTTTGATGAGCCGGCCCTTGTCCGCGATATGGATGCGCAGGATGTGGAGTTGTTCCACTGCCTTTATGACGCGGTTCTGCAGGAAAAAGGAAACTGCCGTGTTTTGGTGCAGACATATTTCGGTGATGTAAGGGATGTTTACCAGGATCTCACAGCAATGGATTTCGACGGAATCGGCCTTGATTTTCTGGAGGGAAAAGAGACGGTGCGCCTGATCGAAGCGTACGGCTTTCCGGCTGACAAAATCCTGTTTGCGGGACTTGTCAATGGAAAGAATATTTGGAAGAATCATTACGAGAAAACACTGCAGACGGTGAAAGGCCTGCAGGAAAAGAACATTTCTGTCGTATTTTCCACTTCCTGTTCTCTGCTTCATGTGCCTTACACGCTGAAGCATGAAACAAAGCTTCCAAAGGAATGCAGCGCTTATTTTGCTTTTGCGGAGGAAAAGCTGACGGAGCTGCAGGAACTTGGAGCTTTAGCAGACCTTGCGGACTATACAAAAGCGGAGAGTTATCAGAACAATCACAGACTTTTTGCGGAGAAGAGAGACTGTGAAAATGACGGGGTGCGTGAGCGCCTGTCCCGCATCACCGAACAGGATGCCGTACGTCTGCCGAAGCGGAGCGAGCGGCAGAAACTGCAGAAAGCGGAATTTGGCCTGCCGGAGTTTCCGGCCACAACGATCGGTTCCTTCCCGCAGACCAGGGATGTCAAAGCAAATCGTTCGGCTTACCGGAAAGGGGAAAAGACGAAGGAAGAGTACGAAGCCTTTAATCGTGCAAAAATTGCGGAGTGTGTTGCATGGCAGGAGGAGATCGGACTCGACGTGCTGGTACACGGCGAATATGAGAGAAATGATATGGTAGAGTACTTTGGCGAGGCGCTTGGCGGTTTCCTGTTCACAGAGAAGGGCTGGGTACAGTCGTATGGAACCCGCTGCGTAAAACCGCCGGTTATCTGGGGTGATGTATACCGTAAGAGTCCGATTACCGTTGCCTGGTCTGTTTATGCGCAGTCCCTGACGAAAAAAATCATGAAGGGAATGCTGAGCGGCCCGGTTACGATCCTCAACTGGTCGTTCCCGAGAGAAGATATCTCCATCAGGGAATCGATTTCTCAGATTGCCCTGGCGATCCGCGACGAGGTGCTCGATCTTGAGGCGAATGGAATCCGCATGATTCAGATCGACGAGGCTGCCCTTCGCGAGAAGCTGCCGCTGCGGAAATCAGACTGGTACAGCGAGTATCTTGATTTTGCCATCCCGGCATTCCGCCTGACACACAGCGGAGTCGAAGCGGAAACTCAGATTCACACCCATATGTGCTACAGTGAATTCACCGACATCATCCCGGCCATCGACGATATGGATGCGGATGTCATCACCTTTGAAGCATCGCGTTCGGATCTGCAGATTCTGGATTCCTTAAGAGAAAATCATTTTGAGACAGAGGTTGGACCTGGCGTTTATGACATTCATTCTCCGCGTGTTCCGTCTGTGGAGGAGATGGTGCAGAGCCTTACGGTGATGCTCACAAAAATTCCGAAAGAGAAACTGTGGGTCAACCCGGACTGCGGACTGAAAACAAGAGGTGTGCCGGAGGCAGATGCGAGCCTTCGGAATATGGTAAAAGCGGCAGAGGAAATCCGGAAAAAATTCAGTTAAATATTCAGCGAAGGCGGTAGGAGCCTTTGGATAGCTTCGTGAGCCGTCCTTCTTCGAGCAGCTTCTTTAAAACTCGCTGGAGCTGGCGGCGGCTGCAGTGGAGCTGCATGGCCATCTTTTCCACGCCGGAAAACGTCTGATCCGGACAGCGCTCTGAGAAATAAGAGAGGAAGGATTCCTCGAGCGTGGAAAAATTCGACTGAGAGCTGGAATAAAGCATCAGTTTTTCTGTGACGGAGGTTAAAAGATAACGTAAAAAGCGGTTATCGTCAAGCAGAAACTCTTTGGCGGTGCCAAGCGGCAGGACAATGCAAAGCGCGGTGGTGCGTGCCTCAATCTGGTGCGTATCATCGCGCTTTCCGCAGAATTCCATATCGCCGATGCAGGTAAAGCTGTCGAGACAGCCGATTGGATAGCTGGTGCCGTCGGCGCGGTTGGCACTGATCTCAATGGAGCCGTTCACAAGAAATGAGAGATATTCCTCAGGGTTCAGTATGTCGAGGCGTTCTCCCTTTTCAAACTGGTACAGGGAAAAGGCGAGATCCGTGGTGTTAAAAAGCGACGGAATCTCATATTTCTGAAGATAAAAGTCCAGCAGAGCCGGATCAAAGATTCGTTTCATAGAAAAAATCCTCTCTTAAAGAATCTGTTTTTTCTTCCTTATTGTGACACATGACACAATAAAAAGCAAGAAAGTCTGCTAAAATACACGAGGACAAAAGGAAAGTTACAGTTCACTCAGCAGTGAAACACTTGCTGTTTCGCCGCGTGAGAAAGTGATTCAGGAAAAAGTGAGAAAAGGGGAGTTTTCAAAATGGAAAATGAATTGTTTGAGAAAACCAAAGTGTCAAAAGCATATATGACGCTCGCGCTCCCGGTTGTGCTCGGCATGGTGGTATCGCTGATCTATAATATGGTAGATACCTTCTTCATCGCGCGGACCGGAAACACCGCACTGATCGCCGGCGTATCGCTCGGCACGCCGATTTTCACGCTGATGATCGCACTCGGAGACATCTTCGGTGTCGGCGGCAGCTCAGTCATTTCGCGTCTCTTCGGCAAAAAAGAGTACGAGGACGGAAGAAGGATCAGTGTATTCTGCTTTTATGCGGCGATTGCTGTCGGCATTGTGGTCAGCATCATCCTGCTTGCGGCCAAACAGCCGATTCTTGGTCTTCTCGGCTGCGATGAGACGACGTGGCAGTATGCGGGGGACTATTACCAGTGGATTGCACTCGGCGCACCGTTTATCATTGTCCAGCTGACACCGAACAACCTGGTGCGCACCGAAGGTTTTGCCAAAGCATCCATGATCGGAACGATGATCGGAGCCGTGGTCAACATCATTCTCGACCCGGTTTTTATCTACACCCTTGGTCTGGGAGCGGCAGGTGCTGCGATTGCTACGGTGCTTGGCAATATCTGCGGCGATATTTTCTATGTGATTTTTATAATAAAGAAATGCCGTTATCTCTCCGTCGATTTCCGGAAAATGAAAGTGACCGGCGCGGAAGTCCTCGCCGTCCTTGCGATCGGCATTCCGGCCTCTGTCACCAACTTCATGCAGAGCATCGGCGTGACGCTGACGAACCGCTTTTTACAGCCGTATGGAACAGATAAAGTCGCAGCGATGGGAATTGCCCTCAAAATCATCATGATCTCCGTTCTTGTCATGGTTGGCTTTGCTTTCGGCGGACAGCCACTGGTCGGATACAACTATGGCGCAAAGAACAAAAAACGTTTCAACGAGACAATCCGTTTTGCCTTCCTTCTGGAAGTGCTGACCGGTGCCGGAATGGCGATTGTGCTCGGTGCGGCGGCTCCGCTTCTGGTGGGACTGTTCTTAAAAGATGCCAGTGTAATCGCAGTCGCACAGCAGATTCTCCGTGTCCAGCTCATCGGCATGCCGTTTGTCGGTATTGTGCTTGCCTCCACCTGCATTTTCCAGGCGATTGGAAATGGGGCAGGAGCGCTGATTCTCTCTGCAGGACGTCAGGGCGTGATTTTTGCCATTGTCATTATCTGTACATCAAAGATCGCCGGATTTTCCGGTGTTATTGCCTCCCAGCCGGTTTCGGATTTCCTGACGGCGCTTGTGGCAGTGATGATTCTGCTGCAGTGGAAGAAAAAAGCACTTGCAGATTAAAAATTTTGAAAAAAGCAGTAAAGCGGCTGCGGTCAGAGTTCCCAGGGTGGGAGCCGGCTGCAGCTGTTTTTGCGCATGCAGAAAATAAAACGATGTGCCCACGTCAAAAACACGTAAAAGTGACGAAAAACCGTCATGCAATTCGTCAGTATTACGGGATTGCATTCCGGGAGAACAAGATATAAAATGGCATGAGATTCGACAAAAAGGGGAAGCAAAAACATACGACAATAGGGAGGACATCACATGGCAACAAAGAAAAGTGCAGTAAAAGATCTGACAAACGGCAGCCCGGTAAAACTGATTCTGGGGTTTGCACTGCCGCTGCTGCTCGGCATGCTGTTCCAGCAGTTTTACAGCATGGTCGATACGATTATTGTAGGAAAATTCTTAGGCGCGAAAGCGCTCGCGGCTGTTGGC
>OGQW01001658.1_pt1 | contig 12716 bp, 8 predicted proteins | sample 1553301 | NCBI WGS metagenome assembly OGQW01 (sample SAMEA2579974, study PRJEB22360) | human gut metagenome
CAGCCGCAGCAAAACCGCTGCCCCAATGAAAAGCCCGATGCAGATCGCCCAGATCAGCAGCCGCACTGCAACCGCAGCGAAGCCGGGTATCGAACCGTCGGCGGGTTTGCTGCCGGCAATGGTGTTGTCTTTTGGAGCCGCCATGCTGCCGGAAATTTCGGTAGAGGTCAGTGCGGCACTGGTCATCTCCTCCGGCGTTGCAGAGGTGTTGTTTTCCGGCGTAGTATCGACAGTGGTTTCCGTGGAGGGCTCCGACGGTACTTCCTCTGTGTCGCTGTCCGGCTGTAGCTCTGCGGTGTAGCCGGGAGTCATTTCAAAGGGCAGCCAACCGTAGCCGTCAATGTAAAACTCACACCATGCGTGAGCCTTTTTGTTGGGGACGTTGACGACATAACGCCCGTCACGGATAGAAGCACTGTTCAGGACTTCGCTGTCCACCAGATACCCTTCGCAATAGCGTGCGGGAATTCCCAGGTGCCGTGCCAGAATGGCGCCGGCGGTGGCGAAGTGCATGCAGTAGCCCTTGTGATTTTCCAGCAGGAAGAAGTTGACATAGTCGCGGTTTCGCGGCGTTTTTCCGGGAGCAAGGTCGTACTCCGCCTGCTCCGAGAGCCACGCCCGAATCTCACATAGTGCCGCATAGCGTTCCTGGGTGGTCTGCGGGTGAGCGTTTTGCAGCGATTCCGGCATAGCGGCATATACCGCATCTAGGGCTTCGCTTTCCGGCAGCCTTGTATACACATCTGCGGCAAAATCACGGTAGGCGACAGATTCCAGAAACGCCGCCGGAATTACTTTTCCTCGCACACCGTCAGGAGCCGTTGCAATTTGATTTGCCGAAAACCGCGTGGAGATCGTCACATCAGAGCCGTTGCTGGGCACATGCAGAATATCCATGAAAGACCGTACCGCATCATTGCTCCACGAGGAATTAAACGAAATCGAAGCTGGTTCCTGCTGTGAGAGCACCGACAAGATCTCCGGCGGAAGCTGTGCCGCTGTCCAGTCGTAGCTGTCGCGGTTTTTCGGACGAAAATCGACATCTTCCAGATAGGAAACATCAGACGAAAATGCCGCATAGGGCTGATAATATCTGCCGTCCCGCCGCTGCGGGGTAATGGTGCAGTGATATGTACCGGAATCCGGCTCACTGGTCTGCTGAAACAAAAACGGAAAATTCTGTGGGTTGCAGTCGTAGCTTTCCAGTATCGGAAAGACCATATCGCTGTTGACCGCCTCTGTATCTGAAGCCAGTGTGTCCCAGCAGTTTTTTCCATAGGTGCTGCCGGTATAGCTTTTCAGATACATGGTGCTTTCCGGCAGATCGTCCAGCGTCAGCTTCAGATCTGTCCGGTCGTATATCCGCTGCTTGGCAGTGTTTCCGAGGGTGACAGTCTGGTTGTTGCCTATGCCGATTGCCGCAGCGATCTTGCGAATGCTCTGGGGCAGATTCTGAATGTCGAAATCCGCCAGACTTTCACTGATCTCCTGCCGCCGCAGCTTGTCCGATTCCGGACGGCTGTACCCCTGCCATGTGCCGGTCAGGGAAACTGCTCCGTATACCAGCAGAATCAGCAATGCTGTGAGAGAACCGCCGATTGCGGAGGTACGCTGTGTGCAGCGGATCTTCTCCCGTCCCCACAGTGCCGGAAACCGCAGTGCCAGCATGCCGCCCCAGTATGCCAGAAGCAGTCCCATTGCCGGAACGCTGACAGGGATTCCCAGATACAGCCCCGGCTCTGCAAGCAGGAAAGAAACTGCGGTAGGCAGTGTGAAATGCGGCTTTCGAATGGTGAAGAAGGCAAAGAGAAATGCCAGCAGTTCCGCCACAAGTGTGCCGGTCAGCGTTGCCGCAAAAGTGATGTTTGCCCCTTTGGCAATCTGAAAATATGCGATATTTGTATTGTGAGCCGTCTGGTAGACCATGTTGAAAATGGCATGAAAACCCAGTACGATTTGTTTGGAAAACAGGGCAGACATGCCCAGAAGCACCAGAACAAAACCCAGTGTCAGCTTTCCGCTGTGCTTCGGCAAAAACTGGAGCAGGGAAGCCAGCAGGAAACCGCCGATCGCCAACGGCAGAAAGATTCCTTTTCGAATGTTTGTCCCGTAGAGGTCGCAGATGACCAGCACAGAGCCGAAATACCCCAGTGCTGTCAGGAACAATTGCAGCAGCTTCGCCGTGTTCCGCTTGGTCGGGTTGTCCAGATCATATCGTACCGCTTCTTCCTCGATTTTCAGAGAACAGGGGACGTGTGTCTTTTTCATGCTGCACCTCCCTCGGAATCTGTCAGTGTCCGATAGACGATTTCTGCCCCGTTGCCGGCAATGGAAACGTGTTTGTCCGAGCCGGCAGCTTTCGCAGTAAACACTTTCTGAAATGGCGGATTTTCCAGAACCGTATCAGTCACACAGAACGCTGCCGTTTCTCCAAGGCTCTCCCAGTGGGAAAGGCAGGCGGCAGCATCGGTTTCCGGCGGTGTTTCCAGCAGATTTTCCAACAGCGGCAGCAGGGACTGTTCCTCTGTAATGGTTTCACTCCGGTGCCAGTCAGAACGGCAGAGCACCACCGTCACGCCATCTTGGTTGGCACAGAAAAAGGCAGCACACGCCCGTAATGCTTCCAGCATAGTGTCCAGTTTCTGCCCGCGTTCCTGCGGGTTATCTGCCTGCACAGCATAGAGAAATGCCACCGTCACCGGCGTGCGTGCAGGAATGCCATACTCCCGCACCACCGGCTCCGGAAAGCGGCTGCTCAGTTTCCAGTGAATGGCACGCATGCGGTCGCCGTTGCGGTATTCCCGCACACCCAGAAATTCCTCCGGCTCCGTGGTGGGCTGCATCACTGCATCTTCGCCGGCTTGCAGCGGAGATGTACTTTCCGGCGGCTGTGGCACTTCCGGCAGGGCAGTCACAGAAAAGGCGGCGGAAAACCGCTTGCGGTGAGAGAACAGCAGCAGGGTGTCCAGCACCTGAACCGATTGCAGGGTAACGTGAACTGCACCGGCGTGCTCCGGTGTGACCGGCACATGGATACAGACAGTCTGCCGCGGCGGAACTGCTTCGTGAAATTCAACATCGTCCAGTTCTGTCAGTGTTTCATTTTCCAGATGTATGCGGAAAATCACAGTGCTGATAGGAAATATCGTGGGATTTTTTAGCCGCACACAGCAGGAAAACGGCTCGCCGATATGTGCATGCGGCTTCGGCGGCACCAGTTCTGCCTGTAACTTTGCCCCGCTGTAATGTGCTGCAAAGAAAAGCAACGCCGGCAAAAGCAGGATACACAGCAGCAAATACGCCGAGAACTGGGGCAGATACAGACAAAAAAACAAATAACAAACGCCGGCAAGCAGCAGATAGAGAATTTTCAGTGTTCGCATCGCGTTCACCGTCTGTCCGGCATGGGAGCCGGTACCTGATGCAGCACCTCGTCCAGCACCTGCTCCGCTGCCACGCCGCCTTTGGTCAGGATTCGGTGTGCCAGTACGTCCTGACACAGAGGCATGATGTCGTCCGGCAGCAGATAATCCCGTCCGCGGAGCATTGCCATTGCCTTTGCCGACTGGATCAGTGCCAGCGTTCCTCTGGGGCTGACACCGAGGACAGCCTGCGGGTGTTCCCGTGTGGCTCTGGAAACCGAAGCCGCGTAGTAATACAGGCGGTCGTCCACATAGACTGGCGCAGCCCGAAGACCTATGCCTGCTGCTGTAATGCCTCCAGCTGCTCCGGTGTGCATACCGGCTGGACATCTTCCAGCGGATTGCGGGCGGCATGTCCTTTTAAAATTGCCACCTCGTCCTGAATCTCCGGATACCCCATGTGCAGCCGCATCAGAAAGCGGTCCAGCTGAGATTCCGGCAGGGACTGCGTGCCCACACAGCCCAGCGGGTTCTGGGTGGCAATGACCAGATGCGGGCGGGGCAGGGCATAGGTCTTGCCCTCTACAGTGACGTTGCTCTCTTCCATTGCCTCCAGCAGAGCTGCCTGTGTCTTGCTGGAGGTGCGGTTGATCTCGTCCGCGAGGAGCAGGTGACAAAAAAGTGCTCCCGGCTGGAACACGAATGTTCCGGTATTTTTTTCATAGACCGAAAAGCCTGTCAGGTCGGAGGGCAGCACGTCCGGCGTAAACTGTACCCGACGGCAGTTCAGCCCCAGAGCCTTGGAAAACGCCATGGCAAGGGTGGTTTTCCCGACACCGGGCATGTCCTCCATCAGCCCGTGTCCGCCTGCCAGAAATGCAAGCAGTACTTTCGTCAAAACGAGGTCTTTTCCGATAACAGCTTTTTGCACTTCCCGCAGGATCGCGACGGGGAGTGTACGGGTTGTGGTAACTGGCATAATTTTCTCCTGTTCCGGCGAGTATGTGCCGCCGGCTTCACATCTTTTTCATGATATATGATTTATTATATCATTTTTTTGGGGTTTTTGCAAGCGTTCTGTCTGTCTTTTCCGCAAAATCCACGCGTGTTTTTTTGTTTGCTTTCGGTAAAAACGGCGAAAAAACAAAAATGCGGAAAAAAAGCAGTGGGAGGATATTGACAAAACCACAAAAAATGTTATACTAGAATAAGAGCGGCACGGCAGAAAGTTTGTCCGTCAGTTTTCTGCCGTGCTCCGGAAAGAACGTGTTTTTGGCGGCGGCTTCGCCGAAAAATTTCTTGAGGAAAGGAAACATGGATTGATGAATATCTGGCATGATATAAATCCCAAGCGGATTACAGTGGACGAGTTTGTGGCTGTGGTGGAAATCCCGAAGAACAGCAAGGTCAAATACGAACTGAACAAGGACACCGGCATTCTGGAAATGGACCGGATCCTGTACACTTCCACCCATTATCCGGCAAATTATGGCTTTATCCCCCGCACCTATGCAGATGACGGTGACCCGCTGGACGTGCTGGTGCTCTGTTCTCAGACGCTGCACCCTATGACACTGGTGCGGAGCTATCCCATTGGCGTGATCCATATGATCGATAACGGGCAGCGGGACGACAAGATTGTCGCCATTCCGTGTAATGACCCGACATATAACAGCTATCACAACATCGACGATCTGCCCCGTCATATTTTTGAGGAGATCGTGCACTTCTTTCAGGTGTACAAAGAGCTGGAACATAAGACGACCGCGGTGGACGAAGTGGAAGACGTTTACGCAGCAAAGGAGATCATTGCGGCAGACATCGACCACTATATCGACAAGTTTTGTAAGGCTTGACCGGCACGGGGAAAAGTAATCAATGGTGCGTTTCTCCGTCCAGATCGGCGGTTAGGTGTGCCTAAATATAGAAAGAGGTATTTGAGTTATGGTATCAGCATCAGACATTTTGTTCAATCACGGAACCAGCGTTGCACCGCTCGGACTGATTGCAATGAAAGGTGCAGAGGAACTGGGCAATAAGCTGAATGACTACTTGGTGAACTGGGCTCACAAGGGTGGTTATGATGTAGACACATTCCTGATCGAATCGGAATGCCCGCGTTTTTCTTCCGGTGACGGCAAGGGACTGATCAAGTCTACTGTCCGCGGTAAGGATCTGTTCATCATTGTGGACGTAGGCAACTACAACGTGAAATATCAGATGTACGATCAGATGAACGCAATGTCGCCGGACGACCACTATCAGGATCTGAAGCGTCTGATTCAGGCAGCCAGCGGTAAGGCACACCGTATTAACGTGATCATGCCGATCCTGTACGGCGGCCGTCAGCACCGCCGGAACTACCGCGAATCTCTGGACTGTGCCTGTGCACTGCAGGAACTGTATCAGATGGGCGTGTCCAACATTCTGACTGTGGATGCACACGACCCCCGCGTACACAATGCCATTCCGCTGATGGGCTTTGACAACATGATGCCGTCCTATCAGGTGCTGAAGGCAATGTTCAAGACAATTCCGCATCTCAAGACAACACCGGACGAGTTTATGGTCATCAGTCCGGACGAGGGTGCTCTGAACCGGAACATGTACTACGCTTCTATGCTGGGCGTACCGATGGGTATGTTCTACAAGCGTCGTGACTATGCCAAGATCATCAACGGACATAACCCGATCGTAGCACACGAATATCTGGGCAACTCCGTAGAAGGCAAGGACGTATTTATTGCCGACGACATTATTTCCTCCGGCGAATCCATGCTGGATATTGCCTACGCTCTGAAGGAACGCAAGGCTCGCCGCGTGTTCTGCTATGCAACTTACGGTCTGTTCGTCAACGGTCTGGAAAAGTTCGACAAGGCAAACGAAGACGGCTATATCGATGCTGTATTCTCCACCAACCTGACTTACCGCACCGATGCTCTGCTGTCCCGCGAGTGGTTCCACGAAGTAGACTGCTCCAAATACATTTCCTACTTCATCGCATCTCTGAACCACGATGTTTCCATCGGCAATGTCATTGACCCGAACGCAAAGATCAAGGCACTGCTGGAACGCAGAAACAAGGAAAACGCATAAGGTAACCTTGCACAAAGCCCGCCTGACGGCTTTGCACGCAATCTGCGTGCAGATTTTCCGTCATATTGCCCAGAAATCCCTTGCCATACGGCAGTATGCCTGCGGAATTTCTAGGCAATCTGCCGAAAAATCTGACAACGCACCTTACGCACAAGCTTTGTACGGTGTTGCCCTGGAAAAACTGCTGTGCCGTTTTTTCCGGTGTGGCAGTTTTTTTCTGTCTGTTTGCGAAAAAAACAGTTGACAAACAGCACGAGATTTGCTATACTAATAATGATGTTGATATAAAATGGGCGAGGAACGGAATAACTGTCAGAACAGCCGTGACAGAGAGAGCAGGTCTGGTGAAACTGCTCCGGCATGTGGACAGGTGCTACCCGCGAGCCTTTCCGGAAAACCGGAACGTATTTCCTGCGTTAGAGGAAAAGAGGGAAATGCAAATTTCCGAACTTGGGTGGTAACACGAAGGCCTTCGTCCCATTTGGCGGCGACGGTCTTTTTTTGTGCTCTCTGCGACTGCGGAGAGATGCGACAACACCGTATTTTCAAGGAAAAAGGAGTCTGAAAACCAATGAAGTGGCAAGGTGTAAACGAATTACGTGAAAAGTATTTGTCGTTTTTTGAGAGCAAGGGACACACCCGTCTGCCCAGCTTTTCGCTGGTACCGCAGGGGGATAAGAGCCTGCTGCTGATCAATTCCGGTATGGCACCGCTGAAAAAATATTTTCTGGGACAGGCAGTTCCGCCGAATACCCGTGTGACGACCTGTCAGAAGTGTATCCGTACACCGGATATTGAACGTGTCGGTCAGACCGCACGTCACGGCACCTATTTCGAGATGCTGGGCAACTTCTCTTTCGGCGATTACTTCAAGATCGAAGCAATCACATGGGCATGGGAATTTTTCACCAAGGTGCTGGAAATGCCGGCAGATAAGCTGTATGTTTCCGTTTTCGAAAATGACGACGAAGCCTATGACATGTGGACCAAGCAGATCGGCGTGGCAGAAGACCACATGGTTCGTCTGGGCAGAGAAGACAACTTCTGGGAACACGGTTCCGGCCCCTGCGGTCCGTGTTCGGAGATCTACTTTGACCGTGGACCGGAAAAGGGCTGCGGCAAGCCGGACTGCCACGTTGGCTGCGACTGCGACCGCTATGTAGAAGTATGGAATCTGGTATTCAGCCAGTTCGACAGTGACGGCAACGGTCACTATACCGAAATGGAACACAAGAACATCGATACCGGTATGGGTCTGGAACGTCTGGCATGTGTCATGCAGGGCGTAGACAACCTGTTCGAAGTAGATACCGTGCAGAATATCATGAAGCACGTCTGCCGCATCGCCGGTGTTACCTATAACGCAGACGAAAAGACCGATGTGGCTCTCCGCGTGATCACCGACCATATTCGCAGCACCACATTCATGATCGGTGACGGTGTAATGCCGTCCAACGCAGGCCGTGGCTACGTGCTTCGCCGCCTGCTCCGCCGTGCCGCAAGATACGGCAGACTGATCGGCATCAAGAAGCCGTTCCTGTATGAAGTGGTAGAAACTGTTATTCACGAAAATGCTTCCGCATATCCGGAGCTGGAAGAAAAGAAAGCTTATATCCGCAAGATCGTGGAGGAAGAAGAAAAGACTTTCGCCAAGACTGTGGACAAGGGCTTCGATATGCTGTCCGGCATTCTGACACAGCTGAAAGCAGAGGGCAAGGACACTGTTTCCGGCGAAGATGCATTCAAGCTGTCGGATACCTACGGCTTCCCCATTGACCTGACGGAAGAAATCGCTGCGGAGCAGGGCGTATCGGTAGACCGTGAACGCTTTGCTGCACTGGTAGAAGAACAGCGGAACCGTGCAAGAGAGGACTACCACAATAAGGCAGGTTCTTCTTGGGCAGAAGGCGGTCTGCAAATGGATGCTCCGGCAACGGTTTTCACCGGTTATAGCCACACCGCTGAAGAAGATGCCAAGGTCGTTGCCATTTTCCGTGACGGCGAATCGGTAGACACTGCTGCGGAGGGTGAACCGGCTGTAGTTGTTCTGGATAAGACACCGTTCTACGCAGAAAGCGGCGGACAGATCGGCGATTCCGGTTTTGTTACCACACCGGACAGCACTTTCACTGTAGAAACTACCAGCAAGACAGAAAACGGTCACTACCTGCATCTGGGTGCTATGACAGAGGGTGCACTCCATGTAGGTGATACCGTTTCTGCAAAGATCGATGCAGACAAACGCAGCAGAACCATGCGGAACCACACTGCGGCACACTTGCTGCAAGCTGCTCTGCGGAGCGTTCTGGGCGACCATGTACATCAGGCTGGTCAGCTAGTAACCGACAGCCGCTGCCGTTTTGACTTCTCGCACTTTGCAGCAATGACACATGAGGAGATCAAGCAGGCAGAGGCTCTGGTCAACGAAAAGATTCTGGAAGCAATTCCGGTAGTGACACAGGAACTGCCCATTGCTGAAGCCAGAAAGCTGGGAGCAATGGCTCTGTTCGGCGAAAAGTACGGCGATGTTGTTCGCGTTGTTACCGTAGGCGATTATTCTGTAGAATTCTGCGGCGGTACGCATGTGGATAATACCGCAAAGCTGGGTCTGTTCCGCATTCTGTCCGAGAGTTCCGTTGCCTCTGGTGTCCGCCGTATCGAAGCAGTTACCGGCACCGGCGTACTGGAACTGCTGGATTCCTATGAGCAGACCATGGCTTCTGCTGCAAAGGCAATGAAGCTGAGCAACACCACCGGACTGGCAGAACACTGTGCAGCACTGGTGGCAGACAATAAGGAGAAGGATCGTCAGATCGAATCCCTGAACCAGAAGATCTCCGATGCACAGATGGCTGCTATTTTCGACAATGCCAAGGCTGTCAATGGTGTCAAGGTAGTTTCCGCAATGCTCAACGGCACTACACCGCAGGTACTGCGGAAGATGGGCGACACCATTAAGGATATGAAGGAACCGGTCGTTGCAGTTCTCGCAAGCGTTAATGGCGAAAAGGGTAATCTGGTTTGTGCATGCTCTGCTGCTGCCCGTGATAAGGGTGCTCACGCCGGCAAGATCGTACAGCGTGTTGCAGCAGTTACCGGCGGCAAGGGCGGCGGTAAGCCGGACAGTGCAATGGCTGGTATCGGCAAGACCTATATGGTAGACGAAGCACTGCTGGCACTGGACGGCATTGCTGCGGAATTCCTGAAGGAGGACTAATCATGGAAGATTGCCTGTTTTGTAAGATCATTGCGGGAGAGATCCCCAGCACAAAGGTCTATGAAGATGACACTGTGTATGTGTTCAAAGATATTAACCCGATCACTCCCATTCACTATTTGCTGATCCCGAAGCAGCACATCTGCTGTGCCGCAAAGATCACGCCGGAAAATTCCGCAGTCGTAGGGCACATCTATGAAGTGGCTGCCAAGATTGCGGAAAAAGAGGGCATCACAGACGGCTACCGCATTGTGACCAACTGCGGCGAAAATGCTGGTCAGACCGTGTTCCACCTGCATTTCCATATGCTTGCCGGTGTGAAAATGGGCTGGGGTGCTGATGCAGTACAGCCGGTAGAAGAATGAGGAGGTGCTGTCTGTGGCAGCGTATTATACATTGCACATTGCCGGTCTGACACGGGAACTGAAGATCTGCCCGATCAGTGAAAAGCTGGATATTGCGGCGTTTATTCTGTTTTCCGATGTGGAACTGACAGAAGCGTGTGCCAGGGAACTGGCAAAGCGTGTGCCGGAATGTGACTACATTCTGACGGCGGAATCCAAAGGCATTCCGCTGGCATACGAAATGTCCCGTCAGCTGAAAGTACCGTATATCGTGGCACGAAAGTCCGTCAAGGGCTACATGACTGACGTGCTGTCGGTACAGGTGAAATCCATTACCACCGCAGCCGTGCAGACCCTGTATCTGGACGGTGAAAAGGCGGCATGGATGAAGGGCAAGCGTGTGCTGATCGTCGATGATGTCATCAGTACCGGCGATTCCCTCCGTGCTCTCCAGCAGCTGGTAAAGTCCGCCGGCGGAGAGATCGTGGGCAACGCAGCACCTCTCGCAGAGGGTGATGCTGCGGAACGCAAGGATTTGATTTATCTGGAACAATTGCCGTTGTTCTTCAAGGATTGAGGACAAGGTTGAGATGAAACGGAAAATGGTATGGTTTGGGATTCCATGGCTGGTGGGGTTATTCCTTGCCACGGCCTGCCAGACTTCCGTGACGGTGAGTCTGCTTCTGGCGGCATTTCTGCTGCTGGGAGCATTCCGTCTATATCGGCGTATCACCACGGGGCAGCTGCTCTGTGTGGGACTTTCCGCGGCGGCAGCCATAGGAGCGGTGCTGCTGTATACCACTGTCGTGTACCAGCCGCTTCTGCGATCTGCCGGAACCATAACTACATTTTCCGGCAGAGTTTTCGCGGCAAAAGTCTACGATAACGATCGTGCGTCCTATCAGGTAAAAGGCACGTTTGCGGACGGCAGGCGGGCGAAAATTCTGGTATATACCGACGATGTTGGTGCACGATACGGGGACATGCTGGACGTTGCCGGCGGATTCTCCGCACTGGAGAACAGCTACCTCTGGAACGGGGAGAGTTACTACCGAGCCAAGGGAATTTTCCTACAGGCGAACAATGACGCGTTCGTGTCCTGTACGCCGACAGAAAACGGAAAGCTGGTGCGGGCATTGCAGCAATACCGCGACCGCATTTCTGTGCGGATCTGTACCCTTGCCGGAACGGAAGCCGGCGGCATGGTCAGTGCTATGCTGCTGGGAACAAAAGATACCCTTGCCGATGAAACGAACGACTTGCTGACACATCACGGAATTCGCCACGTGGTATCTGTTTCCGGTCTGCATCTGGTACTGATCTTGTCCATTTGGGGCTGGTTTTGCAGGCGGTTCCACATGCACCGCTGGGCAGTGTTCGGCACAACCATAGTCTGGACCGTGCTCTATGCCCTCATGGTGGGAACGCCGATCTCCATTCTGCGAGCCGGTTTCATGTATCTGCTGATGCAGAGTGCACCGCTGTTTTTCCGGCGGGGCGATACCTGTAATTCGCTGTGTATTGCCGGCGTGCTGATGACGATCGGGGACCCATATCTGATACAGGACGCATCTTTTCTGCTGTCCTTTGTCGGAACCTTTGGCATTGGCGTGTTTGCTCCGTGGCTGACCAAACGCCTGCGGAAAAAAGGGCTGGAATGGAGCGTGCTCCGGCAGCTTGCCACGGTGACCAGCGTTTCCGTCTGCGTGTTTCCGGTGACGCTCCTCTATTTTCGGGAAGTGTCTGTGGCATCGCCCATTGCGAACCTGTTTTTGGTACCCATTTGTTCCGCGATGCTGGCATTGTCGCTGTTGATTTTTCTCACCGGCGGTGTGGGATTTGTGGTGAAACCAGTTTGCTTTCTGCTGAAGCTGCTGTATGACCTCTTAAAACTCATGGCGTACGGACTGCGGGATTTCATTCCGTTTTTGTTTCCCACCGGCTGGAAGCTGCTTCCCATGCTGTGCGGCATTCTGCTGTTGTTCGTGTTGCTGATTTTCTATACCAAACGGAGCCGGAAAGCCGTGTCGCTGGCGATTGTCATTTCCTTTGGAATCCTGCTGGCAGGGCAGGCAGTCTATCGGGCAAGCGAACAGCGTTGCTTTCTGGTCACAGTTCTGGGGCAGAAGCAGGAGGAAGTGGTAGTCGTCACCTATGCCGGAAAAACCGATGTGATCGACCTGACCGGCGACCACCGGAACCCGAAATATGTGGAGGCATACTGTGCCGAACAGGGCATTACCCGTTTGAATACGCTGTGCCTGACGAAATACGCAGACCAGATGCGAATCGCCTATCCGGACACCCTGTGGGAAATGCCGGTGGCAGAAACCGCGGTGCCGGCAGACTGCTGGATTCCCGCTGATGCAGATTTTATGGGAACAAAGCCGCTGCAAACGGACAAGTTTACAGTGGAGGATACCCAGTACACTCTGACAGAATCTGACGGTATCGTCTGGATCACATTCGGGAATCTGCATTTCTGCGTGGGCACGACCATACAGGAACTGCCCGATACCGCAGATGCGGTGATCTGTACCCGGTGGAATGGTGAACCAGATGCAATGCCGGAGGAAACCTACGCCAAGGAGGATGCGGTGCAGATACGGGTATATCCTGACGGCAGCTGGAATGTGAATACATTAGGGAAACACTGAATAAAGCTTGTGCGTAAGATGCGTAGTCAGATTTTTCGGC
>OGQW01001666.1_pt1 | contig 12630 bp, 8 predicted proteins | sample 1553301 | NCBI WGS metagenome assembly OGQW01 (sample SAMEA2579974, study PRJEB22360) | human gut metagenome
GGCAGGCGTAGTGAGTGGTCGTCTTTTCATTATGCCAGTTTCCGTGGAAAATCAGCACCTGCTGCTATTGCAAACCATATACACAACCTGCTTATTCTTTGCAATTTCCTTTAGCATCTCTAGCGCACGTTCTGTATGCTCATCATCCAGATTTACAAAAGGATCATCCAACAGAACAAAAGGCTTTTCCTGCTTGAAAAGGGCATCAATCAGCGCAAGTCTCATGCAGAGCATAACACTGTCCACCGTTCCAGCACTGAAATAATCAATTTCTCGTGCTTCGCCCTTTTCGTCCACATGGATGGTCAGATCATGGTCTACAAGTGCTTCGCTAAAATCGTCACCCAGCAGTTCATGTACATACGCCGCAAAGTTCCGTTCCACGCCGCCAACATACTGATTTGAAAGATTATTCTTGGCCGTTTCCAATAAATTCAAGGTCGTGTCCAGAATACTGCAATTCTGTTCAGCTTCTTCCCGCTGTTCCATCAAACGCTTCAGTTGATCTTCCATTTCGGGAATTTGCTCAACTGTCTGCAAAAGTTTTTTGCGGTCGTCTCGTGCTGCCTGAAGGCTTTCCTCCACCCCATTCAGTTTTCCTTTTGCAATATTCTCTGCACTAATCAGAGTGTTCACAGCGGGAAGTTCTTCTTGTTCCTGTCTTGCTTCAGGTAAACCATCCTTGAATTCTGTGTGCTGTTTCTTGAAATTCTCGATAGCTTCTACGATTTCTGCCTTTCGGTTCGCCTTCAAGGCATGATTTGTTGTGTCCTCCAGAATCTGCGAAAGCATTTTTTCGTTCAGCGGCAGTTGGAATCCATATTTGCGAGCGAACTGCTCAAGTTCCTCTTCTGCCTCCGATTTTTGCTTTTCAAATTTATTCTTGTTGGTATAGTAATCTGCCACATTTTTTTCAGCCGTTTTGTATGCTGCAAGATTGTTTCTCAGCGATTCGAGAGATACATTGTAGGGCTGTCCTTCCACGAACACATGATACTTCTTCAAAACGGCTTCGATTGCGGTCGTCAGCTCTTCTTTCTGGTTTTCGGCTTTCTCACGCCCTTCCTTTGTGTTTTTCCATTTAGCGTCCAACCTCGAAAGTTCTTTTGCATCTTCATCCAATTTCCGCAACTGTGTTAAAATATCATCTGCATTGTCATCCAGATGATATTTCTCCAGCACCGCCTTTAAGCCATCTTCAAGCTGTCCGATTTCGGAACTAAGCCTTTCTCGCTCTCGCTGAACATCTTTCTGCCGACTTTGCAAAGTCCCATATTCATGCCAACGGGTTCTCAAATCCATTACAAACCGTTCCTGATATAGCTCTCCCGGATAATATCTTCCAAATACTTCCTGCACATAGTTCTGCTGCGCATCTATTTTAGTGCGTAGAGAATCCTTCTCACTTTCTAAGCCACTCTTCCGTTCCTGCAACTGCAAGTAAGCCTTCTTATCGAGCAGCAGGTTTATCAGCTTTGCATTTGGTTCTGACGCATCCTCATAGAACCTCATAAGGAACTCTGCCACGTTCTTTTGCAACGTATATAGTTCCTGAATTTCGGCTTCACTGATGGCGCTGCTTTCAACGGCAACTTGCTCGGTGCCTCGATTGACCATCTGCTTTGTATGTGTCCAAAAAGCCACAAGAAGTACAGCAAATCCAACAACCGAAAGAACTGCGCCCACGGCGATTTTCGAAAGAACAAAGCAAATAACGCCTGCCACAATTAGCACAGTACCGACTGCAATCAAAGCCATTGTGCTGCCGGACTTCGTTGTTTCCTGCTTCTGAATCGGTTGGAGTACAGTTGTCTTTGTTTCTCTTTTGCTATTCAGTTCATCAATTCGGCGGCAGTCATTCTGTTTTTGCTGAACCGCCTCGTCTTCTGGCACCTCGATGGAAAAGACACGACTTAACCTCTTCCACTCATTTTCCTCTGTTTCCGACAAGGCCGCTTCGTTAATCTTGTTTTGACACTCCGTTATCTTCCGCTGGGCTTCTTCACAATGCGTAAGCTCTTCCTCATCGAAGTTCTTCCCTGCAAAGAATTTCGACAATTCTGACAATCTACCCGCTTCAGCTTCTGTCAATTGCTGAGCATTTAGTTCGCCGTGCTTTTGCACCAGCGTATCGGCGTCATTTTTGAAATTATCAAGCTCCGTAGTAGTCGGAGCGCCTTCCCGAAAGTGCTTTCTTAACGTTTCACGTTGTTCCAGCTCTTCCTTGCTCATCTGTATATTAGCCTTTGCAGCCACATCGGACAGGTCATTGTAATTCCTCTGACACTGCTGGATTTCTGCATTGGTTCTTGCTGCATCAGAGAAGATTTCTCGTCCCTGTGCTTCGCACTGGACATCTTCCCCTTTCAGTACAAGGCCGTTCAACTCATTTTGCGCCTGTTGAATAGTTGCAATCCTGCCACTTTGCAGATGAACTTCATCTTTTGAAGGATATCCATTCGGATAGGATTTGTCCAGTGCTTGAATATCACTCTCCACTGTGTGCAGTTCTTTTTCCAAACCCGTAAACTGATCACACAATGCCTGACTTGCTTGTTGCGCAGATGCTTTTGTTATTTTTTCACGGAGTGCAGATAAAACTTCTTCTTTTTGTGCTTTTTCTGCATTCAGTGCCTCAACTTTGCCTGTGGCTTCTGCTAAGGGGTATTTTTTAGTTTCTGCATCCGTCAGCTTCTGTTCTAACCGCTCAATTTGCGTTTGAATATCATCAATATGACCGCCGCTTCCTCGAAACTTTCGATACTCCGACCGTGCCGTTCGCAGGTGGTCCATTGCAGAATCGTAATTGTTCAAATCATCTGTATTATCCACCAGATTGCTCAGCTTTGTCTGAATCGATGTTGTAGCTGCGGTTTCCTGATTTTGCATCTGCGGCATATAGACACTTCGCATAAACGATTCTGCATCCAACTGGAACAGCTCTTCTCCCAGTTTTTCAGTAAAGCGTGTGCTTACGCTGCGATTTGTCAGGTCACGGAGAGAAAATCTGTCTTTAGCCGCCGTTTTGCCAAAAGTTCGCCACACACGGTAGCTAATGCCCTCAAACTCAAAATCCAAACTTCCACCGTATGTCCCACCTTGCCACGGAAGGTACTTTTTTCGCTCATTGCTTGCGATGTTTCGACCTGCTGTTCTCGGAAAACCATACAGCATTGCCTTGATAAATGCTGCCAATGTACTTTTGCCGAAACCGTTCGGCTCCTGAATTACCGTTAGTCCATCCGAAAATTGGTAATCAAAGTTTGATAGCCTGCCAAAATTGTCAACATGACATTCCAAAAGCTTCATACCGTAATCTCCTCTCCAGCCAATGCTTCAAGTCCCGTACGGATAATTTTAATTTTATCCGCTTCGCCTGCATCACTTGCCATCACCAGCCGGATAAATTCCCCTTTTAAGGAAATGTCATTTTCATAGTCTTTCGGGTCAAGAATCAGTTTGGTTTCATCCTTTATCTTTACAAAAAAGAAGTCGCTTTCCACAAGATTATATAGATACTTCTTGGCAATGCGTGCTGAAGGGTCTGCCGCACCTGTCAGGATAAACTCTACCATGTCTTTTTTATCGATATTTTGTGAAGCTCTCTTCATTGCTTGGTGGACTGCGCTGTTGGTAGCTGCCCCAGTAATATCAACTGTTACACGGTGAAGTTTTCTTGATGAAAAAGGAATGAAAGTAGGTACAATTTTTCTTTCATCAGTATCCAGAACAACAAAACCTTTTTCTCCGCATTCGTCAAATCCACGCCCCTCCAAACAGCCGGGATAGCAATATATGCCATCGCGATCCATCTGCTCACAGGAATAGGTATGGATATGTCCCAATGCAAGATAATTGATATTCTTCCCCTTGAGCAAATTCAGGTTCACCTGATCTACCCCGCAGGCAGACGAAATCTGCCCATGAAGCATTACAATATTCACCCTGCTTTTCTGCGCAGGAAGCTGTTCATAGAGTGCACTGGCGTTGTTTTTCGTGATTTCTATACCGGATATCGCAACATCCCCATATTTGATCGTATTCCATTTATCTGTAAATCGCTTGAAATTTTCAGGAATCTCCTGATCGGCAAACGCATTCGTTTGGTCATCGTGATTGCCACTGACGTATAAATAGTCGATCTGCGGTGTACGGCGCACCGCATCCAGCACACCTTCCACAGTACGTCTTGTAACGCGCTCTCCGTCAAAGAGATCGCCCGCAATCAAGACGACCCGTACATTTTCATTCTCTGCATATCCCGTCATTCGCTGAAAAGACATCAAAATCTCAGCGTTGCGCTTTGCGGCCTGTTCTCGCGTCATGTGTGTTTCCATTGGCGAATCCATGTGCAGATCCGCACAGTGTAGAATTTTCATACTGAATCAACTCACTTCCAAGCAAAATCCACAATTTTATCGAACGGTTATCTTTATTATATCAAACCTACGACAAACTTCAATGTGCCTAGCCATAATCATTTTCTGTACCATCTTGTTTTGCTATTATTTCATCGGATCCTCCTTTTTGTAGTTAAATCCTTTTTTCCGTCCGTCCTCTCTCTTTTTACTAAAGTTCCTCTTGCATTTTCTTGCAAGCTGCCGAAAGTAGGGCGTTCTCAAAAGTTCTTGTTGACACGACTCGATTTTTGTGGTAATCTATCCCAACAATTTAATATAACATATTTACTTAGAGTTCCAGCTCGGCTCCCGAAGGAGCCGGAGCAAGTTTTTAACTTTCTTATCGCTACATAGCAAACCCGAACCAAGGCCATCCCGGAAGGGATGGTCAGGTTCAGGTTGTTGTGTGGCGATTTTTTATTGCCAAATCCAGCACCGCACCTTGAAAACCGCATGACCGTCTGCATGGGATACACGGCGATGACCCTGAGAAGGAGAGCCGGAAAACGCCGCCGGAAGGGGGCAGGAAATCCATGCAGGGAGAACGGCTAAACGTTGATTCCTCAGTTACCAGAAAACAATGTGGTCAAATTGACCACATTGTTTTTCCGTAACGCCAGTGAAAGGAGGGGTATCTCCATGTATATGACAAACGAAGAATGGGAGCAGAACAATCAGGATTATTTGAAAGAATCGTATGAGGAAACGGGTTTTACCACCGGAGGATACGCTATCCGCAAACTCATCTGCGGCGGCTGCGGTCGGGTGTTCTACACCACGATCTACACCAAGAAATATTGTCACAGTTACTGGTGCGGCAATCAGGCCAACAATCGGCGGCAGCGGGAATACCGCCAAATGCGCCGTCAGGATTTGGTCTGCCAGTGCTGTGGTGAAAAATTCACACCCAAACGTGCAGGTGCCCGCTATTGCAGCAATGCCTGTCGGCAAAAAGACTATCGAAAACGTGTTACAGATGCTGCAAGTGCTCAAAATGAGCACTTGGTTAAGCGTAACGCATCTGCCAAATGAAACCCAGTTCCTCACGAATGAGGGAACGGAAATTTATCGACCTGTTACGGAAAACCAAGTGGTCAAAATGAGCACATCGTTTTTCCGTAACGCTTCAAGGCCTGTTGAAAATCAGGTTGCCAAGAGGACAACCTGATTCTACCCGTAACAGAATCAGTTGGTCATTTTGGCCAACTGAAAAAGCCGGACAAGTTGGTGGGCAGGAATTCGCAAATCTTTGACCTCCAGCTTGCCAAAATCAACGGGCCAAAATGGCCCGTTGAAGGGAGTCAAGGGGGAACGCCTTGCCCAGTGATATGATGCTGTGCGTCATATCCTACTGGGTATTATCTGGCGCAAAACGGCGGCAGATCCAGCAGCTCCGCTGCTGCGTTCTCCCACGCCAAGCTGTTGAAACGGAGGGATGTCTATCTGAAATTAACACGACACAACGGACGAGCTGGAACCCACGGCACCTATAACCCAAAGCACAATGACCGCAGTTTCAACCTTGCCAACAGTGAACACATCGACTCGGAACGAGCAAAGGGCAATATCTACTGGGACTGCTATCATGGCATCCGTTCTGCATCCGACAAGGATAGACAGACTGCTGCGTTCAGCGATGTGGAGAAGATGTTCTATGAAATCCACTACTCTCACTTTGTGGAGAACCAGAATGCTCGCAATGCAAAGATTCGTCATACCGAGCGCAACCGAACCATAGAGGACTTGCTTGCCGGAAAGAAAACCTGCCCGGAAGAAACCATCTACCAGTTCGGAACGTTGGACGAACACGCATCGGTGGAAGATCTGGTTCTGGTGGTAACGGAGTTCATTGCTGAATTTCATGAACGGTTTGGTGCTCATGTGCACCTGCTGGACTGGGCACTGCATCTGGATGAAAGCACTCCCCACATCCATGAGCGTCATGTGTTCGACTGTGAGAACAAGCATGGTGAGGTGGCACCCCAGCAGGAAAAGGCGTTGGAAGCACTGGGCTTTGAACTGCCTGACCCGGACAAGCCCCTCAGCCGCCGGAACAACCGCAAAATCACCTTTGATGCCGCCTGCCGGAAGATGCTGTTTGAGATTGCAAAGCGGCACGGGCTGGAACTGGAGGAAGAAGCGGAATACGGCAACCGCAAATATCTGGAAAAGCAGGACTTCATCCTTGCCAAGCAGAAGGAGCAGCTTGCCGCCCAGCAGAGCAAGCTGGACGAATTGACCCTCAAGGTCAACGACATGGAAACGCTGATCGATGAAGTTTCGGCAGCAGCCTACGACAAGGCGGTGGAGGTCGTGACGGACGTAGTGCGCACCGAGACTCGCAAGGAAGATATGCGGATGATCGAGGACACGAAGAAGTGGGTGCTGTCCCCTGAACGCAAGGCTCCGCAGGCCACGAGAGAGTACGCCGCCCATCGGTTGGATACCGTGTTGGACAAGTTTCTCAAGACCATGCAGACCACCGCTGCACGTCTGCAAGAGAAGCTGCTGAAGCCGGAGACTCGGCAAAAAGGCAAGGAGCAGGTCAAGGAGAAAGCACGGGATTCCGTTCTGCAACTGCTGAGCCGCTTGCAGGCAGAACAGGCACAAAACAAACCAACGGCACAACCCCGCACACAGGAGGGGCACTCGGAAATCTGAACCTCATCGGGAAGCGTTCGGGGCAGAAGCTGGCACTTTCTGCCCCAGCACCCGGTTACAAGGAAGTGGAGGTGCAAGTGAAGGAAGTTCCGATTTGGCAAAAGAGTAATCTGACCTTGGAGGAAGCGGCGGCTTACTCCGGGATCGGTATCAATAAACTGCGGTCAATGACCGATAGCGATGAATGTAAGTTCGTCCTTTGGAACGGAACCAAACGGCTGATCAAACGCCGTAAGCTGGACGAATATCTGGACAAGGCATTCTCGATCTGATGCGGTTCAAAAATTGACCGTTTGATGTTGCAGGGAGTCTTGCGTCATGGTATACTCATGGCGTAAGGCTCCTTTTCAACATTCTGTGAATGAAAAGGAGAGTTTATATGCAAAGACGTAAAGATAATAAAGGCCGTGTTCTGAAGGATGGCGAGGTTTATCGCAAGAGTGATGGGCTGTATATGTACCGTTGGACTGCGAAAAACGGAAAACGCCATACCATCTATGATGCAACCTTGGAGGGGCTGCGCGAAAAGGAAGAGAAGATCCAACACGATTTGGCAGATGGCATCCGCATCCCGGAGTGCAGTCTGACCCTGAACGACCTGTTTGAACTGTGGCGTAAGAACAAGGTGGGCTTGAAAGAGCATACCTTCGCCAATTACGTTTATATGTATAATCGGTTTGTTCGGGATGAGATCGGCATGATGAAGCTCAAGGACATTCGCAAGTCGGATATCCGCAGCTACTACAATGGCATCGTCCGCAATGGCAAGATGGCGTTGAACACGCTGGAAACCATCCAGAATGTTCTCCATCAGGTCTTTGCGGTGGCGGTGGACGATGAGTACATCCGTGTGAATCCCACGGATGGTGTCCTGGCGGCTATTAAAGCCGCTCACCAGTACGAAACGCCCAAACGCCATGCTTTGACCCTGCCCCAGCAGCAGGCGTTCCTGAACTTCATCAAGAAAACGCCGAAGTTCCAGCACTGGCTCCCGATGTTCACCTTTATGCTGGGCACCGGATGCCGTATCTCGGAAACGGTTGGCCTGTGCTGGAGCGACATCGACTTTGAGAGTGGGTTTATCACCATCCAGCACAATCTGGTGTACCATGACCACGAGGTCGGTGGCTGCTACTTCACCATGTCCACGCCCAAGACTGCCGCAGGCAAGCGGGCAATTCCGATTTTGCCCGAAGTGCGGAAGGCACTGGAACAGGAACGCGCCAACCAGCAGGAGCTGGAACTGGTATGCGAATACGAAATCGACGGAATTTCGGACTTCGTATTCCTGAACCGCTTCGGCCAGCCGCAGAACCCGCAGACGGTCAACCGTGCCATCAAGCGCATCAGCGTGGCATACAACGAAGCTGAATTGGAAAAGGCCGAAAAGGAAAAGCGGGAACCGCAGTTGCTGCCGCCTTTCTCCTGCCATAATCTCCGACACACGTTCTGCACCCGGCTGTGCGAAAATGAGACCAACCTGAAGATCATTCAGGACATCATGGGACACAAGGATATCAGCACCACGATGGAGATTTACGCAGAAGCCACCAAGGAAGCCAAAGCCCATTCCTTTGCAAATCTGAACGGTAAACTGGGCATTTCGGTCTGAAATCCACTACACCAACTACTACACCACTTTTACACCAAATTGCCGGTAAGTTGTGGAGAGTTGCGTAGGGTGACGTACGGGAGCAGGAAAAAGGAAGCCGCATGGATAGGCTTATAAAGGAAAATAAAGCCATTTGTGAGCCTTCCTTGACCTGTCCCCACGATGCGCCCGGAATCCAACTAAGCTACGTGGTAATCCTTGTGTCCCCGACAGTCCGCATGAACTGAAAATCCGACCCTGAATGTACTAAAAATCTGAATATTCAGACGGATTTCTTAGGGGCTTGTCGGAGAAGGCAAAAATCCCAAACGGAGCGTGACGGATTTTCGCCTGTTCCACATCCAGCAGAAAACCGTAAACGAGAAAACAGTCAAGAGGACATTTCACCATCGGCAAAAGCCGAAAGTGGAGTGTCCTTTTTCTATATCCTGATAATGCAAGTATACCACATAACATTGACAAAGGAGAAGAATACAATGGCACATAAGCGAAACTCGGTTGAAGTTCCTGAACTGGAAAAACTGCTGGCTGGAAAGAAAAAGAAATACGTTCGCTATGAGGAAGGGGCAGTTCTCTACTCAATGGGAAAAAACTCTTTCCGGCAAGTCGCACAGGATGCTCACGCCATCGTCCGGCTGAAACGCATTGCACTTGTGAACGTAGAAGTGCTGGACGAATATTTGGAATCCTTTCGTGAATAATTGAATCAGCTTTACATAGCGCACTTTCAGTTTCCGTAAAATTGAAGGTGCGCTTTTTCTTTTGCAAAAATTGAATAAGGAGGTTTTGCACATGGACACGCACTCGCAGTTGAAAATTCGAGGCTACACCAAATGACGCTCGACTACTTCTATGGACAGTCGGGCGAACTGTTCGCATACTTCCGCATACCGAAAGCACTCTTTCAGGACAGCCGCTTCCGTCAACTTTCCACCGATGCCCGGACGCTGTACGGCATCCTGCTTGACCGCATGAGCTTGTCAGCAAAGAACGGTTGGCTGGATGAGCAGGGGCGCGTGTATATCATCTACACTGTCCGGGAAGTGCAGGAATCTCTCTGCTGCGCCGAACACAAGGCGGTCAAGCTGTTCCGGGAACTGGAACAGGCCAATCTTATTGAGCGCAAACGGCGAGGGCTGGGCAGACCCAGCTTGATCTATGTCAAGAACTTTTCGTCTGGACTGCCAAAAGCACAAGTACAGAATTGCGCAAACAGCAATTCTTGTGCTGCTGAAAATGCAGTTCAGGTGCAGCCAAAACCGCAATCTAATAAGACTGATAAGAATAAAACAGAGAGGAGCAATCCTTTCCTCCCGGATGAATCGGACAGAGAACAACTCGAAGATTATTTTTATCAGGCATTGGAGGTCGAACTGCTGCTCCGGCTTTGCCCGGATGATGAGGACACCATCTATCAAATTGTGGACTTGCTTGTGGACACCTGCTCCACCAAACGCAAGATGTTGAGGATTGCCGGGGATGATAAGCCCACCGAAGTGGTGCGCAGTCGGCTGAAAAAGCTGAACGCAGACCATATCCGCTTCGTGCTAGGCTGTCTGGCAGAGAACACTTCCCCAGTGCGAAACATGAAGCAATATTTGTTGGCAGCACTGTTCAATGCGCCCACGACCATGAATCTCTATTATCAGAACAAAACGAACCACGACTTTGCGCGTGGCTCTCCGAAAGCGGGGTGATGTTATCGCAAAGAAAGCTACCACAATCGCCATCGTAAACCAAAAAGGCGGCACGGCCAAGACCACTACCTGTGAAAATCTTGGTATCGGTCTGGCAATGGAGGGCAAAAAGGTTCTGCTGGTGGATGTTGACCCGCAGGGCTCACTCACCATTAGTATGGGCTGGCAGCAGCCGGATGAGCTGTCCACTACGCTTTCCACTCTCATGCAGAAAGCTATGAATGACCAGCCCATCCAGCCCGGTGATGGTATCCTGCACCATGCAGAGGGCGTTGACCTTATCCCGGCCAACATTGAATTGGCAGGAATGGAAGTCGCCCTTGTGAACAGTATGAACCGGGAAAAGATGCTCAAGCAGGTGTTGGACAGTGCTAAACGCGAGTACGATTATATTCTGCTGGATTGCACTCCCTCATTGGGGATGCTTACCATCAACGCACTGGCAGCGGCAGACATGACACTGATTCCGATGCAAGCACAGTACCTTTCAGCAAAAGGTCTGGAACAGCTTTTGCAGACGATTGGCAAAGTTCGGCGGCAGATAAATCCAAAACTGAAAATCGAGGGCATTTTGCTGACCATGACGGACAGCCGCACCACCTATGGCAAGCAGATTGACAATTTAATCCGGCAAGGCTATGGCCGGAGGATCAATGTATTCGAGCAGACGATTCCCCGGTCTGTCCGTGCCGCTGAAATCAGTGCGGCAGGAAAAAGCATTTTTGCCTATGACCCAAAAGGAAAAGTGGCAGAAGCCTACAAATCTCTGACGAAGGAGGTGCTGGCCGATGCCGATAGACAGCGGAAACTTAGCTCTGAAAGGGCTAGATGAACTTTTCTCTACGGGGGAAAAGCGACAGGAAGAGCAGCGCGAACAGGTGCAACAGATTCCCATTGATGAGCTGCATCCGTTCACCAACCATCCTTTCAAAGTCGTGGACGATGAAGCCATGACCCGGACGGTGGAAAGCATTGCCCAGTTTGGTGTGCTGGCACCGCTTATCGCAAGACCGCGTCCGGATGGTGACGGATATGAGATTATCTCTGGCCACCGCCGCCAGTTCGCTGCAAAGATGGCTGGACTGGAAACGCTGCCCGTCATTGTGCGTGACATGGACGATGATGCCGCCACGATTTTAATGGTCGATTCCAACTTGCAGCGAGAACACATCTCGCCCAGTGAAAGGGCTTTTGCGTACAAAATGAAGATGGATGCCATGAAAAGAACTGCTGGTAGACCACCAAAAGAAAATCCCCGACAAGTTGTCGGGAATTTTGAAACAGCCGATCTTATTGGTAAAGAAAGTGGTGAAAGCGGCAGACAAGTCCAGCGATTTATTCGTCTGACAAACCTCATCCCCGAACTTCTGGATATGGTAGACGAGAAAAAAGTATCGTTCAATCCTGCGGTTGAACTGTCCTATCTCTCGCACGAACAGCAGCAAGAAGTGATAAACGCAATGGACGACACGCAAAATGCGCCCTCATTCTCACAGGCAAAGCGCATAAAGAAGCTGGCGCAGGAGGGCAATTTTACTTCAGAAGCCGTAGTCGATATTATGGGCGAGGAAAAGAAAAGCGAGCAAGACACTGTAACCATCAAAAACGAAACTCTGCGCAAATACTTTCCTCGCAGTTATACGCCCCGGCAAATGGAAGAAAAAATCATACAGCTTCTGGATGCGTGGCAGAAAAAGCGTCAACGTGACAATGAGCGTTGACAGCGCATGAACCGATAAGACCCGATTGGGTCTTTTATTTTGCAAAAAATTTAGGAGACTAACTATTAAAAGTCAAGCCCCAAAATGAAAAAATCCGTCAACCATTCGCTGCCCATGACAAACAGCCTTCAAATGCTGGTCTTGGAACAGCGAGGGCGACGGAGAGAACAGCAAAGCAAGCCCAGCCAGCCCTCGCAAAATCAGGATAGCATTTGAATGCTTCGGTTTGTCAAGGGTTCGCTGCGCCAGCTAAGTGGTTCTTGGGGTTAGCTCAGGCTCTGGAGAAAATCAGGCAGCTGTAAGATATGCTTTTCCAGACTTCTGTAGAGCATAGATCAGCCGTACAAGTTTCTTTGTGGCATGGGACAAGGCAACATTGTAATGCTTTCCTTCGGCACGTTTCTTGGCAAGGTATTCAGCAAAGACAGGATTCCAATAGCAGACGTACTTGGTCGCATTGTAAAGGGCATATCGCAGATATCGCGAACCACGCTTCTCCATGTGAGCGTAACAGTTTGTAAGTTTTCCGGACTGGTATG
>OGQW01001668.1_pt1 | contig 12626 bp, 8 predicted proteins | sample 1553301 | NCBI WGS metagenome assembly OGQW01 (sample SAMEA2579974, study PRJEB22360) | human gut metagenome
CGAAAGCGATGTTCTTGTAAACGGTCATGTGGGGGTACAGAGCGTAGCTCTGGAACACCATGGCGATATCACGATCCTTGGGAGGAACGTCGTTGATCAGGCGGCCGCCGATGTACATTTCGCCCTTGGAGATCTCCTCCAGACCGGCGATCATGCGCAGGGTGGTGGACTTGCCGCAGCCAGAGGGGCCGACGAAGATGATGAACTCCTTATCCTGGATCTCCAGGTTGAAGTCGGTAACAGCAGGAGCAGTAGCGCCCGGATAGATCTTGTAGATGTGCTGGCAGCTAATCGAAGCCATAGGTCATTGCCTCCATTAAAATTTTTCTATGTTACGGCACCTTGACGGTGCACGCTCTCGTTGGTATTATAATAACAGATAACTTTGTGATATAAAATAGCATTTTATTGATTTGAGGTGTCAGATATTGCTTTATGATTGGACAAGCACCGCAGCCCTTGGCGTGGTGCGGGATATCCAGCCCAAAGAACCCCTGACCCTGACCGGCGAGGGGCTGTGGGTCTGCCTGATCTCCAGCGGCAGATGCACCGCCAGCCTGACCGATGCCTCGCCCTCCCCGGCGGGCAGCGCACTGATCCTGCCGCCCCAGAGCGCGGCGGCGGGCCATCTGGTGCTGAGCCGCGCCCCGTTGACCCTGACTCCGGAAGGGGAGAGCCACCTGCTCTGCATCCAGCTGACCGGGCAGGCGGCGGTGCAGTTCCTTGCCGGGCTGACGGAGCTGCCGTTCCTGGCCCGGGGCGAGACCTGCCCCGCCGCCGCAGAGCTGCTGGGCCGCCTTGCCGCCGAGGCCGATACACCCCGCAGCCGGGCTGCCAGCCAGCTGGCCTTTGCCCTGCTCTGTGAGCTTGCGGGGGCCGACAGCGCCGCCCCGCCCCTGCCGCCGCTGGTGGAGGCCGCCATTGAGGATATCCGCCAGAACTACGCTGGCCTGTACGGCGTGGAGGAGCTCAGTGAGCGGCTGGGGGTCTCCAAGAGCCACCTTGTCCGCACCTTTACCGCCGCCGTGGGGGTGCCCCCGGGGCGCTACCTGACCACTGTGCGGGTGGAAGCTGCCATGCGGCTGCTCCTGCACCGGGAATACACGCTGGATGTCATTGCCAGCCTGTGCGGCTTCTCAGGGGCCAACTACCTGTGCCGGGTGTTCAAAAAAGAGACCGGCCAATCCCCCGCACAGTGGCGGGCCTTGGCCGGTCAGACAGCGCGGCCCCTCAGCCCGGCGGAAAGCCAGCGGGAGCAGGCACTGTATATTTAAAGTGTTCAGGAGCCGGGGCAGCACCCGGCTCTTTTCCGTGGAGGCGTTCAGCCGCACACAGACCGCGGGCGCTTGAGCAGGAACACCGTCAGGGCCAGTGTGATGGCCTCGGCGGCGGGGAAGGCCGACCACACGCCGTTCATGCCGAACAGGGCGCTCAGGATCAGTGAGCAGGTGACGATGGCGGCCACGCCCCGGCTGACCGAGGTGATGGTGGCCTCGGTGGGGCGGTTGACCGCACCCAGATAGCCCGCCGCAACAATATTGCAGCCTGCAAAGAAGTAGCCCAGGAAGTAGATGCGCATACCGCTGTGAGCGTATTCGGCCATCAAAGCGGAGCTCTCGCTGTTGAAGAGGGCAACAAAGGTGTCGGTAAAGCCAAACACGGCACCGTACAACACCGCCGCCAGCGCCAGCGCGGTGCCGCAGCCCAGCAGAAGCAGCTTTTTTGCCCCGGCCATCTCATTCTTGCCGTAGCACTGGCTGATCAGCGGCTGGGCACCCTGGGCCACGCCGTTGAAGATGGCTGTTGCCACCAGCGCAAAGTTTGCCACCACGCCGTAAGCGGCCACGCCCACGTTGCCCGCCAGCCGGAGCAGCAGGAAGTTGAACACGGTGGTGGTCACGGCAGAGGAGAGCTCCCCGACAAAGCCGGAGATGCCCAGCTGGCAGCTCTGCACCAGCAGCCGGGCCGAGGGAGCCTGCCGGACAAAGGTGAGCGTGTTGCTCTTTTGAAAGAAGTGGCGGCTGCAGATGGCGATGCTGAGCACCGGCGAGATGGCCGTTGCCAGCGCCGCGCCGGGCAGGCCCAGCCCCATGGGGAAGATGAAGATGTAATCGAACACCACATTGAACAGGCTGCCGCTCAGGGTGGCCACCATGGCAAGGGACGGGTCGCCGTCGTTGCGGACGAAGGCCGAGAAGATGTAGTTGCACATGAAGAAGGGTGTGAACAGCAGGAAGATGCGGGTGTAGTTCAGGCCCAGCGCCACGATGTCCGCATCGCCGCCCATGAGCTGCAGAAGCGTGCCCGGGCAGAACGCGCCCGCCAGCATGAACGGGATGGCGATCAGGCAGGCGCAGAGGATGGCGTTGGAAAAAAACCGCTGCGCCCGCGCCTCGCCCTGTGCCTGCAGGATGGCGTACCGGGTGGCAGCACCCAGGCCGATCATCGAGCCGAAGGCAAAGATCAGGTTGTACATGGGCAGGCAGAGGTTCAGCAGGGTCACGCCGTCGGTGCCCGCCGCCTGGGCGATGAAATAGGTGTCGGCCAGAATATAGCACGATGTGCCGATCAGACCGAAAATATTCTGCGACACATACTTGAAGAACTGCTTTGTCAGGTTCATGGGAGCTTCCTTTCCGCAGGGAGAATAGGGGAGTGAAACGTAAAAACGACTACTACTATATCATAAAACTTGGCATATTTCAACGAAAAAGCGAGGAAACAAGCCGCCGTTCCCCAAGCGGAACGTTTTCCCCGGGGAGATGCCGCTATCCGAAAATGCCATACAGATACTTCCTCTTTTGTGCAACTCGCCAAAGATGGTTTTGGGTTATTGACAAAAAAAAAAAAAAAGTTTTATGATTTTTATGTAAGATGCCACATAAAACAGAAGAATCGGCAAACCAGTCGAAAGGCTGCGACGCAAAGCTAAAGGGCCTGTAATATGGCAGCCAGCTGAACTTTCTCAACCATACTGCACATGGGCATCACCTCAAGGGCGGTAGGTCCCCAAAGTACAAAACGCAGAGCGTTGTACCAGCCATTTGGCCGGTGCGGCGCTTTTTGTGTTTGCGGTGGGTGCAGAGAAGAGTATTTTTGGGTTTTTGCAAAAAGGAGGAATTTTATGAAAAAGCGGTTCGTCAGCTTGTTGGTTGCAGCATGTATGATATTTGCACTGTTGCCAGTGAGCGCAATTACGGCGTTTGCAGAAAAACCAGTGCTAACTGGTTATTGTGGTGCTGACAGCTCCTACCCTAGTCAGACGTATAACTATTCTGTGGAGTATAAAAACATAGAACGTACCTTTACTGGAACATATTACAGTAATGCTATTTGGACATTGACACCGAATGGTGAAAATACCTATAAGCTTACGATTTCTGGTACTGGTGCAATGGGAGACTTAAAAGGCTGGGCCTTTGGAAGCCCTTGGAATTTTGCATTGATTCTAAAGGAAAAAGTAGCAGTCAATAATGTGTATTATGCAGTTACAGAGCTTGAAATCGCCGATGGTATTACTGAAATCGGTGCACATGCCTTTGAAGCTCACAGAGCAATCACGCATGTTGCTTTACCGCAGAGTGTAACGAAAATTGGAGAGAAATCTTTTAACTACTGCACGGGAATGCAATCGATTGAGCTCTCTAACAATCTGGAAGAGATTGGTTCGACCGCTCTTAGCGATACTGCTTTGACCTCTATTGAACTTCCGGAATCCTTAAAAAAATTCAAAATGGTGCTTTTTCCGGCTGTAATTCACTTGCGGGAGATTTGAAAATCCCCAGTAATGTGACTGTAATTGGAAATGCTGCTTTTGCAAATGATACTGCGTTGACAGGAACTCTGACAATTGGCAATTCAGTACAGACGATCGGAGATTCTGCATTTTCTGGATGCAAGTTTACCGGAAAGCTGACAATTCCTGATTCTGTTATTTCCATCGGCGACAGTGCTTTTACAAATAACAAGTTTAGCGAAATTTCGCTGGGTAGGAATCTTGAAAAAATTGGTGGAAGTGCTTTTAATACATCGGGCACCTATACTGGCCAACTGAATATTCCAGATAGCGTAAAAGAAATTGGAAAATCAGCTTTTAACGGCATGGGCTTTACAAGTATTCGACTTGGAAAGTCAGTAAGCAGTATTGCAGATACAGCATTTCAAAATTGTACAAGCATTCATTCACTGGATATTTCGAGCATTGGTAGCGCTGATTATGGTACGAATGTATTTAAGAGCCTGAAGAACCCCAATACTATTTATGTAAATAGTGAAGAACAGAAAAATACGATTACCAATCAAATCACGGAGAATCGTTCTGTATTCGCTATCACGAATGGTGGAGTTTTTGCAGAAAATACCACATTTGAAGAAGGTAAGCTGGCTACTCCCGAAAAGGCCGGTTACACCTTTGCCGGCTGGTATGATAATGCCGGACTGACGGGTGAAGCAGTAACGACCCCCGTAACGGGTAAAACCTATTACGCCAAGTGGACAAAGAACAAGTACACTGTGACCCTTAACAACAATGGGCATGGTGAACAGCCTGATGCTATGCCTCCTGTTGAATATGGTGCTTCTGTTACTGGCCTGCCTGAGCTGAGCGACAGTACCAACGAATGGGTATTTGATGGCTGGTATATGGATGAAAACTTCAAAACCAAATATGATAAGCAGGCCATCACTGGTAATACAACTCTTTATGCGAAGTGGCATGAATATCAGAATACCTCTTTGACTGCAAAAGTTTCCAAGAGTAACTATCTGGTCAACACCCCTGCTGATGTGAATGTTACGGTTACTCCCGGCGATGATATTAAAGATCTCAAGCAAAATGTGAACAATATCAAGATTTCGCTGACCTACGATGATGATGTTACCAGTGTGATGCTGAACGGCAAAGTGCTGGACAAGAAAGAATACACCATTTCCGAGCTGATGGGCCAGAATCGCAAGCTGGATGTAACCTATGGCAAGGCCGGTACGCATACCTTTGGTATTGTCCTGAAAAATGGGGACAAGATTGTGAGTGAGTGCAGCACGGATATCGTTGTTGTCGAAAAGGCCGCCGAACTTACCCCTGCAACCAAGCTCTACACCCTGACCGTTAAGAATGCTGATGTTACCATTAAGAATGGTGACGAAGAGATCAAGGCTGAGAAGAACGACAAGGGCGAGCTGATCGCCAAAGTGCCCGAAAAGGCTGACGTGACCGTGACCTACACCAGCCAGAGCGATGCCGTTGCATTTGACCAGTGGACGATTACCACCGATGAAACGCTGGATGTGGATGTCAAGAACAACCCCCTGAAGTTCCAGATGCCTGCCGGTGGCGTGACCATCGAAGCCATGACAAAGGATGCCTCCATTGAGGAGGACGAGCCCAATATTCTGGGCACCGCCGCAGTAGTCGGCACTGCCGCTGCTGGTACCGCCATTCTGGCATGGCAGGGTTACCAGCTGGGCACGGAGCTGTACCTGAAAACCGCTCTGCCCGCTGGTACTGCCATCCCCACAAACCGTGCCGAGCTGGCCCTGCTGGTGTGGAACCATGCCGGTAAGCCCGCACCCGCCGCAGTTCTGCCCGCCGATGCAACCGATACCCAGAAGGCCATTGCCTGGGCTGTGGAGAACGATCTGCTCAAGGCCGCAAAGGACAACGGCGAGACCTATGTGGATACCGATTCCGTGAGCCGTGTTGAAGTGATCCGCGTGTGGAATAAGGCACAGGAAAAGTAAACCCCACCGTCATCCCTTCGGGATGCCACCGCCCCTAATAGGGGCGGCCTTGGCAAAAAGGTGAAACTATCCGCCATGCCAAGGGCCCCCCTATTAGCGGGGGCTGTCGCTGAAAGCGACTGGGGGGTTGCCCCCACAACCGAACCATTCTCTATTCCCAAATAACCTGTGGAAGCGCCCTGCCGGGGAACCGGTGGGGCGCTTCTGCATAGGGGCGGGAGCCGAAACCGCCGCTTTTTCCGCTCTAGCGCCGTGGTTTTTATTGACAAGCTCCCGGCTTGCTATTATAATAGAACAGTCATAATAGCATTCGTGCGCGGCTTTGCGGCTGCGTCAATCCAATAGACAAGGAGAAGATCCAAAATGGCACAAGAAATCAAGATGTCCGCTTCCGGCCTGAAGGCGATGCAGGACGAACTGGAATACCTCAAGACGGTCCGCCGCAAGGAGCTGGCCGAGGAGATCAAGGAAGCCCGCAGCCACGGCGACCTTTCTGAGAACAGCGAGTACGATGAAGCCAAGAACACCCAGGGTCTGGTGGAGAACCGCATCACCGAGCTGGAGCAGATGGTCAAGAACGCTGTGATCATCGACGAGAGCGAGCTGAGCGTGGACAGCGTTGCTGTTGGCACCCACGTTTCCATCAAGATGATCGGCGATGATGAGGCCGAGGAGTACGATATCGTTGGCCGCACCGAGGCTGACCCCATCAACGGCAAGATCAGCGACGAGAGCCCTGTGGGCCACGCTCTGCTGGGCAAGGCCGTGGGCGAGAAGGCTGAGGTCCTGCTGCCCTCCGGCCAGACCGTTGAGTACGAAGTGCTGGCCATTACCCACGCCGCAAACTGAGCCTGAACGGGAGGAAACCATGGAAGAGCAAAAGAGAAACCCCGCTCAGGGCCTGTCTGAGAGCGAGCAGGTGCAGGTGCGCCGCCAGAAGCTGGCCGACCTGCAGGCTGCCGGAAACGACCCCTTCACCCTGACCAAGTTCCCCCAGGACGCATACTCTGCCGACCTGAAGGAAGAGTTCAAGGATCTGCCCAACGAGACCGACAGCGGCAAGCAGGTCGCGCTGGCCGGCCGTATGATGTCCAAGCGCGTGATGGGCAAGGCGAGCTTTGCCCACCTGCGCGATGACAAGGGCGATATCCAGCTGTATGTCCGCCGCGACGAGCTGGGCGAGGAGGCTTACGCCGCCTTCAAGAAGCTGGACGTGGGCGATATCATCGGTGTCAAGGGCGAGGTGTTCCGCACCAAGACCGGCGAGCTGAGCGTTCGTGCCACCGAGCTGACCCTGCTGGCCAAGAGCCTGCGCCCACTGCCCGAGAAGTTCCACGGCCTGACCGATACCGAGATGCGTTACCGTCAGCGCTATGTGGACCTGATCGCCAACCCCGAGGTGAAGGATACCTTCGTCAAGCGCAGCCAGATCCTGAAGGAGATCCGCGCCTATCTGGACGAGAAGGGCTTTTTGGAGGTGGATACCCCCATCCTGACCCCCTTTGAGATCGGTGCCTCTGCCCGCCCCTTCTACACCCACCACAACAGCCTGAACATGGACATGGTGCTGCGCATTGAGACCGAGCTGTACCTCAAGCGCCTGATCGTGGGCGGCATGGACCGCGTGTATGAGGTTGGCCGCATCTTCCGCAACGAGGGCATGGACCCCAAGCACAACCCCGAATTCACCAGCATCGAGCTGTATCAGGCCTTTACCGATTTCCACGGCATGATGGATCTGGTGGAGGAGCTGTACAAGCGTCTGGCCCTCAAGATCTGCGGCAGCATGGTCATTCCCTATCAGGGCAAGCAGATCGATATGAGCCACTGGGAGCGCCTGACCATGGTGGAGGCTGTCAAGAAGTATTCCGGCGTGGACTTCAACGACTGGAAGTCCGACGAGGATGCCATTGCCTCTGCCAAGGAGCATCATGTGGAGCTGCCCGAGGTCCCCACCAAGGGTGCCATTCTGGCCGAGTTCTTCGATGCCTTTGTTGAGGACAAGCTGATCCAGCCCACCTTCATTTATGATTACCCTGTCGAGATCAGCCCGCTGGCCAAGCGCAAGCCGGATGATCCCGCCTTTACCGAGCGCTTTGAGTACTTCATCGACTGCACCGAGTACGGCAACGCCTTCAGCGAGCTGAACGACCCCATCGACCAGAAGGGCCGCTTTGAGCGTCAGGTCGCCGAGCGCAAGGCCATTGAGCCCGACTGCAAGGCTCAGGTGGATTACGATTATGTCAACGCACTGGAGTACGGCCTGCCCCCCACGGGCGGCCTGGGCTTCGGCGTGGATCGCCTGGTCATGCTGCTCACCGACAGCGCCTCCATCCGCGATGTTCTGCTGTTCCCCACGATGAAGCCGATTGAGCAGTGAAATGCAAAAATTGGCTTATATCCGTTAAAAATCGCGATGCGTGATACTGGAGCAACGTGGATTTACCACCAACTTACCACCAAATTTGATAATTTGCATCAGTAAAACGGAAAGCAGCCTACAATAAACACAAGCACCCCTGTCAATGAAATGTGTGATAACACATGGATTGGCAGGGGTGCTTTTCATGTTTGGAAGATATTAAGAGTATTTCGGAAAAATACTGGTATTGTCTTGTTGCCCACCGAATCAAGTCGTGGTATAGTAATAATTGGAGTAGTTTAACCTTAAAGGTCGTTGCGGCATACAACTTCCGATAATATTGATTATCTGGAAGTTTTCGGGATTCTACAATGCAGGAGGTTGTCTGTATGGCGGTGCTTTCAAAGAGTCAAATGTCCGAAGAAGATATTAAGTTTCACTACATCACACCCGCAATCACGGCAAAGTGGAACAACCAGCACATCACGCTGGAAACAAAAATTACGGATGGCCGTATCAACCTCAAAGGTAACGTTGTGGCCCGTGAAAAGCCGAAACGTGCAGACTATGTGCTTTACCTGAGCGCGAATAATCCGATTGCCATTGTTGAAGCAAAAGACAACAATCATACGGTTTCCCATGGATTGCAGCAGGCCATGACCTATGCGCAGATGTTGGATGTTCCGTTTGCCTTTAGCTCAAATGGGGATGGTTTTGCGGAGCATGACTTTTTGACAGGTAAAGAGCGCACCTTTGGCCTTGACGAATTTCCAACGGAAAAAGAGTTGGTTGAGCGGTACAAAGCAGGCGCAAACAATGGAACTGGTCTGACGGATGTACAGGAGAAAATGATTGCACAACCGTATTATAGCAGCCAAAACACTTACCCGCCGCGCTATTACCAGCGCATTGCCATCAACCGCACGTTGGACGCGATTGCAAGAGGGCAGAATCGGCTTTTGTTGGTAATGGCAACTGGTACAGGTAAAACTTATACGGCGTTTCAAATTGTGTATCGTCTGCTCAAAAGCGGCTTAAAGAAAAAGATTCTCTATCTTGCGGATCGGAACAATCTTGTTGACCAGTCTATCCAACAGGACTTTGCGCCGCTGGAAAAGGTCATTCATAAGGTGAATTTTTCTAAGGACGACCCTCGCACGATTACTTCTTATGAGGTCTATTTTTCTCTCTATCAGCAGCTCGCTGGAAAGAACGAAGAACAAGACGAGAACGCTGAAAATGCACTCGATAAGCTGTCACAGCTCTTTAGCCCGGATTTCTTTGACCTGATTATTGTCGATGAGTGTCACCGTGGCTCGGCGAAGAAAGAAAGCAACTGGCGCAAAATTCTGGAATATTTTGCTTCTGCTACGCAAATCGGCATGACCGCTACGCCTAAAGAAACCAAATATGTTTCCAACATCGACTACTTTGGTGAACCCATCTATACTTACAGTCTGAAAGAAGGAATCGAGGACGGTTTTCTTGCACCTTTTAAGGTAATCAATGTTATGACTGATATTGGTGAGGGATGGCGTCCTCGCAAGGGCCAGCGCGATATTTACGGAAATGAAATCGAAGATCGTATTTACACAAACAGCGATTACGACTACAACATCATTATAGAAGATCGTATCAATCAAGTTGCTGCTGAAATCACGCGGTACTTGAAAAGTACCGACCGTATGGCAAAAACCATTGTGTTCTGCCCAACCGAAGAAGCGGCAGAGCGTATGCGGATGGCTTTGGCAAACCAGAACGCTGACATGGTGAAGCAGAATCCCGATTATGTTGTCCGCATTACAGGCAGCGATACTTATGGAAAGAGTAAGCTGGATTATTTTATCTCTGTTGGCTCGAAATATCCTGTTATTGCGACTACCTCCAAGCTGCTCTCCACGGGTTCGGATTGCAAGATGACAAAGCTGATTGTTTTGGATGAAATGATTGGCTCTATGACTGAATTCAAGCAGATCATTGGCCGCGGAACCCGTCTGCGCGAAAAAGAAGGCAAGACCCATTTTGTTGTGATGGATTTCCGAAATGTGAGCCGACTTTTTGCGGACCCGGATTGGGATGGTCCGATTGAAATGAACGAGGACTTCGATTCCGAAAAAGAGAACGATAAGCCCGTACCGAAAAAGGGCTCAGGAACATCTGACCCTCCCACGCCGCCAGACCCCAAGAAACCCAAACCAATCGTTGATAAAGACGGCTGTCGGGTGGAGATCATCTACAAAACGGTTTCTATTTATGATGCAGGCGGGAAACTGCTCCGGCAGGAAAGCATTATTGACTACACGAAAGAAAATATCCGTGGCTCGTACGCTTCACTGGACAATTTTATCCGTCAATGGTCTGCTGAAGAAAAGAAAGAAAAAATCCGGGAGCTTCTTTTGGAGCATGGTATTGACCTTGAAGCACTAAAGGCCGACCAGAACATGACGGATGTGGACGACTTTGACTTTATCTGCCATGTTGCGTTTGATAAAAAGCCTTTGACGCGCAGAGAACGAGCAGAAAATGTCAAAAAACGCGACTTTCTAAGCAAATACAGCGGTGCAGCAAGAGATGTTCTGGAGGCACTTCTGGACAAGTATATGAATACTGGCATTTATGAAATTGAGAAAACGGAAATTCTGCGGCTTGACCCGTTCCTGAAAATGGGCAAGCCTCAAAAGATTGCCTCTTACTTTGGCGGGAAAGACGGGTATCTGAAAGCTGTTAAGGAACTGGAACAGGCAATCTATGAAGGAGAAATTGCATAACAATGGGAAATTTATCGAATTTTGTGAAGCGTGTCCGCGATATTATGCGGAACGATGCAGGCATCAATGGTGATGCACAGCGCATTGAGCAGATTGCATGGATGCTCTTTCTGAAAGTATATGATTCTAAAGAAGATGAGTGGAATACGACTTTTGACAGCAAGGAATCATATCAATCCATAATTCCCGAGTCTTGCCGCTGGCGCAACTGGGCGCACGCTAAAAACGGGAAAGGTATGACGGGCGATACTCTCTTGGAATTTGTCAACAATACGCTGTTCCCCACCTTGAAAAAGCTGCCTGTGGACGCTTCCACGCCCATCAAAAAAGCAATCGTGCAGACTACCTTTGCAGATGCAAACAACTATATGAAAGATGGCGTTTTGCTTCGACAAATCATAAATGAAATTGATGATATCAAATTTGACGAATATGAAGAAAGTCGAGTATTTGCTGGAATCTATGAAACAATTTTAAGGGAGTTACAAAGTGCCGGTTCTGCTGGCGAATTCTATACGCCACGCGCTGTTACTGATTTTATGGCGCAGATGATCGACCCGCAAATCGGTGAAAAGATGGCCGATTTTGCCTGCGGCACGGGTGGCTTTCTTACCAGCTGGCTGAAAGTTTTGCGTCAAAAAATTCAAACAACAACTGACGAGAACCTGTGTAATAATTCCATTTACGGAGTTGAAAAGAAACAGTTTCCGTATATTCTTTGCATCACTAATATGCTGCTGCATGATGTGGATGTGCCGCAGGTGTTCCATGATAACACACTTCTCCGAGATGTTCTGGACTATACCGAGGACGATCAGGTAGACGTTATCTTGATGAATCCTCCCTATGGTGGGTCGGAAAAGCCGGAAATTAAGAACCATTTTCCGGCTGACCTTGCCAGCAGCGAAACGGCTGACCTGTTCATGTCCGTTATTATGTATCGACTGAAGGAAAATGGCCGCGCAGCTGTCATTCTGCCGGATGGCTTCCTGTTTGGCACAGACAATGCCAAAGTAGCAATCAAGACGAAGCTGTTCTCTGAGTTCAATGTCCATACCATCATCCGTATGCCGGGTAGTGTGTTCTCCCCATATACATCGATTACGACCAACATTTTGTTCTTTGACCATACTGGCCCGACAGAGGAAACCTGGTTCTATCGTCTGGATATGCCGAAAGGCTACAAGCATTTCAGCAAGACCAAGCCTATGAAGTTGGAACACTTTGCCCCTGCGGTAGAATGGTGGAGAGACCGCAAAGAAATTCAGTTGGACGGGTTTGACAAGGCCAAAAAGTATACCGTGCAGGAAATAAAAGACCGCAACTACAATATTGATTTGTGTGGCTATCCGCATGAGGAAGAGGAAATCTTACCGCCCAAGGAGCTGATTCAGCAGTATCAGGAGAAGCGCGCCAGCCTGAACGCAGACATTGACCGAATCCTTGCTCAGATCACGGAGATTCTGGGCATTGACCTTGATGCACAGGACTGAGCCACATAGATAAGGAAGAAAAAATGACAGGACAGCAACTGAAAAATTCCATTCTGCAAATGGCAGTGCAGGGCAAACTTGTTCCGCAAGACCCCAATGACGAGCCTGCTTCTGTGCTGCTGGAACGCATTCGTGCAGAGAAAGAACAGCTTATCAAAGAGGGCAAAATCAAAAAGGAAAAGAATCCATCTGTGATTTTCCGTGGAGCCGATAATTTGCCTTATGAGAAGGTCGGCAAAAATGAGCCTGTCTGCATTGCAGATG
>OGQW01001673.1_pt1 | contig 12587 bp, 9 predicted proteins | sample 1553301 | NCBI WGS metagenome assembly OGQW01 (sample SAMEA2579974, study PRJEB22360) | human gut metagenome
AACTTTCTCCAGAAAGTTTCTCCTCCCCCTCCCCAAACCCCACCCTCTCCTCTTCAAAGACTTTCGACTTTATCGAATCCCTGTTCGTAATCTTTCTTGAGTCTGCTTTCCTTCTGGGGAATGCGTATTTCAATGCTGAAAGGCTTCAAGCGGGATTCATATCAAGACTGCGCCCACGAAAGGACGCCTTTTCCCGCTGGCCCCGTTCAAAAAACAGCTCCCTCGTCAACCCCAAAGAACACATTTGTCTGCCACAGGAAAAGCGGTCGAGTGGGATTCGATAAAGGGAAAAGGCTTTGAAGGGAGTGGAGGGAAGGTTGGAGGGGGCGAGGGAAACGTGGGGGCTCCCCCCCTTCTTCAGAACGTTTCTCTCGCCCCTCAAATCTTTAAAAGATTCCGGTAAATTATTCCCTTCGCAGCAGCAAGGGGATAAGCCGCCAAAACGCAAAGAACAGCGCGATGAGGTTGGCGGTCCACGCGGCGAGGAACGGGTGCAGGATGCCGCGCTGCCCAAGCGTCGTACCGAGGGTATACACCGCGAAGTACAGGAACGTGCACAGCAGCGCGACGGTCACGGCGATATAGATGTTGTCCTTCCACGAGACAATGGCCGTCGCCACGAAGGCCATGACCAGAATCGATGCCGCATAGGCCAGCTTGGCGTGCCACGCCGTACGGAGCGCCTCCACATTGGAACCGGAAGATTTCAACTGGCTGATGGCGTCCCCAAGCTGCCAGAGCGGCAACTGCTGCGGCTTCGTGCCCGTACTGACGAGCCGGAAGGTTTCGGGATCCTGCCTGAGCGGGAGGACGAAATCCGGCTCTTGCTCCTGCGTGAAGGTGTCGGGCGTGTAGACGCGCACATCCTGCAAGGCCCAGTGGCTGGGCTCGGCGGTGAACGTGGACGCCTGCACGATGCGCTTGATGCTCAGGCCGTCGTCGGACAGTTCATACCCGGAAAAGCCTGGCCCGTGCGCCTGGGGATCAAGCGTGCCGAGCGAGACGATCCAGTCCCCATCCGTAAACCAGACATCCTTCAGCACCGTTGCCGCGAGGTTCTTCTTGCGGACCTCTTCCTGCCAGATGCGGGCGGACTCGCGTTCCCCGGCAACGCCCAGATATTCGGAGAAACCAAGCTGGACGCCGCCCCAGAAAATGCCGCAAAGGATCATGGAGTTTGCCACCACGCCGAGGGAGATGCCCCCGGCCTGCAACGCCGTCAGTTCGCGGCTGCGAGCCATGATGCACAGTTGGATGACCGTGGACAGCAGGAAGATCACCGGCAGGATCTGCGAAATCACGAGCGGCATCTTCACGACGAAGTAGGTGAGCACCATGCCCACGGACAGCCCGGCCTCGATGAAGTTGTCGAGACGCTCGAACAGGTCCGTAAGCACATACAGGCCGATGCCGACGGCAAGGGTCGGCAGCAGGATCATCGCGTTGTTCTTGGTCAGATAGCGGAAAAGCAAGCTCATGACTTCCTCCGTGTCCGCAGGTTGCGGAAGAAGGTCGCCACGTGCGGCGTTCGCTCATGCGCCGTCAGCCATAGCCCGTAGATGCCGAGGCATAGGAACAGGATGTTCGGGACCCACAACCCTATGGAGGGGGGGATGGCCCCGGACTCGCCCGTACTGAACCCAAGCGACATCAGGCTGTAATACACGAAGAACATGGCAAGGGCCAACATGAGCCCCGTCTGCCTGTGCAGCCCCTCAAAGGCCGAAGCCAGCGGCAGCACGAAGAGGGTCAGGGCGATGCACGCCACCGGATAGGCCCAGCGCTTGTGGCGCTCCACCTCCAGCTTGTTGGCGTAGTTGGCGTCCACTTTTAGCGCTTCCTCCCGCGTGATGCTGGAGAGCTTGCTCCATGACATCTCGCGGGGCCGCACATCTCCGAGATCAAGGCTCTTGAAGAGGGAATCCAGCGGCAGCCGCACTTTGTATTCGTCGAAGGCCAGCACCGAGGACCCCTTCTTATCCGTGGTGTAGATCTTGCCGTCCTCAAGCAGGAATACCAGCTCGCCGCGCTCGGTATCGGTATCGAAGCGCCCTTCCGGGGCGAGGATGGTCATGTGGCGCTCGGGGTGCGAACGGTCGTCCACCAGAACCTGCGACATATCCCCGTCACCGGGGTTCACCTGCCGGGCGAAAAGCACCAGATTGGGGAAGTCCGTATTGAAGACGCCGGGCTGCACCACGACACGGGCGCGGGTATTGGCGATTTCAAGGATCGTTTCCCGGAAATGCCCCATGCCCCACGCCAGCCAATGCAGGGATACCCAGAGCGTCAGCAACATGCAGATCACACTGAACAGGAGCGGCGCGGGAAGCATCTGATAGATGTTGATGCCCCCCGCACGCAGGGCGACCAGCTCGCGGTCCGTGCTCATGCGCAGGAAGGTCAGGAAGACGCTGAGCATACAGGCGATGGGAATCACCAGCATGAGGAACAGCGGGGTCATATAGCCGAACAGCAGAACGGTATCCAAGATGCCGAGATCCAGCCCCAGAAACAGTTCCCGCATCTGCACCGCCCGGCTGATGAGGATGAGCGTCAGCAGCACCCCCACGGCGAGAACGAACAGGTTGGCGATTTCTTTAAATATCTGTCTCTGAAGAAGCGAAGGCATCGGGCAACGTCCTGTAAGGATGCGAAGTTAGCGTTTGCACGGGGCGGAAGGCTCCTGTCCTTTTTCGGAGAAAAGGCGGGCAAGCTGGGCCGCGTCCAGCGGCGTCAGATTGAAGCGCATACCCGCTTCGTCAAGCAGGGAGGAAAGCGGCGCATCCGGGCGGCGGCAGCGTTCTTCCTGCACATATTCCAAAGCGCGGCGGACCAGTTCGCCGTGTTCGATGAACGTCATGTGACACCTCCGTGATTAGAACGCGGCGCTATCACCGGGCTTCATGGAGACCAGGCGGACATCTGGAGCCACTGAAGCGAGATGCGACGCAAAGGCCGAGGTGTCCTTCGCAAGGACCGGGAATGTCCCCCAGTGCATGGGGATCACGGCCTTGGGCTTGAGCAGACGCGCGGCATGGGCGGCCTGCAACCCGTCCATCGTGAAGAAGCCGCCCACGGGCAGCAGCGCCAGATCCAGCGGATACAGCGAACCTATCAGCTCCATCGAGGAGAAGAGGCCGGTATCGCCCGCGTGATAGAAGGTAAAGCCGTCCGGCATGGTCACGACGTACCCTGCGGGGGCCCCGGATTCCGAAGTATGGAACGCCTGCGTCATGGTGACCCGGACGCCCTTCACTTCGATGGTGCCGCCGATATTGAAGCCGATCCCGGCGGGAATGCTGGCTTGCGGCATCCCGGCGTCGATCAGGCGTTCGGCCGTGCCGACGATGCAGCCGCAGGTTGCGCCGCTGCTTTTGCAGATCGCCACGGCGTCACCCGTATGATCGCCGTGATCATGAGTGACGAGCACCAAATCCGGCTTCCCGGCCTCATTCCACGTCACGGGGCAGGAAGGGTTATGCGTGAAGAAGGGATCTATGAAAACAGTCACGTCGCCGCAAGAAACCTTAAAATTGGAATGACCGTACCAAGTAACGGAAACGCTCATGGAATACTCCTTAAGATAAAGAAAAAGAAGGGGAAGCGTAACAAACGGATGGACACAAAAACACGGCTCCGACACCAAACGAACCGCAGCACGCTCCCGGTACCGGAGCATACAGCTTGACAGGACGCGGCACAAGAGCTAGCTTCCCAACTCAGTAGTGTCCCCTTCCGGGGAAACTCCGCGCCCGTAGCTCAGTCGGATAGAGCGTTAGCCTCCGGAGCTAAAGGCCGTGCGTTCGAATCGCGCCGGGCGCACCAGAATGGAATCAAGCCCTTACAGATAACTCCGTGAGGGCTTTTTCTATTCCCCCCCGCACACAGAGCAAAAAAACGAACGCCCTGATGGAAAGAAAAACCGCTTTTCCCACCGGATAGTTCCAGTCTTGCTCAATAGCCCCCCTGTCGGATTGCTAATGGCAACTCAAAAATCATAGTCTCCTTCTTATACTTCCTACTGAATCGGTACTCCGGAACCGTTTTCTCTTTCTCCCATTGCTGGGATTGATTTTCGGAAGGATAAAGGTTTCATCAATAAGATCACAGCCCGCTTCCGTCATACTGGCCGTAATCTCCGTCAAAAAGATCTAAAACCTTTTCCGGTCAGTCGGAGAAAAACCAAGCCCTTCCTCCGTATCTTCACGGCACAAGGATTCCGACAGGAACGCACTGAGCAACTAAGATCGTCCGAGGTTCGTCTGTACACTCTGATATTCCTTGGCGGCAAGTTCACGGTATGGTGGGTACCTCATGAACTTTGTGAGAATGAAAAGAAAAATGAAATGGCGAGAATGTCCTATACCCGTTAGTAAAGTATTCCCACTTTTTTACCGGGCACAGACTCAAGGTCGCCGGGGAATCTCACGGGGGAGGACACCGGAGTTATCATTCTGCATATGTTCGGCTTTAACGGGGATTGCGAGAACGACCGTTGCTCCCGTACTTTCGGCGGCAAGTTTGGAAGCAAACTCTTCACCTGTCCCCACTTCCAGTATGAAGAAAAACTTCGCCATCATCCGAATACGGTTGTTATCAACAGTAAGACGATTGACACGAGACTGAATATCGGTGAGGGTGGAGGTAGTTATATATCTATTTTTTGTAAGTAGTTTTGCTGGTTAGCTCCATTGAGAACGGTTCCAGCTTCTTGACGGGTTGTTTGGACGCTACTCATTTATTACTATAGATACAACATGTTAGCCAAGTAATTTTATAAAGAGTATCACGATGGAATCACTTTCAGCGAGAACAATAGATAGATCTCGTGGGGGGGGGAATCTCTGAATGAAAACTCTCCACTCTCGGCAGGATAGCAACAGCCCTCGGTGTGCCGATGAAAACGCTGTTTGATGGCGAATGGGAAAAAGATGGAATACCGCCAAAGAGATGAAGCCGAAAGAATTTTCTGTGATGAGGAAAGGGCAAAAAAATTATTTCGTCCCCACTTTGTTCCGCTAGCTAGAAATTCTGCCAGATAAAAAGGGGGCACACTGTATCTCCTCTCGCTGATGACGAATGAGTCTTCTCGTTGCCGGGGTAATTCTTTCGTTGCAGTGCGTGATGAAGATGTGGCGTGAGAAAAGCTCTCGGGGGTAAGGGGGTATACCCACTCTGTGAGATGGTGCATCACCTCTCCCCCTGATCCACACCCCAATTCTTCGGGAAAAATTTGCTCCGAAAAATCCTACTCCCATACCGGATGGATGCCTTTCACAATAGAAGGATTCCATTTATGCTTAAAATCCGTTGGGCAGGTCGGACAAGTCGATAATTTTAGCTTAATAAGTCGTAAATTAAAGAATAAAAATGTCTGACTTGTAGTATCTGACCAAAAACCGAAATCGAACAGTTGGGCAAAATTCGGGCACCCAAAAGCCCGGCAAACGGATCCGTTCCTTTATGTCGGGCTTACCCCATTCCGAGATACGAAATCTCTATATCGTAACAAGCTGTATATATTCATTTGATAAAAAAGTACTTTCATGGTGAGGTTAAGACTTCTGCTCATTATTCTGATGACATAATTCTCTATAAATAGTGACACTCTTCTTCGATTTCTTCAGACCAATGTGCCTGCGGCAAAAGTTCTGCCACCAAAGGAGAAAACTCCGGGATCGACGCAACTTAAATGCGGGGAACAATGCGGCCACTCCCTGATTTCCTCCTGCAAAACGTACACTCGACACCATTGGCATTGCCACGAAGGGAGCCCACAGAGTTTCGCATGCGGGGCAATATGTAGTAAGGTACACGTTAACCATCAACATGCTTCTTTCTTCCTATCCGCAGTGCGTGGACCATACGTTCCCGGCGCAGCTCTCGTTCGGACCGGCTATAGCCTTCAGCGTTCAGCCTATCAGCCATAAGGATATCAAGCAAATCTTTCAGTTTGCGGGCCCTATGCACAGCAGCATGTCGCCCTCACGAACAAGTTCAAGACAGGTCTGCAGCGCAGTTGGTTCCTGTCCTTCCCACCGACGTGCCCCCGTGAATACCTTTTCCATCTGCATATCATGGAGTCGCTACTCAGAATTCTGCACTGCCGAACTCACCCATATGTAATCAATATCCATCCTAAAGCACGCTGTAATTTTAGGATCAAAAATGGTGTAATAAACGAAACATAATCATATACACGATTCTAATGTTATCTCGTTTCGGGTTGGACAGAAAGTCACATTTGAGTACAGTCCATTTATATGATTAATTATTTCTATTTGCAGAATTGAACATAGCAAAGCAATTTTTATAAAAATATTTATTTATGGCATACTTATTGTATTTATTTTGTAATATAGTATATACCTACTATTATACAGAAAATTCCAATCATTTTGTCAAATGATATTGACTCATTAAAAAATAAAAATGCGCTACCAAAAACAAATAGACAAGTTAAACTTGCCATAACAGGACCAATTATTGAAAGTTCATTATTTTTATATATGAAAAGGGTCAAGATAAAGCTTGCTCCATATGCTGCAACGGCAAAAAAAGTCTTAAGTGAAAAAATAATAGATAATGATGTCGCATTTGTATTTACGCTGCCACTAAATTTCATAAAAATTTGAGCCAGTACATTGAGCAAAACAGCAAGTATTACCAATAAAAAACTTTTCATATATATTCCACATAAAATATTTTAGTCTATACATCAATATTACTTTTATTTATAAAATAATAAGGCCTATGTTTACTAGACATAAAAATCTTACCAATATATTCACCAAGAATACCTAAAAAAATAAATTGTACTGCACTAATGCTCAGCAGTAAAACAATCAGGGATGCCCAGCCGGATACGGTTTCCGCAGTAAAAAAGGCCCTATACAAGGCGTAAAAGATATAAAGGATGCAGAAAAAAAATGTCCCTACACCAAAGACAGTTGCAATTCGGAGGGGGAGAAGACTAAAAGATGAAATACCGTCCCACGCCAGTTTGACCATTTTCTTCAGAGAGTATTTGCTTTTCCCATGAAGGCGATGGTTTGGAACATAATCAATATAATCCTGTTTGAATCCCATCCATGGAATCAATCCACGCCAGAAAAAGGTATCCTCTTGCAGCTGCTGGCATATCTGGACTATTTTGGCGTCCAGCAACCTGAAATCAGCGGTGCCAGGTTGAATATCTACAGAAGAACAGAAATTAATAAATTTATAAAAATATTTCGATGTCACGCGCTTAAAAATAGACTGATTCTCTTCTGGAAGCCTTCTTGTGTGGACGACTTCAGCTCCATACACCCATCGTTCCAACATTTCTATAATAACTTCTGGTGGATGCTGCATATCTCCATCCATCGTAATAGCGCAATCCCCACTACAATAATCAAATCCAACTTTAAGAGCAATCTGATGCCCAAAATTTCTTGATAAAGAAATATATTTAATATCTGTATTGCTTTTAGAGTTGTTATGTATTTTTTCTAGAGTATTATCCGTACTCCCATCATCAATAAACAATATTTCTTTATTTTTAATTGGCAACTCTACTATTTTTTGAACAATAATATCTATATTTTCTTCTTCATTATACACGGGAATAATAATACTTACTTTATTTTTGATATCAAAAGATTTCATACAAACAACCTTCATCAATATTTTTATATAACTGCCATAACTATAAACAAAACTAAAACTACCCTGATTTTTACTCTTTAAGATATATTTTTCCATCCACCATATATGCGGAAATAAACGTTATTCCTGCAGGGAGTCCCTTCAAATCTTCACAACGTTCCGTTGATTTTATCGGGTATCTTTGTGCCAAAGGATGTTTTCGGTCCACATTTGCAGGGGTGCAGATATCCGCAGGAATGGCTATTCCGGATATGGCCATAGCATCCGTCAAGGTTGGAGGAAGGAATGTATACACGTCTCCGAGAATCCCTGTGTAATCCCTAACCATAACTGACGGTAACTTTCTTTCTTTTACAATGCCGACAAGCTGATTTAAAAAATCGTACTGAATATTTTTATATTCTCTAAATTCAAAGGAGTAAATGAATACACTACTGATAATAATTAAAGAAACAACTATATTTTCTGAAGACATATTGCTATCCATTATTTTGTCAGACACTGACAAAACCATGAACATCACCATAAAGAATCCCATCGATACAGGATACAGAACTCTTTCAGGATCTCGTACATGCAATTCAGAAACATAAATTATAGATAAAATTGGCAACATGACAAGTATCATGAATATACTTAATAGGAAATAGTGATTTTTAAATGATATATTCGGATAGCCTACAAGAAAAACTATTGCGAAAAAAAAAGGAAGCACAAGAAATTGTATTCCATAAGCGGTATGGAATGCTGCCATTGTATGTGACATAACCCCTGAAAAGGTGAGAAGTCGAGACACGTCTATGGAAAGTTCTGCTTCATACCCCGAATTTCCAATGATTCTCATGATGAACAAATAATAAAGGGCATAGAGCAAAAAACCGCAGAGAATCGATACAAAAGATCGCAGAAAAGAAATCAGATACTTCTTTCCACAACCGCCTTCCCCTTTTTCCTGGAAAAAATCAACCAGCAGCAGACTGACAGGTATCGCCAGTAAGCATATAGCCAATCCTTGATATGTCATCAGCAATGCATTCATAAAAAAGATAACAGCAACAAAGTAGATGGCTGACCATCTGGAAAATAGCCGTACAGAAAATCCAAAAACAAACAGGAAAAACACCGCAGACATCTGGGCAGAGGAAAACCGCCCCAGCCATACCCCCGCCCAAGGAAGGAGAACAGCGGCAACGGTGCTGAGCACCCAACGACCATACCCTGTAACCAGTGGAGAAACAGCCCAGCGGGCAACCGTATAGCGCAGAACCAGCAGGGCACCCAACGCGAGCGAAACGCCGAAAGGATGCCCATGCCCTAAAAACCATTGAAGCATATAAGGAACTAGATGGAGGGGGCGCAGAACAATCAACGGAAAAAAGGACTCGTAATATCCTATCCCCTGAGTATTAAAGGCGTTTAGGACTCCCCACTCTTCGAGCAATGCCCCGGAAGCCCAGAGAATGATCAGAAAAAGGGCCATCAGTGTACCCAGTTCAAGGAATGGTAACACGTATCTGCTGGATTTTTGGAGCATGACCACCCAAACCTTATGATAGCATGTAAGAAAAAGGGACCGTAATCCTGTCTCCTGACACCGGGTACAAGCCATTACGGAGGTACGATGAAGGAATCCGCACCGATGTTTTTTATAAAAGGGAACAGGGCTTACCCGATATGCTCAGAGAATTCAAAAATCCTCATTGGTTCGGTGAGATAACGGCTCGCGGCCAACTCTTCATAGCCCCATTCATGAAGAATGTCACATAGATTTCGGGCGGCATCTAATGGAAGTTCTACGTTATTCGCCTCACAGGCAAGATCCATGAGTGCCGCCGCGTAGCTTTCCGCAGTGAATGTCTGCTCAGCATACGCTTTTCCACGCTCACCAAGCGAGCGGCGGAACGCTGCATCCGTTGCCAGTTTCGTGAGGGCCTCTGTGAGTTCTGAAAGTTCATTATTAGGTGCTATCTTCACCACACAATCGTTAGGAAGTTCTCTGTAAAATCCGACATCAGTGACAAGAGAGGGCTTTCCGTACAGCAGGGCCTCAATACAGGAAGCACTCGTCGCCTCTAGCGTCGGGAATCTCAGACAGGTAACAATATCCGCTTGTAAAATCTCCTTCCGTAGTGTGGAGTCATCAATCCATCCCGTATAGGAAAGCGAGACGCCAAGTTCCAGGGCAATAGACTGCATGGATTGGATAAATTCCGGTTCACCGGCTCCTACAATCCGGTATTCGACTCGCGATTTTAGTAAGGGAGAACTTCCGATGCTCCTAATGATGGACTCAAACCGCTTGTTTCTGTTTGCACATCCAATGGTGACGATACGCAGAGGCGAGTGCTCCGGCGGCCTGCCAACCGGAATATCTGGACGCTCATACAGCAGGGCCTGTGTCCGTACAGGTCCGGGACAGGAGTTCAGAACCCTGTCCACTCCCCAGTCACTGTGCGTTAGAACAGCCGTTGCCTGAGAGCAAATCCATTCCGTAAGCGGCATGCTTTCAGCGGATTTCGTATAAAACTCCGGGGTTGAAAGCAAATGATAGAATTTATCAGGCGCCTGTGCACCATACAGATGGGAAAGCCATTTCCGTGCCAACTTCGGCGTCTTCGCCATATATCCACTAAAAAGATCTGCTAAAAAGAAATCATGCAGAATGACAAGTCCGGGCCGAATTGCAATCCAATAGGCAGCTCCTTTATGATACAAAAGATTGTCGCCGACCTGATAAACAACCAATTCAGCCCAAGCCAGAACAGTCCGGCATGCTCTACTGTCCGTCCAACGTGAAATAGGAGAACGGAAAGCACGTGCTGAAAGACTCAAAGAGGCTTCATCTTCCGTACGAACGATGGAAAGCGTATGCCCGAGTTGAAGCAGAACATTTTCCAGCAGAAAAGACGAGTGGGCTATAGCTGACTTTGTATTCACCGGAGTAAACAGCGCGATATTCATTGGAGCAAAGCCTCAAGAGTATTTTTCCAGTTAACTCCAAAGGAATTCCACAATTCCTTGGCCGCGTGCCCAAAGCTCTTTGTCTGCGCCCTATTTTCCCAGAGTGTATCGAGAGCTTCAGCCAGATCTTCCGGTGTCGGAGAAGCCACCAGTCCTGTGGAGCCATGTTTGACAATCTGCAAAATTCCACCGCTATCCGAAGTTGTAAGTAATCCTTTTTCCGCAGAAGCCGCCTCCATGGAAACATAACCCAAACTGTCTTCATCAAATGGAAGGTAAGCAACAGCGACAGCATGATTAATATAATTTGCATATGTTTGGCGGGGAAGAAAACGAATATCAATCTTTACCCTATCTTCAAGATGGAATTCATGAACAAGGTTAAGAATATAACATTCATCATTCTTAGTGTCGGCTGGTCCAGCAATCAAGAGTTTTACATTGTTTTTCGTGTAGGATAGGGCTTGAATCAGCATATATTGCCGCTTCATTCTGTTTATACGTCCACCAGCAAAAATATAGTCTTCACAGCTGGCATTAAAAAAGAGTTTATCATCATTGATAGGAGGGAGAAGAACAGTTGAATTGACATTATTATATTTGAGCAACCTGTCCCGTGTCACACTTGAATTCGTATATATCTTCCTGCATTCAGAAAAGTTTTGATTATCTGCATTGAAAATACAGCTACGAAGAGCGTTTCCCTCATCATTTTTCGGAATGTTACTCTGACCAGCATCATAGAGATCGTAAGCCTGACGGTATTGATGAACAAGCCAGAGCGTCTTATGAGAATGCCGGATCAGGTAGGCAGGGAACTTGAACGCGATGACGCGATCCACGTTATATAACTCCAGAGATCGAACCATCAGCATCTGGGATGGAATACGTTCCGCAGGCTCCCATTGAAAGGGGATCCTCATTATTTCTGCCTGGTGGCCTGCAAGAATCAGCTGTTTTTGCAGATTCTCAACCAATTCTTCTGCGCCTCCCCAGACAAACGGGGCCATATTGTTCACAAGAAGAATTTTCATGCCAGAAGCCTCCTCAAAACATGTTCCCAGGAGATATTCAGTTCTGCAAGCCTGTTTCTGGCGTTTTCTCCCATCCACTCCGCTCTTTTCCGGTCGCCGTAGAGGATATCCATGGCTTCGGCAAGCGCCTGAGGTTCCGGGGAGGTAATGAAACCATTCACCCCATCCTGCACGAGTTCAGGCACGCCTCCGGAGTCCGTCACTGTCAGGACGGATTTTGAAGCAAGACTGGCCTCCACGCTCGGATAACCATAGGAATCCTCATCCAGCGGCAGGTACGCAGCGGCAAGGCATTTTCCGAATAGAGAAACCTTCTCTTCTTCCTGAATCCACCGCGCGTCAAAAATAACCTTCTCCTCAAGATGCCAGTCATGGATATTCGCCCTCAGCTCATCAAGATAGCTCTGGCTTCCAGTCCCGCAGAGGCGGAGGACAACCGGTGTCCTTGTATAGCGCATGGCTTCAATGAGCAGATGCTGGCGCTTATGAGGTTCCATTCGGCATACGCACACAATTTCATTGTTAAAACCGTTGCACTGAAAACGCTCGGGCCGGAAAACAGGCGGATAGAGGACTTCACTTTCAACCTGATTAAATTTTTTCAGGCGGTTGCTGATCACCTTGGAATTCGTGAAGATTTTTTCCGCTTCATGCAGCGCCGCATTGTCTGCACTGCGCAGTGCCGCCCTCACTCCTTCATAATGAAAATCATCCGGATACGGGCAGTAGTCCGGATTCTGCCACAGATCATACAGCACACGGATGTGGTGAATAAACCAAAGAATTTTATGCGGATGCTGTATCAGGTGCGACTGGGGGCGGAAACAGATAATCCTATCCGCCATGGAAAGATCGACAAACCGAAAAGCCGCCATCTGCCGAAACAGGAGCTCCGGAGTATCGACCATCGGCAGGTACACCCTTTCAACAGAGTGCCCT
>OGQW01001697.1_pt1 | contig 12422 bp, 14 predicted proteins | sample 1553301 | NCBI WGS metagenome assembly OGQW01 (sample SAMEA2579974, study PRJEB22360) | human gut metagenome
ACCACCAGTTCAACTGGTGGTTGCTAACTGATACGGGAAGAAAATATTATTTTTATACCCTTTAGGAATAGAAATAAACCTAAAGGGTATTTTCCTCTTAAGCGACATACAAGGGAGGGTTTGGTAGTTTCTATCTTAAGAGGGAAGCTTCCTGGTTGCAGTAAATACATCTATACCTTCTGGGACGACCGGTGGCAGCACCATATTCACCGCCAGCTTTCCGCAACGCTTCTTCCCAGTCATCGGACATGGCATGTTCTGCCACAAAAGGACCTGCACCAACACAGGTGGAATACGCTTTTAAAACGCCAATTACGTGATCCAGGGATTTTCCAGGGATTCCGGCACCAATGGGACCATAGGCAGAAATGGTAGAGGAACTTGAGGTATAGGGGAAAATACCGTAATCAATGTCCCTCATGGCTCCAAGCTGGGCTTCCAGTACCACCTTTTTGCCCTCTGACACTGCCTGTTCCAGATATTCCCCGGTGTCTGCAATATAGGGACCAAACAGTTCAGCCTGTTCCTCACACCAGGTAAGGAGTGCAGGGTAGGACATTGGCTCCTGATGATAACAGCCTGCAAGCTCCAGGTTCTTTGCCACCAGCATGGTTTTTAATCTGGCTTTTACGGAATCCTCTTTTAAATGAAGGAGATCTCCCAGGCGAAGTGTTTTTTTACGGTACTTGTCACTGTATGCATAGGCGATTCCACGGCGGGTAGAACCAAAGGCACTTCCTGTCTTTGCAAGTCTGTTTTCTTCTAACTCATCCTGCACCTTATGCCATGGCATGGAGACTGTAGCACGTTTTGAAAGTTTCAAATGATCCGGTGTTACCCGGATTCCTTTTTTCTCTATTTCATGGATTTCCTGGGAAAGATGTTCCAGGTCAACCACCATTCCGTCCCCGAGGACGCACACCACACCTGGATGTAAAATACCGGAGGGGAGAAGATTTAAAACGAATTTGCCCTGGGTGGTTACCACTGTGTGACCTGCATTGTTTCCGCCCTGGTAGCGGACAACCACATCCGCCTGCTCTGCAAGAAGATCGATCACACGTCCTTTTCCTTCATCGCCCCAGTTAATACCGGTTACTGCTGTAAGCATTTGTTCCTCCTTTGAAAACTGATCGGGCTGCTGTTTTCCTATTACAATAAACCGCTTTTTGCCCTACAACAGCGTTCTTTTTTGTTCGAGTACATAATACGCTTGACGTAGTAATAAGTAAAAGATATAATTGATATGACTGAAATAAATATATGACATGTCAAAAAGGAAAAATATTATGGACGTTAATTTCGAGTATTATAAAATCTTTTATTATGTGGCAAAATACCACAACTTTACCAAGGCGGCCCAGGCGTTAAACAACAGTCAGCCTAATATTACCCGGGCCATGAACTGTCTGGAACAACAGCTGAATACCACTTTATTTATCCGTACCAACCGCGGCGTACAGCTCACTCCGGAAGGAGAACGGCTTTATACCCATGTGCTAAGTGCAATGGAGCAGTTTCAGGCAGCAGAAGAGGAGCTGGCAGACAGCTCCGGATTATCCCATGGAAGTGTAGCCATCGGTGCCAGTGAAACTGCCCTCAATATTTTTCTGCTGGATAAATTAAAAAGTTTTCACATGACTTATCCAGGAATCCGGCTGAAGCTTTACAACCATTCCACACCGGAAGCCAGGAACTTTCCCTTCGGGAGGTAAAGAACTATCCGATGATTTCTCTTGGGCGGGAAACTATGACCTATAAATTTTACAACAGTGTATTTTTATCCCATGGCCTGGATCTTTCCCCGGATACGGAAGCTGCCACTGCGGATCAGATCCTGCCTCTGGTAAAACGCAAGCTCGGGCTTGCCTTTTTGCCCCAGCCTATGGCTGCACCTTCCCTTTTGAAAAAAGAGATCGTACAGATCCCATTAAAAGATGAAATTCCGGAGCGCCAGATCTGCCTGGTGTATGACAGCCAGCATCCTATGGGCGCTGCGGCAAGGGAATTAAAAAACACAATTGTAGCTGGGCGGGTTTAAAACCAGCGTATGGAGAAAATTTTAGTGAGTTGTAAAAAACTTGGAGGAGGTATTCTATGGATTACATCAAAGAAGCAAAAAAACTTGGGTTTTCAAATGCGGCAATCATGGATACACAAAAACTTGTGTTCAAACCGGAATACCGAAAGTTTTGTGAAGAAAATCAGTGTGGATGTTACAACGTGAATCCCGCCTGTCCACCTGAATGCGGAACAGTAGAATCTATGAAACAAAGGGTATTCGCCTATGAAAAAGCGCTTATTCTCCAGACGATACAAAACAAGGATATGGACTACAAAATGGCGAAGCTTGCGCACAATAAACTCACCGAACAGTTGGCCTCTAAAATAATGGAATCTGGAAATACCGACCTGCTGATCATGTCCGCTGGTCCTTACAGGCACTATTCCTGCCTGTCCGCCTACTGTGTTGATGCCCAGGAAATGGCAGATGCGGTGGGAATGATCTGCTGGGGGACCGATGATAAGATACGGTATTTTTCACAAATTTTATTTCATGGAAACTTATAATGGAAAACACTTACAACGGTCTGTGATATGGCAGACATAAAAATATGATATGAAAAAGAAATCTCTCATCCTATTGCGGTATGACTATAACAATGCTATAATCCCTCCCGAAAAGAGACAAGTACAGCTCTCATCATGATCCAAACAGAAAAAGAGGCGTTTTAGTATGAAAACAGTTTTACCAAGAGAACAAGCTGTAGAAGATATTTTTTCCAAAATCCTGGCTTCCCCGGAGGCATCAAGAAGACTTCGTGAAGTGTTTTACCAGTATCTGGATGATGAACATATGCTGGTGGATGAGGATCCGGACCACTTTTTGCAGGTACTCTTTCACGCTTACCAGAACGGGGATGTAAGTGCCCTTCTTCTGGAATTGTGCGGAAAAAGTATGTTTGATCTGCTCCGCGAAGCCTATCTGATCCCAAGAAAATTCCATGGAAAGGCAGGAGAGAATCCGGTCCTTCTTACCAATGTGGAAGGGAAGCTTCTTAAAGATGTTGGAAAGATGGTTTCCGCCCATGACTATGGAAAATTTAAGGAAACCTTTGACCGGCATGAATGCGTACCAAGATCCAGACTTTATCTGGCAGATGGATATGACATTGTACGCTCTTACACGGATGGATTGGAAATTAAAGAGGAAAAAGAAGAGTGCCAGCGTGGGATTTTAATCCTCTATGCACTTCCGGATACCTGTAAGCTGGGGCTTACAGAAGCGCAGGCTTATGCGGTTGTATGGAAGACTTTCCAGGAGATCCAGCAGGCAGCACCCCGTGCAGTGGTCTTTTACGGACAGGAGACCGGTGTAAAAAAGGAAAATCCTGAGAAACCCTTTGATGAACTTGGCGTTCTGCTTCCCATCCATGAGCTTGAAAAGAAAATGCTCCAGCATATGGAGGAAATTGACGGGATCGTCCTTGCCTGCAGGGAGCGGATGATGGAACTAGCTGGAAATGACAGCCTGAAATTATAAAGGGACTTTTCGGAAGGAAGTGGGCTTATGCAGCCAGAAATGATCAGAAAAAATCACATGGACGTGGAGTGGCATGAATACACCGATGAAAATGGCCAAAATACTCCCGTTATAAATGCAAGCATCACCGAAAAGGCTTCCATTATCGGACGTGTGGGGATCATGTTTTTATCCTGTGGGACTGGAGCCTGGAGGGTCCGAAGCTCCATGAATGCCCTGGCCGAAGCAATGGGAATTACCTGTACCGCAGATATCGGACTGATGTCCATAAGCTACACCTGCTTTGACGGTGAGAGCAGTTTTTCCCATGCACTTAGTCTGACTACCACCGGCGTAAATACTTCCAGACTGAACAGGCTGGAACATTTTGTCAGTGATTTTCCTGCGGAGGGTATCCATATGAGCGGTGAAGCACTGCACAGTCAGTTAGATGAGATCGAGCGGATCCACGGGCTTTATTCCCCTGCCGCCCTGGGACTGGCTTCTGCACTGGCCTGTGGTGCATTTACTTTTCTTCTGGGCGGTGGCCCGCTGGAAATGATCCTGGCTTTTGCAGGCGCAGGCATCGGAAACGCCATCCGCTGCAAGCTTGGCAAGCATCATTTTACTCTGTTTATGTGCATTGCAGTTTCTGTTTCCTCAGCCTGTCTTGTATATGCAGGCTTCCTGAAGCTGGCAGAGCTTCTGTTCCACATTTCCGTCCAGCATGAGGCCGGATACATCTGTTCCATGCTGTTTATCATTCCGGGCTTTCCGTTTATCACAAGCGGGATCGACCTTGCCAAGCTGGATATGCGTTCCGGTCTGGAACGACTGGCCTACGCCATTATTGTTGTAATGGTGGCTGCTGTCTCTGCCTGGCTGATGGCACTGCTTCTTTATCTGAAGCCTGTAGATTTCCTGCCTCTGGAGCTTTCGGCAGCTCAGAGGATCCTGTTCCGGCTTCTGGCAAGCTTCTGCGGGGTATTCGGCTTTTCGGTCATGTTCAACAGCCCTGTCCGTCTAGCCGCAGCTGCCGCCTTCATCGGCGCACTGTCCAACACTTTACGTCTGGAGCTTGTTGATCTTGCCGGTTTCCCACCTGCTGCCGCGGCTTTTTTCGGAGCACTGACAGCCGGACTTCTGGCCTCCCTCATTAAAACAAAAGTGGGATATCCCAGGATTTCCATTACCGTGCCATCCATTGTGATCATGGTTCCCGGACTTTATCTCTACCGGGCGATCTACAATCTGGGGATCATGTCCCTGAATGTTTCCGCCTCCTGGTTTGCAGCTGCGATCCTGATCATCGTTGCTCTTCCCCTGGGCCTTATTTTCGCCAGGATCCTTACGGACAAAATGTTCCGCTACTGCACCTGATGGGCATACAAAAAGAACTGCTTTCTGTAGCTTCCGGTCATCAGCTATCCTTCTGATAACCGGAGCAATACAAAAGCAGTCCTTTTTTGTACACTCTATTTCATTACGATCTCATCAGCGATCCCGATCATTTTTTCCAGGCGGTCCGCAAATTTATGGATGGGTAGAAAAACTCCCAGTCCGTCATAACGTTTGCCACCATCCTCCACAGAATCCTGCCCATAATACACAAAAGCTCTTGGAAGCTTCTTCTGAATTGCCATCATGATATCCCATACAGCCGCATAGGCCTGTGCCTCCGTTTCCTTTTCCCTTACGCTGTCCGGAAGCTCATACACCAGCAGCACACCGATATGTTCGCCCATTTTGTACTCTTCTACTTCCATGGTATCTTCATCATAGGCATGGCGCTTCCGGTAGCCATACGCCAGATACATCTTTACGCCCTTCTTCTCCCTGTATATCCTGCGGAACCGGTCGTAATCCCTGTCACTTACATGAATTCCCTTTTCCCGCAGAAAATTTCCTTTTTCATCTGTGAGAAACACCGGATTCTCCTGTCCATCTGCATTGAACCTGAACGGTGCCAGAAAAGAATTTCGCAGAAGATCAAACATACTGTTCTGGCAGATTGCCATAAGGAGAGCTGTCAGATCACGGTTTTTATATGCGTCCAGCAATGCATAGGCGAATTTTTCCGGAGGAAGATATCCGCATTCTATGTCTGTATCCGCATCCATGGATTCATAGAAGGTCTCCGTCAGCCGTCTGCACGCCTCCGGATCCTTCAGGATCTTTTCAAATAAAAGCTCCGCCTTTTCCTCTCTTGGGAATAATGTGCTGTTTTCCACAATTCCTCACCCTTTCTAATCTCTATGTTTACTGGAAAACATCAGAATAAAGCTGATCAGAAGCAAAACATCCGATACCCAGATTGCCGGGATCCCCAGCCTCATGGACAGATTTCCTCCGCCACCGGCTCCAATGGCAAAAAAGAAAATTATTCCGAAATAATAAAGAGCCTGCTTCAGCTGTTCCGGACGTTTTTCACGACAATACACGGACAACGCCGCCGTGCCGCTTCGTAAATTTCCGATGCACATAGTGCTTGCATAGGAATAACCGCCCACCTTCCGGAAGGTCTGTACCTGCATGGCGCAGGAAAAGGAGACGATGGCGTTGGCCAGCAGGTTCTGCTCCTGCGGCAGAAAGCCCACAAGGAACAGCAGCAGCACCTCGCCCAGCACCACCAGCTGCCGCCAGTGGAGCCGCTGCATGTTCCGGAAGTGCTCCTGCATCTTTTCGGCGGTCAGCACGCCCAGCGCAAAGGCGCACAGGGGCACCAGATAATGCAGCACCCGCTCCCAGTTCCCATCCATCAGGTTGGAACTGAGCAGCACGATGTTGCCGGTCTGCGCGTTGGCAAACACCTTGCCGCGGAACAGGTAGGTGTAGGCGTCCTGCAGGCCGCCGGACAGGGACAGGAATACGGCTGTAAGAAAAGATTCGGACATTTGTCCGCGATGTTTTGGTTTCATGCTTGCACCTTCTTTTTTTGCTCTCCCATTTTTTTGCTCTCCCATTATAGTACATTTTTGCGGCCCGGCTGATATCAGTTTTACATGGCCGACATGTTTTGGGTGCAAGCTGTGCCGGAAAACGGCGGGGAAACGCCGTTACAGCTTCCCTGCTTCCAGCAGCTTCTTTACCTCGAACAGATCCCTGCACTCGGCGGTGTACAGGCTGCGCATTTCGTCGTCGGCGGGGGCAAGGTCCGGCACCATCACGGTGACAAAGCCGCCCCGCGCACCGGCGCGCACGCCGTTGTAGCTGTCCTCCAGCACCAGCGTTTCGGCCGGGGCTGTGCCCAGCGCCTTGGCCGCGGTGAGGAAGATCTCCGGGTCGGGCTTTGACGAGGTGAACTGCTCGCCGGAGATGAGGGCCTTGAAGTGGCTGGTCATATGCCAGTTGTTGAGGTGCCGCAGGATGGACGCCATCCGGCTGGAGGAAGCCACCACCATGGGAATGTGCTGCGCTTCCAGATAGGCAATCAGTTCATCCAGACCCGGCTTTTTGGGCGGCGGTGCCTGAAAGGCCGTCTCCGCCTGCGCGTGCAGGGCATCCATGATGGCATCGGTGTCGCAGTCCGGGCCGTAGAAGCGGCGCAGCACGGCCCGCATGGAATCGCCTGCCGAGCCGCGCGCGGCAGCGTCCAGCCCTTCCTTATAAGAAAGGCCCAGTGTGGCCAGTGCGGGCTTCCACAGGGTGGCCCAGATGCGCTCGGTGTCGAACATCAGCCCGTCCATATCAAAAATAACACCTTTTATCATTGTGCAAAAGCTCCTTTCTGAGCCTGTAAGATCCGGCTTATGCCCTCATTGTATCATATTTTGGGCAGTTTGCACATGGAAAAGCAGGCAATTTAGCGCAACTTAACCTGTCCAAAGATGAAAGATTTTTCGTTTCCTTGTAAATCACATTCATATTATTATAATAGAAAACAACATTCGGTGTTTGCGGGCGCATTTTCACTCGCTGCGCCCGAGATCAGGAAAGAGGGAAAATAAATCATGTTGGATATCAAGATCACCCGTACCACTGCTCCGAAGGCAAAGCCTGACGAGAGCAATCTGGGTTTTGGCAAGAAGTTTACCGACCATATGTTCGTGATGGATTACACCGAGGGCGAAGGCTGGCACGATGCCCGCATTGTCCCCTACGGCCCCTTTGAACTGGACCCGGCTACTGTCGTGTTCCACTACGCTCAGGAGATCTTTGAGGGCATGAAGGCATACCGCACTGCCGACGATACCGTCCAGCTGTTCCGCCCGGACTGCAACGCAAAGCGTTTCCAGGACTCCGCCGACCGTCTGTGCATCCCCAAGATCCCTGTGGAGGACTACATTCAGGCCGTTGAGACGCTGGTGGATGTGGACCGTGACTGGGTGCCCCATTCCGACGGTGCTTCCCTGTATATCCGTCCCTTCGTGTTTGCAAACGACGTGGGTCTGGGCGTGCACGCTTCCAAGCACTACATCTTCTGCATCATCTGCGCTCCCTCGGGTGCTTACTACGCCGAGGGCATCAACCCCGTGCGCATCTATGTGGAAGACGAGTACATCCGTGCCGCTCCCGGCCTGACCGGCTTTACCAAGTGCGGCGGCAACTACGCTGCTTCCATCAAGGCCGGTGAGCTGGCCGAGGAGCAGGGCTACGCACAGGTGCTGTGGCTGGACGGCGTGGAGAAGAAGTACGTTGAGGAAGTCGGCAGCATGAACATCATGTTCAAGATCGACGGCAAGGTCTACACCGCCGCTACCGTGGGCACCGTCCTGCCCGGCGTCACCCGCCGCAGCTGCATCGAGCTGCTGAAGGACTGGGGCTATGAGGTCATCGAGGGCAAGCTGGCCATCGCCGACATCATGCAGGCTGCCCGCGACGGCAAGCTGGAAGAGGTCTTCGGCACCGGCACCGCTGCGGTCGTCTCCCCCGTCAAGGAGCTGGTCTGGAAGGGCGAGCACGCCTACATCGGCGACGGCAAGATCGGTGCAGTCACCCAGAAGCTCTACGACACCATGACCGGTATGCAGTGGGGCAAGATCCCCGATACCAAGGGCTGGATCGTCCCTGTGGAGAAGAAGTACTAAGCCTTTAGGGCTTCCATACGCCGCCCGGCCCCGCGCCCGGCGGCGTTTTCTGTACCCGGTGTGGATTGCAATTCTCCTCCGTGGGTGATACACTTAAAGCATACCTATGACGAGAGGGAATGAGAAGATGATAAAGAAGTGGAGCATCCGCTACCCCGCAGTGGGGGGCGAAGAAGAACGCCGGGCCTATGTTTACCTGCCCACCATGTACGACGCCGACCCCGGGCGGCGGTATCCGGTGCTGTATATGTTCGACGGGCAGAACGTATTTTTTGACGAGGACGCCACCTACGGCAAGAGCTGGGGCGTGGCCGATTATCTGGACTACACCGACACCCCGCTGATCGTGGCGGCGGTGGAATGCAATGCCGGGGCCAACAACGAGCGGCTGGTGGAGTATTCGCCCTACCGGTTCGACGACCCGCAGTTCGGCCACTTTGACGGCAAGGGGCAGGCCACCATGAGCTGGTATATCCACCGGTTCAAGCCCTTCATCGACCACAATTTCCGCACCCTGCCCGACCGGGAGCACACCTTCATTGGCGGCAGCAGCATGGGCGGCCTGATGAGCCTGTACGCCATCACCGCTTACAACAAAGTGTTTTCCAAAGCAGCGTGCCTGTCGCCCTCGGTGCGGCTGTGCATGCCGGAGCTGCGGCAGGAGATTGCCAACGCCACGATCCACCCCGGCACCCGTGTTTATCTGAGCTGGGGCGAAAAAGAGAGCGATAAGCCCGGTGCTTTGGGCGAATACACCGCCAATGCGCTGGAAGTATGCCGCGCGCTGTTGGGTAAAGGCGCTGCCGTTGACCCTTACATGCAGCCGGACGGCACCCACTGCGAAGCCTGCTGGGCCAAGCAGGTGCCTGCATGCATGGACTTTTTGTTTGGTGGCAAGTATGAGTAAAAAGAAAAAGCGCAGCACCCCCGCGGCTGCCCCTGCCGAACCGGCCAAAGCGGAACACACCCAGCCGGAAGAACCCGCCGTCAGCAGCACGGCCCGCTGGATGGGTGCTTTGTGCTACCTGAGTATCCTGATTTTGATTCCCGCCTGCACCAAATGGCGGCAGGATGAATTTGTACGGTTCCACCTGAACCAAGGGCTGATGGTGTTGATGCTGGCAACCATCTGCGCCGCGCTTGGGTTTGTTCCGGTGCTGGAGCAGGTTGCGTTGAGCCTGACGCTGCTGGTAGATGTGCTTTCGCTGGTGGGGCTTATCACGGCGTTGCGCCGCCGGGCCGCACCCCTGCCGTTCATTGGCCTGCTGGTCGCGCGGTTCCACCCATTTTAATTCGTATATTTTATTTGTATTTTCCAGATTGTATTATTCAGAAGAGTTTTAGTCATATTTGTATATTTGTTTTATATTATTCAAATTGTATTATTTTGTAAAGGAGTGTTTTGTATGAGCAAAGCTGTTATCTTTTTTGCGCCCGGCCTGGAAGAGTGCGAGGGCCTTTTGTGTGTGGATCTGCTGCGCCGTTCCGGTGTGGAGGTAACGATTGCTGCCGTGGGCGGCGAAAAGGTCGTCAAATCTGCCCGCAGCATCAGCGTTGTGGCGGATGCCCTGGCCGAAGAGCTGGATTATTCCGCTTTTGATGCCGCCATCCTGCCCGGCGGCATTCCGGGTGTGGACAACCTGAAAGCCGATGCCACGGTGCGCAAGGTCTGCACCGAGTTTGCCGCCGCAGGCAAGGTCGTGGCCGCAATCTGCGCTGCACCGTCTGTGTTGGCGGCGTTCGGCATTTTGCAGGGCAAAAAGGCAACGGTTTACCCCGGCATGGAAGATAAACTGACCGCCGCCGGGGCCGAGTACACCGGCCTGCCCATCACGCTGGACGGCAACATCATTACCGGCGAAGCGCTGGGTGCGGCCATCCCCTTTGCGCTGGCCCTCGCCAGCCGCCTGGCCGGGCAGCAGGCATCCAACGCCGTCAAGCAGGGCATTGTGTACCGGTATTGATTTGAAGTAAAACGTTATAAAACATGCAAACCCGCCAGCGGGCGGCAGCGTATCTGTGCTGCCCGCTGGCGGGTTGTTTTTAGGTAGTTGCTGTTTACGCAAACAGGGCCTTGTCGTATATCTCATTATGTTATGGCATATCCCAATTTTTCAGCAACTACTTTCCCCAGTGTTGTCTTTCCACTTCCGGACGGACCAATAATCATGATTCCTGTTGACATATTTACTTCCCGCTTTATCTTCTTCTCCGCCCATTCCCCACAATCTTTTCAAAGCCGATATTCATACCATTCCGTATCTATTTTCTTGAACCCAGACGTCCCTGTCCCGATACCACGGCAGGGACACCGCATCATTCCGATAATAGGGAATCAGCCGGATTTGGTTGCCGATGATTCGTTCTGTCATTTTGGGAGTTCTCCGCAGACTTTTATTGATTTTATATTTTACAGTGTCGGTTCTGTTTCCGCCGTCACCGCGTCCCCCAGTTCCTTTGCCTTGCGGCGCAGTTTGCCCCATTCCGGGGTCAAAAAATAACCGAGCATGGCCACCAGGCCCACGGCATAGCTGAGGGAAACGCAGGCCATGGAGGAAGTGCCGTACCCCAGCGCATGCAGGATATACGCCGCCGGGATGCGCACGGCCCACAGGATCAGTAGGTTGACCACCGTGGTATATTTGACCGCGCCGGTACCGTTCACAAAGCTCATCATACAGTTGAACACCGCATAAGTCCAGATAAAGGGCAGCACCCACCAGGTATAGCGCACTGCGGCATCCAGAACCGCCGGGTCGCTGCTGAACAGCCCCAGCAGCGGGCGGCAGAACACAGTAGCCACCAGGCCAATCAGTAATGTAACTACACCGGCAGCGCAGGTGATCTGCACCACGCCCCGCTGCAAACGGCGGTAGTTGCCGGCCCCCAGGTTCTGCCCGGCAAACACCACCGCGGCAGAAGAAAACGAGGTGATGGCAATACCGGCAATGCCGGTCACGCGGCCTGCAATGGAGCACCCGGCCACAAACACCGAGCCCTGCATATTATACACAGCCTGCACCGCCACATGCCCCACCGAGTACAGCGAGTTATTCAGCCCCAGCGGCACACCCACTTTCAGGATAGCCGCCAGCTGCGCCTTATCATAGCCATGGGGCAGCAGAGGAAATTGCAAACCCTCGTAATTGCGGCGGGCGTACAGGATGCTGGTCAGCCAGGAAAGATACAGCGCAATGGTAGTTGCCAGCGCCGCACCGGCCACACCCATGCCCAGCACCGCCACAAAGGCAACATCCAGCACAATATTGGTCAGGCAGGAGATCAGCAGCAACAGCAAGGTGGACCGGCTGTCCCCCAGCCCGCGCAGAATACCGGCGTTCATGTTATAGCCAAGGTTGCCCAGGGTGCCCAGCGCCGTGATCCGCAGGTAGAGCACCGCATAATCAAAGGCATCTGCCGGGACCTGCATCAGCCGCAGCAGCGCCGGGCCGACAAACATTGCCAGTATCGTGACCGGGATGGCGCACAGATACAAAAACCATACCGCCGTGTGCACCAGCATGCGCAGCCCATCCGCATTGCGGCGGCCCATTTCCTGAGAAACAAGGATGGACGCCCCGTTGCCGATGCCCAAAAACACGCACAGCAGAATTTCCATTGGCTGTGTGGCGGTGCCCACCGCCGCCAGCGCGGCGGAATCACAGAAATTGCCCACCACAAGGGTATCCACCGTGCCGTAAAGCTGCTGCAAGATATTGCCCACACAGATCGGCAGGGCAAACAGTGCCGCCGATTTGATGATGGAGCCGCGGATCATATCAATTTTGCCTGTATGGCTGGCCATGCCGCAAACCACATTCCTTTCACTTTTCCAGATGTCTTTATGGCAATACCGCATAATTCTAAGTGCC
>OGQW01001698.1_pt1 | contig 12422 bp, 9 predicted proteins | sample 1553301 | NCBI WGS metagenome assembly OGQW01 (sample SAMEA2579974, study PRJEB22360) | human gut metagenome
AGTGAAGTGCTCTACCAACTGAGCTATTTCGGCATTGGTTTTATAGCAACCTCTTGCATTATATCATCTTTTCTTAGGGATTTCAACTGTTTTTTTATTCTTTTTCTTTTTACTGCCTGTCAGTCCGATAGAAATAAAGGACATCACAAAAAATACATCTACAATATTACTGAAATCCGTTACACTTACACCGCCGACCGGATATTTTGACAGTACCAGATTCATCAGGATAAATCCTAATATACCGCCGATAACACTGACCGGCATCAGCATATGCTGAAAGAATTTCACTTTTGCGCGGATTGCCATGCCGATACACAGCATCACGCTTGCCAGTCCAAACGCAACAACAACACTATACATAGGTGTCACCTCTTTTCTCTTGCACTGTCCTTATGCCAGTTTATGATACATTTCGCTTAACATTTCATCGGTAATTTCAACCGGATTGTTGTAAAGGTTTGGATGTCTGCTGATTCGTACCAGCTCTGAAATCTGTTCCTCTGTTAAATGCAAATCCTTTAAATCATTGCGCAGTCCCATCTTCGCCTTTAATTCATAGATGGCATCTGCCATTTCCTCTGTATCCTTAAATCCCAATTTTCTTGCAAATTCATCAATTCTTGCACCGTCTGCACCCTTTGCATTGATTCTTGCAAAATAATCCAGTGTCATGCCGCAGGCTTCTCCGTGCGGAATGTGGTGGATATTCGTCAGCGGAAATGAGCAGGCATGGGAAGAGGTTGTCTTTGGCAGGGTAAATGCAAGTCCTGCAATTAATGAAGCTTCACACATTTTCTCTCTTGCTTCCTCGTCTGCCGGGTCTAAATATGCCTTATACAGATACTGAAATACCAGTTCTGCCGCATGAAGGGCACACGCATCACAGATTGGCTGGTGTTCCTTGCTCCAAAAGCCCTCTAATGCATGGGATAACACATCAATTCCTGTTCCTGCCGTAACCTTCGGCGGCATGGTGTATGTTAATTCCGGGTCGATAATCGCATAGCTTGGGAAAAATCCGTCCGATACAATCGGGGATTTCTTTCCATTTGCGTGGTCTGTCAGTACAGATACGCATGTTACTTCACTGCCCGTTCCTGCTGTTGTCGGCACTGCAATTAACGGCAGATGTTCCTGTGGCATGGCAACACCTGTTCCATGGTATTTTCTAATAGAATCGTCCGTTAATGCAATACTTGCTGCTGCCTTTGCACAGTCCATGGAACTGCCGCCGCCAAGTGCTACAACAAAGCCGATTTCCTTTTCACGGATAATTGCCGCACAGGCATCAACCTCTGTAACATCCGGGTTTGGGGATAAATCCCCGAAGGAAGCGATAATCGCTCCTTCGCTTTCCTTTACAATGCGCTCTGCCAGACCGTTTGTAAAGAAGAATGGGTCTGCAACCAGTAAGCCGTTTTTAATTCCCATTTCCTTTGCTAAATCTTTTACTTCGGACACTCTGCCCTTGCCGAACCGGATTTTAACCGGCTGTAAATAATCCCAATTCATATTAACCTCGATTCCGCCGTATAATTTACGGCTTTTTATTAATCACAAAACTTTTCATCTGCCATTGTTAATACTTCATCCAGAATTGGAAGGTATTCTTCTAATTCTTCCTTTGTAATAATCAGCGGCGGGCATACTTCGATGAAATTCTCACGTCCGAAGGTTGCAAATCCTCTTTTCTTTAACTCTGCGAAAATCCAAGGCATTGCTGTTCCCGGAACACCATACTCCTGTAACGGTTCTCTTGTTTCCTTATTCTTAACCATTTCGAGCGCGCCGAATAATCCGATACATCTTGCTTCACCGACACACTTATGCTTTTCTACCATCTTCTGCATAAACGGTGCAACGATTTCATGCATTTCGGCTACATACTGTTCAATGTTGTGTTCCTTGTAATAAGTCAGTGCTGCAACACCGGCGGCACAGGCAAGTGTATGTCCTGAATAAGTAAGACCACACTGTAATACATTTTCTTCAAAATAATCTGCAACCTTTTTATTTACAATAACGCCGCCGAGCTGTACATAGCCGCAGGTAACACCTTTTGCAAATGTAATCATATCCGGTACGAAATCGAAGTTCTGCCATGCAAACCACTTACCGGTTCTAAAGAAGCCTGCCATAACCTCATCGCAAATCATTAAAATACCATACTTGTCACAAAGCTTTCTGACACCTTCCATATAACCCTTTGGTGGTAAAATCACACCGTTTGCACCGACAATAGATTCCATCAGGATTGCGGCTACATTCTGCGGGCCTTCATATCTTAACTGCAAATCCAGATCTGCAAGCGCTTTCTTTGTAACGGCTTCATCATCAACACCGTATGTATAACCGTCTCTGTACATCTGCGGATTCATGAATTTTACAAATCCGTTTGCACCGCCGATTTCTGCGGCAAATCTTCTCCAGTCACCGGAAGCATTGGAAGCACCGAGTGTTGCGCCATGATAGCTTCTATAGCATGAGAATACTTTTGTTCTTCCTGTTACCATACGTGCCATTTTAATTGCATTTTCATTTGATTCGGCACCGCCGTTTGTAAAGAATACTCTCTTAAAATGATCTGCTCCGGCAGCTTCAACTAACATCTTTGCAAGCTTGCTCTTTGGCTCTGAAGCATACGCCGGTGCCATAAAGCACATCTTATCTGCCTGTTCCTTAATTGCTTCAACAATTTCCGGAAGTTCATGTCCAAGATTTGAGCAGACTAAAAGGGAAGCCATATCTGCATATTTCTTTCCATCATAATCCCAGAAATAAATTCCCTTTGCCTTTTCAACCGGTAATGCATCTACACCTGATTTTGACCATGACTGCATTACATAATCCTTGTGCATCTGTGCTACTTCTTTTCCTGTTAAATTTCCCATTTGTTTGTCCTCCTGAAAAAATAATTTCTGTTATGCAGAAAAAAACAACAAGGCGCCAGATTCTCCATTTGGAGTTTCTGACGCCTTTGTCATTTCTGTTATCTAACTGATGATTTTATTTTACATTTTTTACCGCCAAATACAATAGTTTAAAGCCTAAACCTTTTTGTGCTTTAGCACAAAGTCCGGATTTACTTTATTTATTTTGAAAACTTCCTTAATTTAGCGACCAACAGCCCCAGTGCCAGTTCATTGCGGACTGAAAACTTTGTAATATCCACATTTAAAAGGGCTTCGATTTTCTTGATTTTGTAATTGACTGTGTTCCGATGCACAAACAGCTCCTCTGCCGTATCCTGTACACTACCGTTGTGCTTCATATAACAGTCAAGTACTTCCACCAGATTACTGTTATTTAACGCATCATATTCATCCAGCGGCCGGATAGTATCCTGATAATATTCTTCAAAGCAGTCTGTATTTTCTATATTAAACAGCAGGCGGTTCACACCCATGGATGCATACGTTCTTGTCGTATCTTCCTCGTTTTCCATTTTTGACAAATCCACAATTTTTCTTGCAATCTGATAGCTTTTTGACAGACGGCGGAAACCCGCTGCGGTACTTCCAACACCAACAAATATAGATTCCGTGTTTTTCAATAACGGTACAATCTGTTCTTTGACAATCTCTGCAAATTCAGCTGCTTTTTCTTCCTTCATGTCACTAAATACCATTAAAATTCTGTCATTTTCCGTAAATACAACAACATCATGTTTTTCCTGCTCCATCACGCGCGCCGCTTTCTGTGCAAAACGCTCCAGACGGTCTTTTAAAATCGGCGCATAAAATATTTCTTCCTTTTCATTTTCAAGCCGGTCGCAGATGTCCATCATCACAACCACGTAATTCCACTCAGCGAAGTAGCCTTTCTGCATGAGTGCCGATACGTATAGTTCTTCCTGCTTCGGCGTAAATATAGCATAACGGAATGCTGCCGACAACTGCATTGCGCGCTGCTGGGACTGCGTAATTGTAAAACAGATCATCCGCATCATATCTGCCATATGCACACTCCACGGCACTTCAAAAACCGGAAAATCGTGTGCATTGCCAAAATCAATAACCTCCTGCGGAATTTCAGCCACATAAGGTCCGATGTTTACTACCATTGCACTGGCATGATTTTTATAGACCCGATCCACCAGCGCAAGCAAAGACATTTTTTCACTGACACCGATTCCTGTTGTAAATGCAATTTCCCCACCGGACAAAAAATCGGCAATTTCTGTTGTATCTACCATATGCACCCATTCGACCGCATTGGTCAGACCGTTTTTTCCGGCGACCAGCTTAATATCTGCACAGCCCGCCTGCCGGATGGCTTCTTTTAAAACTACACTCATATCCTGCCCTCCTTTATTTATACAATCGCCATGACTCCTGACAGCAGTAATAAAATGTATGTCATTTTCATAAAAATTTCCTGTGGCAGCTTCTTTACCAGCTTTGTGCCAATCCATGTACCTGCAAAAACAGGAATAATTCCTGCTATTAACAAAAACCACACATGGCTGTTAAAATGTCCCGCCTGAAACTGGATTCCTGTAATGTAACAGCCAATCGTCAACCAGATTAACGCAATAGTTGCCCTGAATTCCTCCTTATCTTTTAATGCCCCTGCCGCATAAATGACAAGCGAAGCCCCGCCGGATACAAACATTCCGTGAATAATACCCGCGGCAAAGATGACAAACAACATAAGTACAGCCGGAAGTCTGAGCTGTTTTTTCACAAACAGCTTATCCAGCGCAATCACAATAATCATAATGCCGTAAAATGTCAGAAGCTGCTGCATCGGAAATACTTCAAATATTTTCATTCCCACAACCATACCGGCTGCCATCAGCACAAACATCTTAAAAAATTCCTTCCAGTTAATATGCCGGAATCCGGTAATTACAATCATCAGACTGGAAATCTGTGCAATTGCATTTAGCAGTGCCTTTGCTTCGTCCACACCGATTAATTTCATAGTCGGCGGCATGGAAATCAATGTCCCCGCAAAGCCTGTAATTGCCTGTAAAAGATTGGCACCAAATAAAATCAAAAACACTAAAATTTCTTTTATGCCCATCGCTTTGCCTCCTTACAATGCAAAAAGGAGACAGCTGCTGCAATCTGCAACACGGCTGCCTCCTTTGGCATTTTTTTATATTTTTATCATCTTCTGGAGGCTTGTGTTTCTGCCCAGCAGGACGACACATCAATTAATGTGTCATAAAGAACATAATCGCAAATAACGCGCCGACAACCCATGTGAACGGCTTAATTTCCTTTACTCTGCCTGTAAAAATACAGATAAATACATACGTAATCAGACCGAATGCAATACCGTAGCTGATATTATAGGCAAATGGCATCATCGCGATTGTCATAAATGACGGTACGGCTACTTCCGGCTTATGCCATTCAATATCTGCAACGCCACCCATCATCAATACGCCGACATAAATCAGTGCTGCTGATGTCGCACAAGTCGGAATCAGTACTGCAACCGGGCTTAAAAACATTGCAACGAAGAATAACACCCCTGTTGTAAATGCCGCAAGACCTGTTCTTGCACCTTCTGCAACACCGGCAGAGGATTCTACGAAGGTTGTAACCGTAGAAGTACCGCAGATAGCACCTGTTACTGTTGCAATCGCATCGGATAACATCGCCTTTTCAAAGTTCGGTACTTCGCCTTCTTCTGTGAGCATATTTCCTCTTGAACATGCACCGTAGAGTGTACCAAGTGTATCAAACATATCTACCATGCAGAAAGCAAGTGCTGTTGTAATCATCAGAATCACTAAATCTGCTGTAGAATGGGTTGCCAGATAGCCTGAAAAATCGAAGCCGTCTGTAAATACCTTTAAAAATGCCTGTGAACCCCAGTCACCGAATGCAGTAAACGGATTGAAGTTCATATTTGCCGCAAATCCTTTGTAAAATCCCGGAATGGTGCAGCCAAGGATATAATAAAGACCTGTTCCGCCGAGAATTCCCCATAAAACAGAACCCTTTACTTTTTTGTAAGATAATACGGCAATAATAATCAGCGCCGCAATTGTAACAAGCTTTGGCATAATTTCTGCCCAGGTTGCATTCCCGTTAAACAGGTTAAAGCTTGTCAGGTTGACACAGGTAGAGCTTGAAGGAACAATAATTCCCGCATCCTGTAATCCCAAAAATGCAATAAACAGACCGATACCGGCTGAAATTGCCATTCTGACACACTGTGGGATAGCATCAAATAACATCTTACGGACACCGGTCAGTGTCAGGATGATAAATACTACACCATCTAACAATACAAGAATCAGTGCATTTGCATAAGATAATCCGAATGTAAAGCAGACTGTGTACACAAAAAATGCATTCAGTCCCATACCGGATGCCAATCCTAAAGGAAGATTTGCGAGGAATGCAATTAAAAATGTACCGACAACGGCTGAAATTGCTGTTGCGATATAAATGGCATTATATGATACAACGCCAAGTTCTGAAAACATATTTGCATTAACCATGAGAATATACGCCATCGCCATGAAAGTTGTAATTCCGGCAAGCACTTCTGTTTTCACTGTCGAGCCATGCTCTTTGACCTTAAAAAATTTTTCCATGAGTCTTTCTCCTATTTTTTTCATTTATCCAAACACAGTCTGATTCTGTGCTGAATTCTTTGTATTCCCCAACTCCCTCAGACAGGCATTATAACACACTTTTTTCTTTATATCCACCCCATACCGCGCGAAACTGCATAAATCATATACAAAATATACGCACCAATCATGGCAATGCCCTCTTTCCGCTCTATTTTGTCACCTGTTGCGGCAAAAATATAAATAATAATACTCAGGCCGATTAAAATAACCGTGTCATACAACGACTCCGTTATCACCGGAATCGGATGAATAAAAGCTGACACGCCTAAAATCAGCAGAATATTAAAGATATTGGAACCGATAATATTACCTGCCGCCATACCGTTTTGTCCTTTTTTTGCCGCAACCACAGATGTGACCAGTTCAGGAAGTGATGTTCCCATGGCTACAATCGTAAGCCCCACCAGCGTTTCTGTCATATGACAGGCAAGTGCAATGGTTTTTGCACTGTTTACAACAAGCTGTCCGCCGATAATAATCGCAGCTGCACCACCAAGAATGTACACTGCGCACTTCCACGCCGGAAGTTCCGCAATTTCTTCATCCTCCACTTTATTTTTAAGCGCCATCAGAACCGTAAAGGCAAGATACGCAATAAACAGCAGAATCAAAATCACCGCATCCAATCTGCCAATTGTTCCTGAAAGCAGTATACCATCCGCAGTAAAGACCTTCTGCCCTGTAAATACATAATCTGCAATCATGACTGCCAGTATCACGGAAACAATAATTGAAAACGGAAAATCCCGCTTCATAATGCCCCTATCCACTGTCACCGGTGTAATCACGGCGCAGATTGCAAATATCAGCACCAGGTTAAAAATATCTGACCCGATAATGTTACTGATTGCGATTTCATTAGAACCCGCTATTGCCGCAGATACACTGACTGCCAGCTCCGGCGCACTCGTCCCCATTGCTACAATTGTAAGACCGATGACCACACCCGGAATTTTCAACTTCCCCGCAACGGCCGAACTGCCTTCCACAAAAAAGTCTGCCCCTTTTACAAGTGCGGCAAACCCGATTACCAGTAATACCAACTGTATAATAATTGTCATATTTCCCTCTTTTCTTTCAGCCTTTCGTTGACAAATAACCGGAACAGTGCATAACACACCGAACATATCGGAATAAAGGTCAGCATTCCCACGATACCAAACAAACTTCCGCCGACTGTTACTGCCATTAATACCCACATTCCCGGCAGTCCCACTGAGCTGCCGACTACATGCGGATATATGAGATTTCCTTCAATCTGCTGTAAAACGAAAAACATAATCACAAATATCACTGCCTTGACCGGATTTACCAGCCCTATCAGTATAATTCCCACAACACAACCGATAAAAGCACCTACAATCGGTATCAGCGCTGTAATGGCAATAACAATACCGATTAACAGCGCATACGGGAGACGGATAACCAGCATGGTTACACAGAACATCGTTCCAAGAATACACGCTTCCAGACACTGTCCTGACAAAAAGCTTGCAAATGTCGTATTGGCAAGCCGTACCACACGAAGTACTTTTTGGGCTGTTTTTTCTTTTGTAAATGCATACAGAATTTTCTTCGTCTGCCTTGCAAGTGTTTCTTTCTGAAACAAAACATAAATAGAAAAAATAAATCCAATAAAGAAATTCGTCACACCCGATACAATACTTGTCACTGCACCGATTCCGCCGCTGATAATTCCCTTTGTACCGGCAGTTACAAAATCCATTGCTGATTTTAACAGCGATTCCCAGTCAATCTGCACCGAAGCCAGCTGCTGTTCAATCTGCGGATAGGCTTTGGCCTGCTCCATCAAAAACTGCTGCACATTTTGAAACTGTCCCGGAATCAGCTTTACAATATCTGCAATTGTAGATACCAGCTGCGGAATCACAATAACCATAGCTGCTGCCAGAATTACAATAATTGCCAGTAATGTCAGGACATATGCACATGTTCTTCTAAGTGCCGCAAATTTTTCAGTCTGATACTGTTCTTTCTGAAAAAGATGCCGTTCAATCTGCTTCATTGGCACATTCATAATAAATGCAATGACCCCGCCGATTAAAAAAGGCATAAACAGTGTCAGAATCTTTGACATCACTGAAAAAATCAGCTGTAAATTCTGTAATGCCCAATATAGAATAATCAGCACTGCCCCAATTGTAATATACTTTTTAACTTCCTCGTTTTTTAAATTCCGATTCATTCTTTCCTCCTTTTTCTGCCTGCAATAAAGAAAAACGAGACTTTATTGCAACACAATCGTTACAATAAAAGTCTCACTTCCTACAACGTGCTCCGGAGAAATTTATTTTCCCGTACTGACGAAATCACGTTACATATACTGCCCGTATATGCAAGCTACTCCCTTTTATCTGTAAACATCATAACATAAAGAAAATCCGGCAGTCAACCTTAAATTTTTTAAGCCAGTGTGCTATACTGTGTATACATGCATTATTACAGAAGGAGTGATTTTGTGAATCCAACAGCTGAAAACGATTTTTCAACCGGAAGCATTCCCGCACACATGCTGCGTCTTGCGCTTCCTATGACACTGGCACAGTTAATCAATGTCTTATACAATATTATTGACCGTATTTTTATCGGAAGAATCCCCTTTGATTCTACCAATGCGCTCACCGGTCTCGGGGTTGCCTTTCCAATCTGTACGATTACCATTGCTTTTGCCAACCTTGTCGGCATGGGCGGCGCACCGCTTTTTTCCATTGAACGCGGGAAACGAAATGATGCCGAAGCCGAAAAAATCCTCGGTAACAGCTTTGTCCTTTTACTGTTGTTCGGCCTGTTTATTACAATAACGGGGCTGCTTTTGAAACGTCCGCTTTTATATCTGCTCGGCGCAAGCGAAGCCACCTTCCGTTATGCCGATTCATACATTACCATCTACCTGTGCGGTTCTGTTTTTGTAATGTTAAGCCTTGGCTTAAATTCATTTATTAATGCGCAGGGCTTTGCAAAAACCGGCATGCTGACCGTTTCCATTGGTGCGGTCTGCAACCTGCTGTTAGACCCTGTTTTTATCTTTTTACTGGGACTGGGTGTACAGGGTGCAGCTCTTGCAACTGTTATCTCACAGTTTATTGCCGCCTTGTGGACATTCACTTTTCTGACCGGGAAAAAGACGATGATACGGCTCTCTCCAAAACAATTTGCATTGGGCAGAAAACGTGTCTGCAAAATCCTTGCACTGGGGCTTTCCGGTTTTACCATGTCCATAACCAACAGTGCCGTCCAGATGGCGGGCAATGCCAGCCTGTCATACACGGCGGGGACTTATACATCGCCGCCATGACCGTTATTAACTCCGTGCGCGAAGTGATTCAAATGCCGGTCAGCGGTATTTCCAACAGTGCCCAGCCGATTCTCAGCTTTAACTACGGTGCTGATAAAAACAGCCGGGTAAAGCAGACCATCCGCTATATGTCTGTGGCTTTGCTTATCTATACCGTAGCGGCATGGATTTTAACCATGATTTTTGCCAGACAATTTATCCTGCTTTTTGATTCGACACCGGAACTGCTCTCACTGGGTGCCTCCTGTATGCACATTTACTTTTTCGGATTTTTTATGATGTCCTTTCAATTTGCGGGGCAATCCGTTTTTACGGCACTTGGCAGATCCAAAAATGCCATTTTCTTTTCGCTTTTAAGAAAGGTAATTATTGTGATTCCGTTAATCTATCTGCTTCCGCTCACGCCACTTGGTGTAAACGGCGTATTCTGGGCAGAACCGGTTTCCAACGTGCTTGGGGGTGTATGCTGTTATACCACTATGTATTTTACGGTTTATAAGAAGCTGTAAAATACACAGCTGTTCTTAGTTGTCCGCAACAATCCTGGCATGGCTTCCGCCGTCCGGTGTCTTGGTAACAACAATCTGCCGACCGATACGCTCCTTTAATTCGCCGACGTGGGAGATAATTCCCACAAGGCGGTTGCTCTCCGATAACCGCAGTAAAACATCAATCGCCTGTTCCAGTGAATTTTCATCCAATGAGCCAAACCCTTCATCAATAAACATTGTATCAATCTGGATACCACCCGTCTGCGACTGGATTTCATCGGATAATCCCAGTGCCATTGCAAGAGATGCCTTAAAGGACTCTCCACCCGATAAGGACTTGACACTACGGATACTGCCGTTATAGTGGTCAATCACGTTTAATTCCAGTCCGCTCTGCACTCTTAGATTATCTGCCGTCTTTGCGCGCACCAGTTCAAACTGTCCCGATGTCATCTGCATAAAGCGGGTATTGGCCCGGATAATAATACGGTCAAAAAATGCTGTCTGAACATATGTTTCAAGCATAATTCTGTCCTGACCGCTCAATGCACCGTTTGCCGTATTGCTGAGTGCCCGTACCCACTGATACTGCTTTTCTTTTTCGCTGCTCTTTGCCGCAATCTTTTTTACTGCACCTGCCGCCCGCTCATTGACCGCAATCCGCAAATCCAGTTCCTTCTTTTCGTTCTGATACTGCTTCTGACAGACTTCCTTTTCCTGCCGCAGGGTCAGTAATTCCCCGTACTTTTTCCCACTCTCATTACTTTCATTGTTTTCTTTATCTTCTTCACCGCTTTTTAGCTGTGTGGTTAAATCAAGCACCCTTCTCTGCTCTGCTTCGAGCTTGATTTTACAATCCTGATACTGCTGCCCTGCCTGCTTTGCCCGCTGTTGTATTTCCTCTTTCTGCCGGACTTTCTGCGCAATGCTTTGTCTTGCCGCTTCTGCATTTTCAAACTTTAAAGTCTGTTTTAATTCATCCGCCTGCTTTTTTAAAGCTTCACCTTCTGTCTTTAATACAGAAATACGACTGGTACACTCTGCCACCTCTTCTTCCAGTTCTTTCTGGCGCTTTTCACACTCCGGTAACTGCCCGGAAATCTTCTGCTCTAATGCGACATCGGCTTCCAGTCTGGCTTTCTGCACCATCAGCTGCTGCTTCTCATCTGCCAGTGCTTCTGCTTCCTGCTGTGTCCGGTAACTCACCTGCTTTATCACGTCAATCATCTGTTCCTGTGATGCTTCTTCCGAATCTGATAAATGCGATAAATCTGATACATTTGACATATCTTGTACCCCGGCAACGATCGTTGGATGTGTATCACTTATCAATGCCGCATACTGCGCAAGCATTTCTTTATATGCGCTCTGTACCCGTCCTTTTGCAAGTCCTGCCTCTGAACTGAGTTCAGAACGTATTTTCGTCTTTTTGTCATAATCGTCTTTTTGACTTTTTAACTGCTGTTGTGTCGGCGCATTTTCATGAAGCACTGCTTTCTTTGGGTGGTGCAGTGAACCGCATACCGGGCAGGCTTCGTCTTCACGCAGGTTCTGTGCCAGTATGCCCGCCTGCTCGTCAAAATAACGTTTTTCCATTTCCTCATAAATGCTTCCCGCCTGTGCCAATTGCTCTGCCGCCATAATATACCGCTTCTGTATGCGGTACATTTCATTGACAAGATTTTTATTCTGTACAACCTTTTCCTGTAAGACTTCTGTTTTCCGACACTGCTGTTCATTTACGGCAATCTGTGCCGCTGTCCGCTCAAATGCCGCACCGCTGTCCTTTAATCCGCCAAGCTGCTGTTGATACTGCTCTCTTTGCAGTTTCGTTTTCTGTGCTTCCTGCCTGCTTTTTTCCAGTAACTGTTCTTCCTTTTCAAGCTGCTGTTTTTTCTGTCCGGTTTCATTCAAAATAAATTCCAGCTTTTCATAGCCCGGAAGTGCGAGCTGCTCCGCTTCAATTTGTGCAGTCAGGGTGTTGTTGTTTTCATGCAGTTTTTCTGCCTGT
>OGQW01001713.1_pt1 | contig 12358 bp, 10 predicted proteins | sample 1553301 | NCBI WGS metagenome assembly OGQW01 (sample SAMEA2579974, study PRJEB22360) | human gut metagenome
CCTCCACCACCACATACAGCATGGCTCCGGCAGCAAAGCTGAGCAGATAGGGCAACGCGGGCACCACGATGCCTGCCGCCAGAATCGTCAGCACTGCCCCGATGGGCTCTACGATGCCGGACAGCACGCCGCCCCAGAATGCCCGGCCTTTTTTCATTCCTTCCGCCCGCAGGGGCATGGAGATGATGGCACCTTCCGGGAAGTTCTGGATGGCAATGCCAAGGGAAAGTGCCAGTGCCCCGGCGGCGGTGATCTGAGCCGTCCCGGCAAGGTATCCGGCATAGACTACGCCCACTGCCATACCCTCCGGGATGTTGTGCAGCGTCACCGCCAGAACCATCATGGTGGTGCGCTGGAGCTGGCTTTTTGGCCCTTCAGCCTGCAAACTGTTCTGGTGCAGATGCGGGATGAGATGGTCCAGCAGCAGCAAAAACAGGATGCCCAGCCAGAAACCCACCGCCGCCGGGAAAAATGCCAGCCTGCCCAGATCCACGGCCTGCTCCATAGCCGGGATCAGCAAGCTCCATACCGATGCCGCCACCATCACTCCGGCGGCAAAGCCGGTGAGGGCGCGCTGGATGCCGTCACGCAGAGAGTTTTTCAAAAAGAACACACAGCCCGCCCCAAGACTTGTGCCCAGAAAGGGGATTAAAATCCCCCAGAATGCGTCTTGTATCATGTAGTACCTCCTTGCGGTTAAATATAGCTAACCATACAAGCAGTATACTGCGCTCCGGCAAAAAGGTCAAGGGCTTTGCGATATAGAGGATGCAGATCGTTTCCTGCATCGAAAAAATTTCGCCCCTGTAAACTTGTCTGTTTCTACTTGACAACGCCCGGTGGGAGTGCTATTTTTACTTCGCGAATTTGTTTTAACTAACCATCTGAGGGGCTTTGCCCCTGCATTTTTTGCATCGATTGTTAGGTAAAGCTAACTGTTTTTTCAAAACTGAGATAGAGGTGTGTTACCATGAGATTGAAAAAAGTATTTGCAGGTGCACTTGCGGCCGCTATGCTGGTATGCGCTGTGGCAGTCCCGGCCTTCGCTGCGGAAGAGGTGGAACAGGAAAACTGCCTGACCTCCAGCTATGTCCAGATGAACATCCCCTACGCCGACTTCTACAAGGCTGCCGGTGTGGACAACGCATCTGAGATCGACGCTGTGACCAGCGCCACCAAGAACAAGACCCGTGCGGGCAACCTTGCCGCCGGTTCCTACCACGTCAACGCAGATGGCACCGACATCACCGGCGTTTCCTTCCCGGTCAAGGTGCTGACCCCGTGGGCGCTGGAGAATGCAAAGCAGGTCACCGATGCCGACAGCTACGACATTACCGTTACCCTGAAGGGCAAGGAATCCACCACCACCTACACCGGCGCAGATGCCCTGTTTGAGAACGAGAGCTACGCTTACTACACGCTCAGTGAGACCCCTGCCTACTACATCACCGCATGGTATAACCTGCTGAGCGGCAAGTGGGAGTTTGGCAAGGTCAACGCCACCGAGACCACCGTGGAGGGCACCACTGTGGAGCTGAATACCAACGGTCACCATGCCACCTACGAGATGAAAATCTCCGGTTTTGATCTGGACTACAAGGCCAACAAGGTCTACGGCGTAGTTCTGACCACCGCCGATGGCAGTGAGTACGGCCTGCATCATGTGGCCAACATCTGGCATGGTACCAAGCTGGGCTTCAATGCCGATGATCCTTACTTTGCATCCATCATCGGCAAGACGATTACTCAGATCACCTTCTACGCCGCCGACGGCGTGTATGTCCTGCCGGTCAACGTGGCGCTGTGAATACACGGGAAACTGCCTAATTTATTGTAAAATATAACACAAAAGGGCAAGGTCTCCTGAATGCAGGCGGCTTTGCCCTTTTTTTATTGCAGATGGAGCCCAATCGCAGGGGCAACAGTTTTTACGTCTGCAATACGGAATCAATATTGCCGGCATTACTCTGCGAATCACAAAAGGGTCCATCCAACAGCGTTTTTGCAATGCTGGCAGGCTCCACGCCCAGTGCGTGAGCTGCCTCTGCCACGGTTGCCGAGGACTCCGCTCTTATTCGGTAATGGCCCAGACCCGTGCGGGCAGACCAGTTGCACCTTCAATGCGGGGATAAGAAACGATGACCACCGCACCGGCAGGCTGTACTTTATCCAGATTTGCAAGCACCTCCACCTGCAGCTTGTCGTTGTCCAGAACATAGCGCTCGCAGGCAAGGTCGCCCTTTTCCTCCGCCACCGCAGAGGAATCGGTATCCAGCGTTTCGTGGCCGTTGGCGGCGGCGTTGCGCACCTTGTAGATATACTCCAATGCTTCCAGCGACCAGCCGGGGGCATTTTCTTTGCCCTCTGCGTCGATGCCGGACAGCGCATCCATATCCAGCCACTTCTTGTACCAGTCGCTGCGCAGAGCCACCAGTGCGCCATCTGGGATAGGGCCGTACTTTGCTTCATAGTCCTTGATGTCCTCCACCGTCACAGCGTAGCGAGGGTCTTTCTTGGCCTGCTGGGAAATATCGATGACCACCAGCGGGAAGATCAGGTCGTTCACATCGTACTTTTCGGACAATGCTTTGCCCTTGATGAAGTGACCCGGGAAGTCGATGTGGGTACCGAACTGTCCGGGGAATTTGAAGGTCTGGATCAGGCATTCCAGTTCTGGCTTGCCCCAGTCCCACACGGTTTTTGCCAACTCCACAGAGCCTTCCGGGATGCCGGACCAGTAGGGGCTTTCGTTGTTCAGCGAGTGAGAAAGTTCCACCCAGCGATATTTCTTAGCGTCATTCAGTGCGTTCCACAGTTTATAATCAGCCATTGTCGGTTCTCCTTTTATTGTAACGATGTATGTTCGGGCACTTCTCCCAGACAACGGCATCTTCCTGTTTTTTCTCAGTCTGTCTGCCGGGAATTTGTCTGGGAGCAGCGCATTCGCCCGGGCAGCCTGTGCCGGGCATCTGTTGTACGTTTCATCTGCCTGTGCTCCCTTCCTTGTGTTTGGGATAGTATAAACCCATTTTCTTACCATGTCAATAGGTTTATTCTATCAAAGACTTCCCCGGCAAACGACAGGTCAGCAAACCGTTCGCCCTTGCAATAACGTTTCGTCATCCCCTTTCCCTTTTATCGCAGCTCTTCCAGCAGGGCGCTGCAGCCCTCCAGCACATCCTGCCATGTGGCTTCAAAATCCCCGGTGTACCACGGGTCTGCCACATCGCCGGGGCGACTGGTGTGATCCATCAGCAATGAGACCTTATGCTCCGGGTCACTGCCCACAAACCGCACCATATTCCGCAGGTTGTTGCGGTCCATGGCGATGAGATAATCGTAGGTCTCATAGTCCCGCCGGGTCATCTGCCGGGCAGTCTTGCCTGCACAGCAGATGCCATGCTCAGCCAGCTTGCGCCGGGCAGATCAGAAAACTTTCCAGCATTCCCCCGCGCGTACAGACAAAACGATTTTCATTATGCTGCATTCATTCTGCCGGGCTTATGAAAAGGCAGGCATTTTTCTTGCTTTCATCATCCTGCAAACAGACGATTAAGCACTACTGGGTATTAATATCAAAAAAATCTTTATTTGAGTTCAGAATTCATTGAAGATCAAAGGATCATTCGGATTGCAATTACTGTATGAATATGATATGATTACGTTGAAAACCATTTGTGTTTCAACTGATCAAACAGGGAGCGTATGAACAGCCATGAAGCGTTTGCAGGATATTGCAGATCAAGTTGGTGTAAGCCGGACAACAGTGTCCAATGTGCTGCACGGCAACACCAAAAAAGTCTCCAAGGAAATGATCCGGAAAATTTCGGAAATTCTGAACCAGGAGGGCTATGTCCCGAATACATCTTCCCGTGAGCTGACCCGCAAAGGGTCCTGCATCATTGGACTGGTGCTGGGCTACAACTGTGTCCACGGCATCCCTTCTCTGCGCGATACCTTTGTGGCAGAACTTCTGTCTGGCGTAGAAGAGACAGCCCATCGAAACGGATATTATGTCATGCTGATCAATGGCCATGACCAAAATACAGACCGGATGGCAGAGATTGCCTCCCGATGGAATGTGGATGGTCTTGTCGTCCTGGGACTGGACGAACAGAAATACAAGGAGCTGCGCAGGCAACTCAACAAATATATGGTCCTGATTGACACCTATCCCGAGGCGGAGTACCACTACGTCAACGTGGGGACTGATGATTTCGGCGGCGGCACCATGATTGCAAAGTATCTGCTGGACAACGGGTACACCCAGGCCATCTTTGCCGCCGAGTGTGATACCGGCGCAGACCATTACCGCTGGAAAGGATTTCAGCATCAGATGCGCTCTGCCGGGATTGACTGCGGAGAAGAGCGCCATATTCTTCTCCCCGAGGATCTTTCTCTGCGCCGTGTCATGTACGGCCACTATTTGGATCGCTTTGTCCAGGCTAGGGCTGTGGCCCTGGCCTCTGACTATGATGCGGCGGAAGTGATGAATTATCTGCAGGACCACGGCATACAGGTGCCGGAGCAGGTCTCCGTCACCGGGTTTGACGACTGCATCTATGCAGAACTCATGCATCCCCCTCTGACGACAGTGCGTCAGAACGTCCCGGCCAAAGCAGAGGCCGCCGTGGAACTGCTGGTGCGTCTGATTCGGCAGGAACCGGTGGAGTGTAAAAATTACGTTCAGCCTGTTGAACTGATCCGCCGCAGCTCGGTGCGCGAATCAACCCCCAACGCCGCGCCCTGGTCACAAGATCTGCACAAAACCCACAAATAATTTTTGTGGTATTTATCAGTTTCGTAGGAAACGTTACGCAAAACCCTTTTCAAATCCTCTTCGGTATTGTACAATGAGCTCGTCAAAAAGACACGCTGCGCAGCCTGTCAGAACGAGACATATACAAACTGGAAGAGGATTTGTTTTTTGTATCCTGGATGGAGCAGACAAAAAACGAATTCCGGAAAATCTGACTGAACATCGTGGAGGATTTTATCATGAGAAAGATTTCGCGCAGATCATTTTTGAAGGCTGCCACCGTTGCCTGCGCACTCACCGCACTGACCGCCTGCGGAGGCGGCGATGAATCTGCCGCCGTTTCTGTGGCCAAGGACGAAAACGGAGCCTATGTGGACACCCTGACCATCACCCTGGGCCGTTTTGCGGAACCTTCTGCCGCTGCCCTGTTCCCGGAAGGCCAGACTTTTGAAGACAACGCCTACACCCGTTACATTGAATCCAAGCTCAACGTGGATCTGGTGGACAGCTTTGAAGCAGGCGGCGACGCTTACACCAACCAGCTGGCCACCTGCGTCGCCTCGGGCGAACTGCCCGACATCCTGACCGTCAACAGCTACGACACCTTTGTCGAGATGGTGAACAACGGCCTGACCTATGACCTGACCGATGTGTACGAGGAGTACGCCTCTGACTACATCAAGAGCCTCTACGATTCCTACGACGGCCGCTGCCTGGGCATGGCAACCTTTGACGGCCGGCTGATGGGTATTCCCGGCACGAACCCCGACAACAGCGTCCCTGTCCTGTGCTGGATGCGCAAGGACTGGCTGGACAAGCTGGGCATCAACCCCGACCCCGACGGCGACCTGTGCATCACGCTGGATGACATCGCTGCTGTGGCCAAGGCCTTTGTGGATGCCAATGTAAGCGGCGGCAACCACACCGTGGGCATGGCTTTTTCCGGCAATGATATCGCCGATGCCATGTGCATCGCCAACGCCATGGGCGGCTACATCGACCGATGGATCGAAAACCCCGACGGCACCATGAGCTGGTCCACCCTGGCGCCCGAAGTCAAAGCTGCCTGGGCCAAGATGAACGAGTGGTACGAGGAGGGCATCCTGGATCCCCAGTTCGGCACCCGCACCACCGAGGACATCAACGCCATGATGATCAACAACGAGCTGGGCATCGTCTTTGGCGCATGGCATATCCCCGACTGGCGTCTGAGCAGCGTCAAGGCCCTGGTGCCGGAGGCCGAGTACATCGCCTATACGGTGGCCGATGACAACGGCATCGTCCACACCTACCACGAAAACGCCGCCGACCGGTTCCTGGTGGTCAGCAAGGACTGCAAGTATCCCCAGGTGGCAGTGGAAATTCTGAACATCCTCTATGACGATCTGGCCCGCGCCACCGCGGAAACCGCGCCGGATGTCATCGCCTACATCAACGCCGGCGGACACAACGAGGGCCGTCCCTATTACATGGAAGTCCTGCCCTCCAACAATCCCTCCATTTACTACACCGAGCATATGGCCGTCATCAACGGCGAGATGACCCCTGAGGAAACCACCATTGCCGAGAACAGAGGCTCTTCCCAGGCCATTCTGGACTACCTGAAGGATCCCCAGAACGTCACCGAGAAAACCCTGGGCGGTTGGCACTTCTATGAGTCCCGCATCATCGGCCTGGGCGCATCCATCGAGGCGCTGGAAAAGAACGGCAACGCCGAATGGATCACCCCCAAGTATCCCCCCACCACCCCCACCAGCGAGCAGAAAAAGGCAACCCTGGACAAGACCGAGCTGGAGGCCTATGTGGCAATCGTGACCGGCGCACAGCCCATCGATTATTTCGATACCTTTGTCAGCGAATGGAAGCGTCTGGGCGGCGACGCAATCGCCCAGGAAGTCCAGGAATACTTTGCACAGTAATAAAGGGGGTGGAACCGGATGAAAAATCAGGTCAAAAAGATTCACTCAAACCAGGCCTATCAACTGTATTACCACGGCATGATGCTCCCTGGTTTCATCTTCCTGATTCTGTTCAACTTTGTTCCGATGTTCGGCGTCATCATGGCCTTTCAGGACTACAGACCCGCCAAAGGTTTTTTCGGTTCTGACTTTGTGGGCCTCAAACATTTCAAATACCTGTTCGAAATGCCAGACAGCTTTGAGCTGTTCCGCAACACCCTGATCATCGCCCTAGGCAAAATCGTCTTGACCACCATCATGTCCATCGCCTTTGCGATTCTGCTCAATGAGGTCAAGAACCGGGCCCTGAAAAAGTCGGTTCAGACGGTGGTTTACCTGCCTCACTTCCTGTCCTGGGTTGTGCTGGCTCTGGTCGTCAAGAATCTGTTCAGCGTGGACGGCTCCATCAACGCAATGCTGGGCACCTCGCTGAACTGGCTGGGCAGCAACTCCCTGTTCCAGCCCCTGCTGATCCTGACCGATACCTGGAAAGAGTTCGGTTATGGCTCCATCGTCTATCTGGCAGCCATCACTTCCATCGACTCGACCCTTTACGAGGCTGCTTCCATCGATGGCGCCACCTGGTGGAAAAAGGTCTGGCATGTCACCCTGCCCGGCATCCGCACCACCATCGTCCTGATGGCCGTCATGAATCTGGGCAACATCCTGAACGCCGGTTTCGACCAGGTCTATAACCTGTACAGCGCATCGGTCTATGCCACCGGTGATATTCTGGATACCTATGTGTACCGCGTCGGCCTGCAGGGCCTGCAGTACAGCTTCGGTACCGCCGTGGGCCTTTTGAAGTCCGTGATCGCCTTTGTTCTGATGATCGGCGCCAACAAGCTGGCTCAGAAGTACACCGACAGCAAAATTTTCTAAGGAGGTCCGTCCGGCAATGAAAGTTGATAAATTCCGCACTGTCATCATCTACATCATTATTATTCTGCTGGGCCTAGTCTGTCTGCTGCCGCTGCTGAACATTGTTGCCATCTCCTTCTCCTCCTCTGCAGCAGTGGAAGGCAACATGGTAGGGCTGATCCCGGTGGGATTCAGCACCGCAGCCTATGAGAAGATCCTAGAGGACTCCCAGTTCTGGCACTCCTTCCTGATCTCGGTGGAGCGGGTTGTGCTGACCCTGATCATCAACTTTGTGCTGATCGTACTGATGGCTTATCCCCTATCCAAAACCAACGCACAGTTCCGGGGCCGCAACGTCTATGCAAACCTGATGATTTTTGCCATGCTTTTCAACGGCGGCATGATCCCCACCTTCCTGCTTGTCAAATCCTACGGCCTGCTCAATACCGTCTGGGCCCTGGTTTTGCCGGGAGCCGTGCCCATCTTCAATGTCATCCTGGTGATGAACTTCTTTGCTGCCGTTCCCAAAGAGCTTGAGGAAGCCGCCTTCATTGACGGCGCCAACCCGCTCCAGGTTCTGACCAAGATCTTCATCCCCATTTCCAAGCCGGTTCTGGCCACCGTATCCCTGTTCAGCATTGTGGGCAGCTGGAACGACTTCTACAGCGGCCTGATCTACATGTCCAAAGCCGCCTATTATCCCCTGATGACCTATATCCAGAGTCTGCAGATCAACGTGGAAGATCTGATCAAGCAGGGCAATCTGTCTGCCGTGGTGGATTCTGCCTCCCTGGGCAACACCAACCTCAATGCAGCCAAGATCGTTGTTGCAGTTATCCCGCTGCTGCTGATCTATCCCCTGCTGCAGCGGTACTTCGTTTCCGGCATTGTGGTGGGCTCGGTTAAGGGCTAATTTATATTCTTGCTAATTTATATTCTTTCAGAGCGCTCCGGAGACGGGGCGCTCTATCTGACAAAACAACCATTCAGTCACTTTTATTTGGGAGAACGGTATGATTCAAAAGTATCTCTATGGTGTCCCCTTTGATACCGAATCGGTGGTCGCACCAATCCCTGCAAGCCAAGGCGAACCCCCTGTGGGAACGGTCAAAACCAGCGAGTCCGGCTTCTGCTTTGCCTGCCCCCTGGCGGAGGGCGACCGGGTCTACGGCCTGGGCGAAGCCAACCGCGGCATCAACAAGCGGGGCTTTGTCTACGTCAGCGACAATGTGGACGACGGCCTCCACACCGAAAACAAGCAGCGAATGTACGCCGCCCACAACTTCATCGTGATCTCGGGCCAGCAGAATCTGGGGCTGTTCTTCGACTATCCCGCCCGGATTCGGTTTGACATCGGCTTCACCCGCAGGGATTGGCTGGAAGTCACCTGTGAGCGGGCCGACCTGGCCCTTTACGTCATCACCGGCGACAGCGCCTGCGATGTGGTCAAGCAGTTCCGGGCCATCATCGGCCGCAGCTACATCCCGCCCAAATTTGCCTTTGGCTTTGGCCAGAGCCGCTACGGCTACAAGACCCAGGCCGACTTTGAAGAGGTGGTTGCCAAACACCGCCAGGCCCACATTCCCCTGGACATGGTGTACATGGACATCGACTACATGGACCACTACAAGGACTTCACCGTCAACCCGGAGGAATTCCCCGATTTTTCCGGCTTTGTATCCAAGATGAAAGAGCAGGGCGTCCGGCTGGTGCCCATCGTCGACGCCGGCGTCAAGGAGGAAGCAGGCTATTCGGTCTGCGACGAGGGCAAGGAAAAGGGCTACTTCTGCAAGCGGGCCGATGGAACCGATTTTGAGGGAACCGTCTGGCCGGGGTGGAGCCACTTCCCCGACGTGCTGAACCCCGAGGCCCGGGCCTGGTTCGGCAGCCAGTACAAGGCTCTGACCGACTGCGGCATCGAGGGCTTCTGGAACGACATGAACGAGCCCGCCATCTTCTATTCCCGGGAGGGGCTGGCCGAGCGGCTGGATCATCCGCCGGTTCCCCATGAAGACGGCACCATCGATCATTTTGGCCAGGCCATCGGCTGGCTCAATCTGTCCAATGCGCCGGAAGACTACGCCCGCTTTTATCACAAGGTGGACGGCAAAATGGTCCGCCACGACCAGGTCCACAACCTCTACGGCTACAACATGACCCGGGCCGCCTCGGAGGGGCTGGCCAGCATTGCCCCGGGCAAACGGTTTCTGCTGTTCTCCCGGTCTTCCTGCATCGGGATGCACCGGTACGGTGGCGTCTGGACCGGCGACAACCACTCCTGGTGGAGCCACCTGCTGCTGAACCTCAAGATGCTGCCCTCCCTCAATATGTGCGGTTTCCTGTATGTGGGAGCCGACCTGGGTGGCTTCAACGCCGACACCAGCCGGGATCTGCTGCTGCGGTGGCTGGCGCTGGGGGTGTTCACCCCCCTGATGCGCAACCACTCGGGCTGCGACACCCGCCGGCAGGAGTTCTACCAGTTTGAGGGCCCCGAGGACTTCCGCAGCGTCATCGAGACCCGCTACCGGCTGATCCCCTACCTCTACAGCGAATACATGAAGGCAGCGCTGAACGGCGATATGCTGTTCAAGCCCCTGGCCTTCGTCTACCCCGAAGACGAGATCGCCCTTCAGACCGAGGACCAGCTGATGCTGGGCAATGAGGTGATGATTGCCCTGGTCTACACCCAGAACGCCACCGGACGGATGGTGTATCTGCCCGAGGAGATGCTGTTTGTCAAGTTCGGCCCCGAGGGCCGCATCACACAGGAAGTCCTCCCCGCCGGCACCCACTTTGTGAAGGTGGCCCTCAACGAGGTACCCCTGTTCATCCGCAAAGGTGCCTGCATCCCGATGGCGGACCCCGCCCAGACGGTGGCCGACATCGACCCCGCCACCATCCGGATGATCGGCTGGCCCGGGGCCAGCTATGACCGCTACGACGACGACGGGGTTACCATCCCCGCAGAATAAGGAGGCATTACCATGGACCGCAAATGGTGGAAAGAAAGCATCGTATACCAAATCTACCCCAGCAGCTTCCAAGACTCGGACGGGGACGGCATCGGGGACCTGAACGGCATCCGTTCCCGGCTGGATTACCTGAAGGATCTGGGGGTCAATGTGCTGTGGCTGTGCCCCATCATGGACTCCCCCATGGATGACAACGGCTACGACATCTCCAACTACCAGGCCATCAACCCCCGGTTTGGCACCATGGAGGACTTCGACGCCCTGCTGGCCGAGGCCCATCAGCGGGGCATCCGCATTGTGATGGACCTGGTGGTCAACCACACCTCGGACGAGCACCCCTGGTTTATCGAGAGCCGCAAGTCGGTGGATAACCCCTACCGAGACTACTATATCTGGAAGCCGGGCAAAGACGGCCACGAGCCCAACAACTGGGGTGCCAGCTTCGGCGGCTCGGCCTGGAAATACGACCCCCAGACCGATATGTATTACCTGCACCTGTTCTCCCCCAAGCAGCCCGACCTGAACTGGGAGAACCCCAAAGTCCGGGACGAAGTGTTCAACATGATGACCTGGTGGTTTGACAAGGGCATTGACGGGTTCCGGATGGACGTCATCAGTATGATTTCCAAGGACCAGAGTTTTCCGGATGGCGAGAAACACGGACTGTATGGCAATGGCGGTCCCTACTATGTCAATGGGCCCCGCATCCATGAATTTTTGCAGGAGATGAACCGGCGGGTCCTCTCGAAATACGACATTATGACGGTGGGCGAGACCCCCGGTGCTACGGTGGAAAACGCCCCCCAGTATGCGGGGCTGGACGGCAAGGAGCTGAACATGGTCTTCCAATTTGAGCACGTCGGCATTGGGGACGGACCCCTGGGCAAGTGGACCACCCAGCGCTACGATTTTATGCAGCTCAAGAAAATTCTCAGTCACTGGCAGACCGGCCTGGACGGCAAAGCCTGGAATAGCCTGTTCTGGGACAACCACGATCAGCCCCGGGCTGCATCCCGCTGGGGCGATGACTCGCCCCTCTCCGCCAAGATGCTGGCCACCTGCCTGCTGAGCCTGCAGGGTACTCCCTACATCTATGAGGGCGATGAACTGGGGATGACCAACGCCTATTTCAAAGATCTCAGCCAGTACCGGGATATCGAAAGTCTCAACGCCTTCAAGGAGCTGACCGGCGCAGGCTTGATTTCTGCAGACGAAATGATGGAGTGCCTGGCCCTCCGCAGCCGGGACAACGCCCGCACCCCGGTCCAGTGGGACGACTCCCCGAACGCCGGTTTTACCACCGGCACCCCCTGGATTGAGGTCAACCCCAACTATACCGCCATCAACGCCGCCGCCGAGGAAAAAGACCCGGACTCGGTGCTCAACTACTACAAGCAGATGATCACCCTGCGCAAGAGCCATTTGGGGCTGATTTACGGCTCCTTCCAGCTTCTGGCCGAGGAGAACCCTCAGGTCTTTGCCTACCGGCGTACCCTGGCCGAGACCGGCGAGAACTACCTGATCGCTTGCAACTTCTCAGACAAGGACGCGGCCTTCACAATTCCCGCTGATTTTGCGGGGGCCCGGCGTCTGATCGGCAATTATCCTGACACCGCTCCCACCGGCGCTGTGACCCTGCGCCCCTATGAGGCCTTTGTGCTCCAGAAGTAAACCAGGTGATACCCTATGAATGACTTTTTCGACCTGGATGCCCCTCTGTTCCGTTTCTTAACCCGGGTTGCGGATATGGGGTTTCACTTAGATAAAGATACCACACCATTCCCACGCTGACTTTTGCTCAACCGATA
>OGQW01001720.1_pt1 | contig 12351 bp, 6 predicted proteins | sample 1553301 | NCBI WGS metagenome assembly OGQW01 (sample SAMEA2579974, study PRJEB22360) | human gut metagenome
CTTGCTGAGGATTTTTCCTCCGCCTGTTTCTCTTGCAGCCTTTGCCACAGCCTCAGCCACAGCGACCGGTACTGATCTGTCAAAAGAGTTCGGCAGAATAAATTCCGCACTGAGCTTGTCCTCAGGAACACAGCCTGCGATAGCCTTTGCTGCGGCCATTTTCATTTCCTCGTTGATGTCAGAAGCCCTTACTGCAAGCGCACCCTTGAAAATTCCGGGGAAAGCGATAACGTTGTTTATCTGGTTAGGGAAGTCTGAACGTCCTGTGCCAACGATAAACGCACCTGCCGCCTTTGCCTCGTCAGGCATTATCTCAGGAGTCGGGTTAGCCATTGCGAAAAGTATAGGCTTATCGTTCATGGATTTAACCATTTCAGCGGTCACAAGCTTTGGCTTGGAAACACCTACGAAAGCGTCTGCACCCTTGAGTGCGTCGGCAAGAGAGCCATGAAGCTTGTTCTTGTTTGTTACCTTTGCCATTTCAGCGTGAGCCTCGTTAAGATAATTGTCGCCCTCGCAGATTATGCCCTCACGGTCTACCATGATAAGATTGCCAATACCGAGAGAAAGCAGCAGCTTTCCGATAGCACAGCCAGCTGCACCTGCACCGTTTATAACAAGTGTAATATCCTCTATCTTCTTGTTAGCCACCTTGCAGGCATTCATAAGTGCCGCACCAACAACGATAGCAGTTCCGTGCTGATCGTCATGGAAAACAGGGATATCAACTTTTTCTTTAAGCTTAGCCTCTATCTCAAAGCACCTTGGAGCAGCGATATCTTCAAGATTTATGCCGCCGAAGCTGTCTGATATCATAGCGATGGTGTTTACTATTTCGTCAACGTCATTGGACTTTATGCAAAGTGGAAAAGCGTCAACGTCTGCGAACTCCTTGAAAAGTGCACACTTGCCCTCCATAACAGGCATACCTGCCAGACCGCCAATATTGCCAAGACCAAGCACAGCAGAGCCGTCTGTGATAACAGCCACAAGATTTGCACGTCTTGTAAGTTCATATGAAAGGTCAGGATCTTTCTGTATTTCAAGGCAAGGCTGAGCAACGCCTGGTGTGTAAGCCAGCGTCAGGTCTTTTGCATTGTTTACCTTTGCTCTTGAGCAGACCTCTATCTTGCCTTTCCATTCTCTGTGTTTCTGTAGGGATTCTTCCATTACGTTCATTTTATACAGTCCTCTCTATTTTACGCATTAAAGGAACATTACCGCATGATAATGTCCCTTTATTATACCATATTATTTCTCTGTTTTCACAGCCGCTTTGTTAGCTTTTTGTGAATTTATATGAATGAGCTTGAACAGCTTATCAAGATTTTCCTTGTCAGTGGTCATGCTTCCGATATGTGTCATAGTCTCATTATACAGACCGTGGAAGTCAGAGCCGCCAGTCACTATAAGGTCATGTTCCTTTGCGATATCCACAAGCTTCTGCTGTTGAGTTGGAGTAGCAGAGTAATGATAAGCTTCAATTCCGTCAAGCTTTCCTGCCTCAATAAGTTCAAGAAGCAGTTCGGTGTTGTTGAACATAACAGGGTGTGCCATAACAGCTATGCCCTTTGCGGAATGTATAAGGTCAAGCACAAAGTTTACGTCAGGATATTCACGGGTAACAAGACATTCACCGTTTGGATATGCAAAAAGCTTGTCGTTCACAGAGCCGTAAAGCTCTGTTGCATAGCCGTAATTCACTAATGCTCTCATGATATGCTGTTTAAAAATGCTCTTTGAGCTTTTTGTGTAGTGCAGTACAGCGTCGGCAGGGATAGGATATCTTGCCATTACCTTTTCTATCATTTCCTTTGCACAGTCTTTTCTTATCTGGCATGACTTCAGGCAAAGACCTTCCAGCCTGTCTGGCTTCTGCGGTGCATAGCACAGAATGTGTACTTTTGAATTGCGCTTCTTGTCCCATGCGGAAAGCTCTACCGCAGGAATGACCTTGACCCCATAACGTTCGCCAAGTATTTGCGCTCTGTTTGATGATGAAAGAGTGTCATGGTCTGTTATCGCAAGAAAGTCAAGTCCCATTCTTTTTGCCTGAACAATGACCTCTTCTATACCAAGCGAGCCGTCAGACAGCGTTGTGTGACAATGCAGATCTCCTGTCATACCTTTGTTCCTCCAAATCTATAAAATATATCTGTCATTTTCTGTATATATAGTACAGCCGTTAAATTTGACTAAATAATTATAACATATTTTATATACATTTGCAAGCACTTTTGAACAATTTACACAAAATTTGCACGAAAATTATATTATTTTGTCGTATATGACAAATCCACAGTGTCGAAATAGTGCGATTTAACGAAACATCAGAGCTTATATCCGAAGAATTTTTCGCAAAACCATACGTCTTTTACCTGAAAGCTCTTGCCGTTTAGATATTCAAGTATACCTGCGTCAGTGGTGAATTTAAAGGTGAGCTTGTACGAATAAAGCGCCTGCGTTTTCACATTGTATGCACGATTGACTTTATTTATTCCGTATTTGCCGTCACCAAGGAGAGGATGACCAATGTGAGCAAGGTGCGCCCTTATCTGATGCGTCCTGCCTGTGACAAGGTCAATTTCAAGAAGTGCAAGATCATCAGCCTTGTTCTCAGCAAGCACACGATAAGAGGTTATCATGGTGCGGCTGCCCTCAAATTTCTTGTCAGATACCTTGACAGTTTTTGTGTTTTCATCTTTCTGATGATAAGCCGTGAGCCGTGCAGACTTTTCCTTTGGTATGCCAACGGTCACGCAAAGATAAAGCTTTTCAAGCTCTCTGTCTTTAACTTTCTGATTAAGCACACGCAAACTTTCAGCATTTTTCGCACATATGACGATGCCGCCGGTGTTGCGGTCGATCCTGTTACAAAGGGCAGGAGCAAAAGACAGCTCCTCCTCAGGACGGTATTCACCCTTTTCATAAAGATAGTGCTGTATCCTGTTTATGAGCGTGTCCGCCGAACCGCTTTCGTCCTCATGTACCACAAGTCCGCACTTTTTGTCGCAAAGGATAATATTCTCGTCCTCGTAAATAATATTCAAAGACGTTGGCGCACTGAGAAAAGCAGGTCTGTCAGCAACTTCGCCCTCGAAAAATTCGTCATTGATGTAAAGCTGCATAACGTCACCGCAAGCAAGCCGTGTGGATATCTCACAGCGTTTGCCGTTGACCTTGATACGTTTTAGACGCAGATATTTGTACAGCAGATTTTTAGGCAGTTTCGGCACAGCCTTTGTGAGAAACTTGTCAACACGCTGACCTGCGTCATTCTGATTTATTATAAATTCTCTCATGTCATACCTCAGAGCTTCACACGAGCGGAGAATCCTCCGTCAATAAGCTCGTCAAGACCGGTGCTGTCAGCACCGCTTTCACGGAGAAGCAGAAGAATTTCTGACATATCGCAGGCTTTGCCTTTACGGCGAGATATCTCCTCTTCACATTTGATAGCATATTGTAAAGGCTTTTTGTCAGCAGGGAAGTTCACATCTGAGCCTTGAGCGATGAGCCATTTGATGAAATCAACACTTCGCTTGTCAGGCTTGAGAACACCGTCCTGCTCAACAAAGTCAGCACTTTCGATAGCAGTGAGCAGGAAAGTAAGCCCGTTGCTGTCAGTGTCGTTGTAGTCCACATCATCAGAGATGAATAAGAATTTAAGCTCTTCCAGTTCACGCTTTGAGAGGGTGTAGTTGTATTCGTCATATGATCTATTCATGTTACGTCCTCCTGAAATTATTACTATAGTGATATTATAACCTAAAGTGTGGGAGAATGCAAGGGGGGAGCGGTATTAAGTGAGGAGTGAGGAATGAGGAATGGGCAAAGCTGAACAGAGATGTGGACAAGCATCGAGCGTAGCGATTTTGCGGCAGAAGAACCTCTCCAGAACAATCTGTAGGGGCGAACAGTGTTCGCCCGTGTTCAGGATTTGCTGTAAATTCAGAATTGTCGGGGAGAATTTTTTGCTGCCGAACCTTGTTGTTACCGTGGGTTTGTTTCTTCGACGGGCGAACGGTGTTCGCCCCTACACATACATCGAGCTGATACCGCAGGTTGAGTAACAATACCAGTCCGAAAAATCGTACATATACGCAAATTCAAAAAATATTGATAAAAAAGCCTTTACAATTAAAAATAAATGTAATATAATGATTAAAACAACTGTTCGATTGAGGAGGCATTTATGGATAAGTTTCAGCTTGTTTCAGATTATAAGCTATCGGGCGACCAGCCTGAGGCGGTGGACGCTCTGGTAAAGGGTATCGAAAGCGGCATGAGAGAGCAGACCCTTATGGGCGTTACTGGTTCCGGCAAGACCTTTACTATGGCAAACGTTATTGCTAGGATAAACCGTCCAACGCTCGTGCTTGCCCATAATAAGATACTTGCCGCTCAGCTTTGCTCTGAGTTCAAGGAGTTTTTTCCGAACAATGCCGTGGAATATTTCGTGTCCTACTATGACTATTATCAGCCTGAAGCCTATGTGCCTAGCAAGGACGTCTATATCGAAAAGGACAGCTCTGTTAATGACGAGATAGATAAGCTTAGACATTCCGCTACCTCCGCTATCGCTGAACGCCGTGACGTTATTATCGTTGCCAGCGTTTCTTGTATCTACTCCCTTGGTGACCCTGAGGAGTATAAGTCCATGGTGGTGTCTATCCGCCGTGGTATGGAGAAATCCCGTGACAGACTTATCGCTGACCTTGTGGGTATCCAGTATGAGCGTAACGATATAAATTTCGTGAGAAACAAGTTCAGGGTCAGGGGAGATGTGGTGGAGATATTCCCTGCAAATTCTACAGACACTGCCATAAGAGTGGAGTTCTTCGGAGATGAGATAGACCGTATCACTGAAATAAACGTGGTGACCGGTGAGGTGCTTTGCTCACTTGCCCACGCCGCAATTTTCCCTGCTTCCCATTATATCGTCAGCCGTGATAAAATGCACGACGCTATCGAAGAGATTAAGCAGGAGCTTGACGAGAGGATAAAGTATTTTAAGGATAACGATATGCTCATCGAAGCTCAGCGTATCGCACAGCGCACCAACTATGATATTGAGATGTTGGAGGAGATAGGCTTTTGCAGCGGTATCGAGAACTATTCCCGTGTGCTTGCAAGACGTCCCGCAGGCTCTACGCCGTTCACTCTCCTTGACTTTTTGCCTGAGGATTTTGTGCTTTTCGTGGACGAGTCACACGTTTCTCTGCCGCAGGTAAGAGGTATGTATGCAGGCGACAGAGCACGAAAACAGACCCTTGTTGACTACGGTTTCAGACTGCCGTCAGCAATGGATAACAGACCGCTGACCTTTGATGAGTTTTATTCTCATATTAATCAGGCGGTGTTCGTGTCCGCTACCCCTGGACCTATCGAGCAGGAAAGGTCACAGCAGATAGTGGAGCAGGTAATAAGACCGACAGGTCTGCTTGACCCTGAGATAATCGTAAAGCCGACTGAGGGTCAGATAGAGGACTTGCTTAGCGAGATAAATATGCGCACAGCTAAAAATCAGCGTGTGCTTGTTACTACTCTTACAAAGAAAATGGCTGAGGATCTAACAAATTATCTTAAGAGCTTTGACGTAAAGGTGAGATATATGCACCACGATATAGACACTATCGAGCGTATGGAAATAATCCGTGACCTGCGTCTGGGCGAGTTTGATGTGCTTGTTGGTATCAACCTTTTGCGTGAGGGCCTTGATCTGCCTGAGGTAACTCTTGTGGCTATACTTGATGCCGATAAAGAGGGCTTCCTGCGTTCTGAAAGCGCACTTATACAGACCATAGGCAGAGCCGCACGAAACGCTGAGGGCAAGGTAATAATGTATGCCGACACCGTGACACGTTCAATGGAAAAGGCTATCACTGAAACGGAACGACGTCGTGCAATACAGATGAAGTTCAACGAAGAACACGGCATAGTTCCGAAAACTATAGTCAAGGATATAAGAGATGTAATAGAGATATCCACCAAGGAAGAAGTGGAATACGAGGCAAGGCAGAAAACAAAGCTTTCAAAGCAGGAAACTGCAAAGCTCATAGAAAAGCTCACAAAGGAAATGAAAGAGGCGGCAAAGCTGCTTGAATTTGAGCACGCCGCATTCTTGCGTGATAAAATTGCGGAGTTAAAGGGTGAGAAGAAATAAAAAGCCTTGCGAAACATAAAACGGATATATATCCACAAAACGTGTGTAGGGGCGAACACCGTTCGCCCGCCTCCATACCAATATGTGATTTTTCAATACCAAAAGGAGAGTAAAGAATACCAATGCCAATTAACGAGATAGTTATAAAAGGTGCAAGAGAGCATAATCTCAAAAATGTTGATGTTACCATACCGAGAGATAAGCTTGTTGTTATGACAGGTCTTTCGGGTTCGGGTAAATCTTCTCTTGCATTCGATACCATATACGCTGACGGACAAAGACGTTATGTTGAGTCGCTGTCATCTTATGCGAGAATGTTTTTGGGTCAAATGGATAAGCCTGATGTTGACAGCATAGAGGGACTTTCCCCTGCTATATCCATAGATCAAAAGACTACCTCCAAAAACCCACGTTCAACTGTTGGAACAGTCACCGAGATATACGACTATCTCAGACTTCTGTACGCCCGTATAGGCGTGCCGCACTGTCCTGTCTGCGGAAGAGAGATACGTCAGCAGACTGTTGACCAGATAGTGGATAAGATAATGGAGCTTGAAGAGGGCACTAAGATACAGCTTTTAGCTCCTATCATCAGAGGACGCAAGGGCGAGCACACTAAAGAGCTTGACCGTGCAAGAAAGTCGGGCTATGTGAGAGTGCGTATAGACGGCATAACCTATGACCTTTCGGAAGAGATAAAGATAGAGAAAAATAAAAAGCATACTATCGAGATAGTCGTTGACCGACTTGTTATCAAAGAGGGCATAAAGTCCCGTCTTACCGACAGTATCGAAACTGTTTCTTCGCTTACAGGGGGACTTGTGGGAGTTGACGTTATCGGCGGAGAGGAAATGCTTTTCTCGCAGAATTACGCCTGCCCTGAGCATGGTGTTTCTATCGACGAGCTGACTCCGAGAATGTTCTCTTTCAACAATCCATTTGGAGCTTGCGAAAAGTGTACAGGTCTTGGTGTGTTCAAGAAGATAGACCCTGAGCTTATTATCCCTAACAAAGACCTTTCTATAAGACAAGGCGCAATCAAAGCCAGTGGCTGGAACAGCCTTGAAGAAGGCTCTATCGCCATGATGTATTTCAACGCAATTTCTGAGACCTACGGCATATCCCTTGACGAGCCTGTGAAAAATCTCGACAAGGACGCTTTAGACATTTTCCTTTATGGAACTCAAGGTCAGAAGCTTCACCTAAAGCGTGGCAATAAGTTCTATAAGGCTGACTATCAGGCTGAATTTGAGGGCGTTATACCAAACCTTGAAAGACGTTACAAGGAATCCAACAGCGATTGGGCAAAGGCTGATATAGAAGCTTATATGAGCGATGAAAAGTGTCCTGCCTGTCATGGTGAAAGGCTTAAAAAAGAGAGCCTGAGCGTTACAGTTGGCGGAATAAATATCGCAGAGCTTTGTCACAAGTCGGTGGCAAAGGCACTGGAGTTTTTTGAAAACCTTGAGATAAGCGACCGTGACAAGCTTATCGGTGAGCAGATAATAAAAGAGATAAGGTCACGCCTTGGCTTTCTCAAAAGCGTTGGACTTGAATATCTCACCCTGTCACGTTCCGCAGGTACTCTCTCAGGCGGTGAGAGCCAGCGTATAAGGCTTGCAACGCAGATAGGCTCATCACTGGTGGGCGTGCTGTATATCCTTGACGAGCCGTCTATCGGTCTGCACCAGCGTGACAATGACAAGCTTATCGCAACGCTGAAAAGACTTCGTGACCTTGGCAACACTCTCATAGTGGTAGAGCATGACGAGGACACCATGCGTGCGGCAGATTTCGTGGTTGACGTTGGACCAGGAGCAGGCATTCACGGCGGTGAGATAGTCTGCGCAGGAACTGTTGACGATATAATGAAGTGCAAGCGTTCCATCACAGGACAGTATCTCAGCGGTGCAAAGAAGATACCTGTCCCTGAAACACGCAGACAGGGCAACGGCAAGTATCTGAAAGTTATCGGTGCGACACAGAACAATCTGAAAAACATAGATGTTGAGATACCTCTTGGCACTTTCACCTGCGTAACAGGTGTGTCAGGCTCAGGCAAATCATCACTTGTGAACGAGATAATCTATAAGGAGCTTGCGGGCAGATTAAATCGTGCGAAAATACGCTCTGGAGCGTTCAAGGAAATGCAGGGGATAGAGCATCTTGATAAGGTAATAGATATCGACCAGTCGCCAATAGGCAGAACGCCAAGGTCTAATCCTGCCACTTATACAGGCGTTTTCACCGACATCAGAGAACTTTTCGCTCAGACCGCTGACGCAAAGATGAAAGGCTACGGTGCAGGACGTTTCTCATTCAACGTCAAAGGCGGAAGATGTGAAGCCTGCGAGGGCGACGGAATAATCAAAATAGAAATGCACTTTTTGCCTGACGTGTATGTGCCATGCGAGGTATGCGGCGGAATGAGATACAACCGTGAAACGCTGGAAGTTAGATATAAGGGCAAGAACATCTATGACGTGCTTGAAATGACAGTGGAAGAGGGCGTTGAGTTTTTCAGTGCTATCCCTAAAATAAGCCGCAAGCTTGAAACACTGTATGAAGTTGGTCTTGGCTATGTGAAGATAGGGCAGGCGGCCACAACCCTTTCGGGCGGTGAAGCACAAAGAGTCAAGCTTGCCACAGAGCTTTCAAAAAGAGCCACAGGCAGGACGATATACATTCTTGACGAGCCGACTACAGGACTTCATACTGCTGACGTGCATAAGCTTATAGAGGTATTGCAGAAGCTTGCAGACGGGGGAAACACGGTGCTTGTTATCGAGCATAATCTTGACGTCATAAAGACCGCAGACCACATCATAGACTTAGGACCTGAGGGTGGCGACGGCGGTGGAACTATCGTTTGCACAGGAACGCCTGAGGAAATTGCGGCTTGCGACAGGTCTTATACGGGACAGTATTTGAGAAAGATGCTGTAGCTGTAACAAGTGAGGAGTGAGGAGTGAGGAATTGGCATAGCTGACCAAAGTTGTGCACAAGCACCGAGCGTAGCGATTTTGCGGCAGTAGAACCTCTTCCGAATAAAATGTAGGGGACGACGCCCTCGGCGTCCCGCTATCCCTCGCCTGCGGAATTATTGGCAAACGTCACAATAATGTATCCCGAATAATTCGGCATCAGGGGTGTGATAATCACAGCGTTGCCCCTCCATTTAGCAACCAAATAATCCCAATATCGAAGATATAACAGTTATGGTGTTATTTCTCCGAGCGGGACGTCGAGGGCGCCGTCCCCTACACATTATTTGTCAGACCACCGAATATACATATCTCGGTGATGAACTTGTTTAAGCTAAAAATCAAAAATACGACTTATGGAATTTCATTCAGCTTTTTCTTTGTTATAGCCCTTGTGACGATATGCTCTGCGACCCAAACGGAAAAATTGCTCATGACTCTTGTGAGCTGCGCACTCCACGAACTGGGTCATCTCGTACTCATGACTGCTTTCGGAAGCTCACCGCAAGAAATTGTTGTCTATGGGGGCGGTATCCGCATTTCCCCTGATAATAAACAGCTGTCTAAATACCACGAGCTTGCTGTGCTTTTCGGTGGTGCAGCAGTAAATTTTGCCCTTTGCCTGCTAACATATCTAACAAATGGTGGTGGCTTTTTCTGTCAGGTGAATTTTCTGCTTGGTGCGCTAAACCTACTGCCATTTCGCTATTTTGACGGTGGCAGGATACTCGCCTTGCTTGCCAATGGCAAGGTCTGCGAGTTTTTCAGAGCGGTGTTTATACTGCTTACAGCGGTGGCTATGATACATATGATCCTCCACGGCACTGTGAGCGTTTCTTTTGCCGCAACTTTCTGCTTTATCGTCCTCTCCGAAGTCATATATTAACACTTTGCTTATTGCTTTTGTAATAAATTTTTGGTATAATAATATGAAATGCTTATGTATCTGTAGGGGCGAACAGTTCGCCCGTTTCACCTCACTTTGTGTATTGCTTTCGCTTTGCTGGGTGCGGTGAGATAGTACAGACATTCAATATCGGAGGATAAAACTTTGGAAGAATTAAAAAAGAAAATAGAAAAGTTGTTGCTTAAAGTGCAGCGTCCGTCTAGGTATATAGGCGGCGAGGTGGGCAGCGTTGTAAAGGATAAGGATAAGGTGGACGTGCGGTTCGCTTTCTGTTTTCCTGATACTTATGAGGTTGGTATGTCACACCTCGGCATGAAGATACTTTACGGTCTGAAAAATGCCCGTGAAAATTGGTGGTGCGAGCGTGTTTTCATGCCTGAGGAGGACTATAACAAACTCATGCGTGAGAACGATATCCCTCTTTACGCACTGGAGAGCCTTGACCCTATAAAGGATTTCGACTTCATCGGCTTTACGCTCATGTATGAGCTTTCTTATAATAATGTGCTTGAAATGCTCGACCTTGCAGGTGTGCCGGTGCTTGCAAAGGATAGAACTGAGCTTACACCACTTGTTATCGCAGGCGGTCCGTGTGCCTGCAACCCTGAGCCTATGGCTGACTTTTTCGACCTGTTCATTCTTGGCGAGGGTGAGGAAGTCAACGTTGAGCTTCTTGAACTTTATGAGAGAATGAAGCCTTTGAAGCCTACTAAGCAGGAGTTTCTAAGAGAAGCCGCAAAGCTGGAGGGTGTTTATGTTCCGTCTTTCTATGACGTGGATTACAATGAGGACGGTACTGTGAAGTCTATCACGCCAAACGTCCCTGAGGCACCTGCTAGGGTCAAAAAGCGTGTTATAAAGGATTTTGATAAGGTATATTACCCTGAGGGTTTTGTTGTGCCGTTCACTCAGATAGTCCATGACAGAGCGGTGGTTGAGGTACTGAGAGGGTGCATAAGAGGCTGTCGATTCTGTCAGGCAGGCTTTATCTACCGACCTTTCAGAGAGAAAAGCATCGACACCATAAAGAACGAAACAAAGTCCCTTTGTGAGCAGACAGGCTATGAGGAAGTTTCTCTTTCGTCACTGTCAACAAGCGACTATACAGAGATAAACAAGCTTTTGGAAAATCTTGTGGAATATACCGACGGCGAGCAGATAAACCTTTCACTGCCGTCGCTGCGAATAGACAATTTCAGTGAAGAGCTTTTGGAGAAAATAAAGTCCGTAAGAAAAAGCGGTCTGACCTTTGCTCCAGAAGCAGGCACTCAGCGTCTGCGTGACGTCATAAACAAAAACATCACCGAAGAGGAGATAATGCGTACCTGTCGCACTGCCTTTGAGGGCGGATACAGCACTGTGAAGCTTTATTTCATGCTTTGGCTTCCTACTGAAACAGAAAAAGACATGAAGGGAATTGCTCATCTTGCAGAGCGTATTGCAGAAGAATATTACGATACCGTTCCAAAGGAAAAACGCCATGGAAAGGTTCAGATCGTAGTCAGCACATCCTTCTTTGTGCCAAAGCCATTTACCCCATTCCAGTGGGCTCCAATGTATACAGAACAGGATTTTATTGACAAGGCAAAAGTAGTAAAAGAAGAAATCCGTGCACAGCTGAACCAGAAGAGTATTAAATACAACTGGCATGAACCGGATGTAACCACACTGGAAGGCTTCCTTGCAAGAGGTGACCGCCGTGCTTCTGAAGTTATCTTAAAAGCCTATGAAAAAGGCGCCCTTTACGATGCCTGGTCAGAAAGCTTCCGCTACGACATCTGGAAAGAGGCTTTTGCAGAAACAGGAATTGACATTGAATTCTACACACTCCGAGAGAGAAGCACAGATGAAATCCTCCCATGGGATTTCATAGATGCAGGTGTTACCAAGGAGTTTCTGATCCGTGAGTGGAAACAGGCAAAAGGCGAAGTGGTTACACCAAACTGCCGTCAGAAATGTGCAGGCTGCGGAGCAAGACGTTATGAAGGAGGCGTATGTTATGAAGGTAAGAATTAAATTTACGAAAGAAGGGCCTATGAAATTTGTAGGACATCTTGACACCATGCGCTACTTCCAGAAAGCCATCCGCCGCGCAGAGCTTCCAATTGCTTTTTCAGGAGGCTACAGTCCTCATATGATCATGTCCTTTGCTGCCCCTCTTGGAGTTGGCGTTACCAGTACAGGGGAATATTTCGATATGGAGCTTACCGCTACGATTCCTACTGATGAAATCTGTCAACGTCTTAACAGCCAGATGGTAGATGGTATTCATGTTTTAAGTGCCCGCCAGGTGG
>OGQW01001747.1_pt1 | contig 12158 bp, 8 predicted proteins | sample 1553301 | NCBI WGS metagenome assembly OGQW01 (sample SAMEA2579974, study PRJEB22360) | human gut metagenome
GTAGCGGCTGCCAAGGAACGCGGTATTATTGTGACGAATATCCCTGCCTACAGTACTGCTTCTGTGGCACAGATGGTGTTTGCACATCTTCTGAACATTACTCAGCGTGTGGGGCATTATGCCCATGCCAATCGGCAGGGACGTTGGGCGGACAATTCCGATTTCTGCTATTGGGATACCGAATTGACGGAATTGGATGGAAAGAAAATCGGCATTGTAGGGTTGGGAAATACAGGAAAAGCAACTGCACGCATTGCTTCTGCTTTCGGGATGAAGGTGTGTGCGTATACTTCGAAAGTACAGTCTCAATTGCCTGAAGGAATACAAAAAATGGAATTGGATGAGTTGTTCCGTGAATGTGATGTGGTGAGTCTGCATTGCCCGTTGACTGTAGAAACAAAAGAATTGGTCAATGCGGCTCGTCTTGCCATGATGAAACCTACAGCTATATTGATTAACACCGGTCGCGGTCCGTTGGTGAATGAAAGAGACTTGGCTGATGCACTGAATAAGGGGATGATTGCTGCCGCCGGTCTGGATGTTTTGTGTTCCGAACCACCTGAGTACGACAATCCGCTGCTGACGGCCAAGAACTGTTTTGTCACTCCTCATATCGCCTGGGCAACCAAAGAAGCCCGTATACGTTTGATGGACATTGCGGTGGAGAATCTGAAAGGATATATGAACCATGAAATAGTAAATAATGTAGCGAAATGAAAGAAGATAGAGTAGCAAAAGCAATAGCTTTATTTAAAGAAGGATACAACTGTTCCCAATCTGTTGTTGCCGCCTTTGCCGATGAGTATGGCTTTACGCGTGAGCAGGCGTTGCGGATGGCTGCTTCATTCGGAGGCGGTATAGGACGTATGCGTGAAACGTGTGGGGCGGCTTGTGGCATGTTCCTGCTTGCCGGACTCGAAACCGGGGCTACGGAAGGCAGTGATCGTGAGGGAAAGGCTGCCAATTATGCGCTGGTGCAGGAATTGGCGGAAGAATTCAAGCGCAGAAACGGTGCATTGAGATGTGCCGACTTGTTGGGATTAAGCAAAAAAGAACCGGTTATTTCTACCCCGGAAGCCCGCACGGAACAGTATTATGCCAAGCGTCCGTGTGTAAAGATGGTGGAAGAAGCTGCTAAAATTTGGAGTGAATATCTCGAAATGCATAAAAAATAACTGAGAAAATCGCTTTTTCTTATAGAAAATAAAACTTTTCTGATTCAAACGTGTTGAATAACATAATTTTGTGTATCTTTGCAACCGATAAGAAACACAAACATTCGTCAATGCTGAAAGCGGATGCGGATTAACGTTTAACTAAAAGTAAATCGAAAATGTTGAAAGAAAAAGCTGGTGCTCTTGCCGGACAAATCTGGGAAGCACTGAACGGAACCGAAGGTTTGACACAAAAACAAATCAAAAAGGCTGCGAAATTGAAGGCTGATAAGGATTTTTATCTTGGTTTGGGTTGGTTGTTAAGAGAAGACAAAGTAGAAACTTCTGAAGTAGAAGGGGAAGTCTTTGTAAAATTGGTGTAAACAAGAAAAAGAAACTCATAAAAAAATGCGTTGGCACATCGTTTTTTGTATGTAGCCAACGCATTTTTTTGTATATTTGCGCGAAATTTAAACGACGAAGATGAAGAATATCCGTAACTTTTGTATTATTGCACATATCGACCATGGAAAATCAACCTTGGCCGATCGTCTGTTGGAGTTCACCAATACCATTCAGGTGACTGAAGGACAGATGTTGGACGATATGGATTTGGAGAAAGAACGAGGCATTACTATTAAGAGCCATGCCATTCAGATGGAATATACCTATAAGGGAGAAAAATATATCCTTAACCTGATTGATACTCCGGGACACGTAGACTTTTCATACGAAGTATCTCGTTCGATTGCTGCCTGTGAAGGTGCTTTGCTGGTAGTGGACGCTTCACAGGGAGTGCAGGCGCAGACTATTTCCAACCTTTATATGGCATTGGAGCACGACCTCGAAATTATTCCCGTGATGAACAAGTGTGATATGGCAAGTGCAATGCCCGAGGAGGTGGAAGATGAAATAATCGACTTGCTGGGTTGCAAACGTGAAGATATCATTCGTGCATCGGGCAAGACCGGCATGGGAGTGGAAGATATTCTGGCGGCTGTGATCGAACGTGTGCCGCATCCGGTGGGCGATGACCAGGCTCCGCTTCAAGCTTTGATTTTTGATTCTGTATTCAATTCGTTCCGTGGTATCATTGCTTATTTTAAGATAGAGAATGGAGTGATACGCAAGGGAGATAAAGTGAAGTTCTTCAATACGGGTAAGGAATATGATGCCGATGAAATCGGAGTCTTGAAAATGGATATGATGCCTCGTAATGAGTTGCGTACCGGTGATGTGGGATATATTATTTCAGGTATCAAGACATCACGGGAAGTGAAGGTGGGAGATACTATCACTCATATTGCCCGTCCTTGCGAGAAGGCAATTGCCGGATTTGAAGAGGTGAAGCCGATGGTGTTTGCGGGGGTTTATCCCATTGAAGCGGAAGATTATGAAAATCTTCGTGCTTCGCTTGAGAAGCTCCAGTTGAATGATGCTTCATTGACGTTCCAGCCCGAGTCTTCATTGGCTTTGGGCTTTGGGTTCCGTTGCGGTTTCTTGGGACTGCTGCACATGGAAATTGTACAGGAGCGTTTGGATCGTGAGTTCGATATGAATGTGATTACTACTGTTCCGAATGTATCGTATATGGTATATGACAAGCAGGGGCATGCCAATGAGGTGCATAACCCCGGAGGTATGCCGGACCCGACTCTGATTGACCATATCGAGGAACCTTATATTGATGCTACCGTGATTACTGCAACCGATTATATCGGTCCTATTATGACTTTGTGTCTGGGCAAGCGCGGAGAATTGGTGCGTCAGAATTATGTATCGGGAAACCGTGTGGAAATACATTACAGAATGCCGTTGGGAGAGATTGTGATTGACTTTTATGATAAGTTGAAGAGTATTTCCAAGGGTTATGCTTCATTTGATTATCATCAGTCAGGTTTCCGTCCTTCCAAACTGGTAAAACTGGATATTCTGTTGAATGGTGAGTCGGTGGATGCTCTTTCTACATTGACACATGTCGACAATGCATACGATTTGGGCAAGCGGATGTGTGAGAAACTGAAGGAGTTGATTCCACGTCAACAGTTTGATATTGCTATTCAGGCGGCTATCGGCGCAAAAATTATCTCACGTGAAACGATAAAGGCTGTCCGTAAAGATGTAACGGCAAAATGTTACGGTGGTGACGTGAGTCGTAAACGTAAATTGCTTGAAAAGCAAAAGAGGGGTAAAAAGCGTATGAAGCAGATTGGTAATGTGGAAGTACCGCAGAAAGCGTTCCTTGCAGTATTGAAGCTGGATTAAAAATCTAAAATACCCGGAATGATTGTCGCTGTCAGCAGAACTTTCAAGGCAATCATTCCATTATTATATAATCTTTAAATAAATATAAATGAGAAAAGTTCTGTCTTTTTCGGCCTTTCTGATGATGGGTCTTTTGGTGTCCCAAATCTTACCGGGGGCGGTAGGTGAAGGGTATACTACCATAAAAAGTGTGTCTGATGTATTGCTTTACATCTGCCTGAGTTTTATTATGATTAATGTCGGACGTGAGTTTGTCATGGATAAAACAAGGTGGAAGAGTTATGCTGAGGATTATTTTATTGCAATGGCTACGGCAGCGATGCCATGGATTTTGATAGCCGTTTATTATGTATTTGTCTTGCTACCGCCCGAATATTGGCATAGCTGGGAAGCATGGAAAGAAAATCTTCTGTTAAGCCGTTTTGCGGCGCCCACCTCTGCAGGTATCTTGTTTACCATGTTGGCGGCTCTCGGATTAAAATCAAGTTGGATTTATAAAAAGATTCAGGTGTTGGCTATCTTTGATGACCTGGATACCATTTTGCTGATGATTCCGTTGCAAATAATGATGGTGGGACTGCGCTGGCAATTGATTATCATTGTTTTAGTAGTGTTTGTTCTGCTCTCTATCGGATGGAAACAGTTAGGAAAATACAATTGGCGGCAAGACTGGAAAGCGATTTTCTTTTACTCGGTAGCAGTTTTTGCAGTTACACAGTTGGTGTATATGGTGAGTAAATATTTTTATGGAGACGAAGGAAGTATCCATATTGAAGTGTTATTGCCGGCTTTCGTTCTGGGTATGGTTATGAAACATAAGGAGATAGATACTCCTTTGGAGCATAAGGTATCTACCGGTGTTTCTTTCTTGTTTATGTTCCTGGTGGGTATGAGTATGCCTCTCTTTGTCGGAGTGGATTTTTCGGAGACGCATAGCGGTACTCATTCCATTACCGGATCGCAAGAGATGATGTCCTGGGGAATGATTATTTATCATGTGGTAATCGTGTCTTTGTTGTCGAATATCGGAAAACTGTTTCCGGTGCTGTTCTATAGAGACCGTAAGTTGAGCGAGCGTCTTGCTTTATCTATCGGTATGTTTACCCGTGGAGAAGTAGGAGCGGGAATCATCTTTATTGCATTGGGATATAATTTAGGAGGCCCTGCACTGGTAATTTCTGTGTTAACTCTTGTGCTAAATTTAATTTTAACCAGTATATTTGTGCTGTGGGTGAAAAACTTGGCGTTACGAAGCTATAACGGCTGACATATACTTCGTAAGAAGAGTATTTTATACAAACAATAAAGCGTTCCTTTCTGTTATTGACTTCAAAGATAACAGGAAGGTTCGTGTTTTATAAGAATTTATCACGAATCTAATATTATAACAGGAAAGACATGGAAAAACTCAAAATCGGAAACATGAATGTTTCGTTTCTAAGTGCTACGCGGTATCACATTAATGGGGGAATTCTATTGATGGTTATCGTTCTTCTGGCGATGATTATAGCTAATTCTCCCTGGGGAGACGCTTATGCAGCTTTTTGGAATAAAGAAGTACATCTTCAGATAGGGGAATTTAATTTGTTCAGTCATAATGGGAATCACATGACCTTGATGAATTTTATCAATGATGCTTTGATGACTATTTTCTTCTTTAGTGTGGGACTGGAAATTAAGCGTGAAACATTGGTGGGTGAGTTGTCCAGTTTTCGACAGGCTTTGTTGCCGATAGTGGCGGCTTGCGGGGGGATGATTGTTCCGGTTATTATCTATTATTGTATGACGTCGGGTACGGATGCCGAGAGTGGTTTGGCTATTCCGATGGCAACGGATATTGCTTTCTCCCTGGGGGTACTAAGCTTATTCGGCAACCGTGTACCTATCAGTCTGAAAATATTTCTGACGGCTTTTGCCGTGGTGGATGATATTGGTGGTATTTTGGTAATCGCTTTATTTTATTCTTCCCATCTGGATGTGAATTTCTTGTTGTATTCTTTTGGAGTGCTTTTTTTGCTTTGTGCCGGTAATCATTTGCATATACACAATCGTTGGTTTTATCTTTTACTGGGATTGGTGATGTGGTATCTGTTTTTACAAAGTGGTATTCATGCCACTATTGCAGGGGTGATAGTAGCGTTTACGATTCCGGCTACACCACATTATAAGATAGGTAAGTATATTAACCGTATTAAGGAGAATATAGAAATATTTCCGAGTACAGACAAAGAAGGTATAATTTTGAGCAAATTGCAGATTAATGTGTTGAAAAGTATCGAATCGGCTTCCGATAGAGTGATTTCTCCTTTACAGTCATTGGAAGATAGTCTGCATGGATTAGTGAATTATGTGATTATTCCTTTGTTTGCTTTTGCTAATGCTGGTGTGGTGCTGACAGCCGGTCACGGAGGCATTGAAGTGGGAACACCTACATGGGCGGTCATGGTGGGATTGGTAGTCGGAAAATTTGTAGGTATTTACTTTTTTACATGGCTTATTGTCAAAAGTGGCTTGGCCGGCATGGCCGGGGGGATGAACTGGGTGAATTTGACAGGTATCTGCTTGTTGGGAGGGGTCGGTTTTACCGTTTCCCTATTTATAGCTAATTTATCATTTGAAGCTTCTCCGGTTCTTTTAAGTCAGGCAAAATTGGGTGTTTTGAGTGGTACGGTGATAGCCGGGATGTTGGGCTATATTGTTTTACATTTTACACTACCGAAAAGAATATTGTCTTAAAATGGAAGAATACTAAAACAACTCAATTACAGGCAGGGCAGTACGACAGTAAAACGGCTGCCCTTGTTTATTTCGGAAGTAACCTCGATACGTCCTTGCATTTTTCCAACAATCACTTTACAGATAGACAGGCCAAGTCCTACTCCTTGTGCAAACTCATTATGTTTATAGAATCGGTCGAATATGATTTGCAGTTCTTCTTTTGGAATACCGGCTCCGGTATCTTCTACAAAAATATGCACTTCACGACTGGCTGGTTGATGACGGTATCCTAATTTGATATGTCCGCTCTTTGTAAACTTTTTGGCATTGTTCAGAAAATTAGTGATGACCTGTGTCATACGCATATTGTCTATGTGTACAAATACATCTCCTTCGGGAAACTCCTTGATAAATTTTAAGGGTGATGAAATAGTCAGTTGATGGGTGTTGTAAATACTGTTGAGCAAAGAACGGACGCTCTCTTCCCGGTAATTGAATGACATATTGCCGGATTCAATGCGTGATAGTTCCAGCACATCATTAACCAGTTTGAGCAATAAATCGGTATTATCATTGATGATGGAGATAAATTCCTGTTTCTCTTCTTCCGAAAGGTCTTTTTCCGTAGTCAGCAGGTTGGAAAACCCGGTGATGGCATTGAGAGGAGTGCGTATTTCATGACTCATATTATCCAGAAAAGATTGTTTTAATTCTGCCCGCTCTGCAACCTTGCGGGCTTGAATCAGCTCTTCTTCCTTGTCTTTTACCTCTTGTATATTTTGCAGCAGACCGGTGATAATATGAATATTGTCATTGTGACAAATCTGTTTGTAACGAAACTCCCACCATTGATATTCACCTGTAAATTTACAGCGGTATTGTGCTGTCCGTTTGGGATGGTCTGAAATGTTGGCTACTTGATGCAGAAATTTCCCTCGCTCGTCGGGGTGAATGAATTTTGCCATATCGTCGAAGTGCATTTGCGGAGAATCATAATGAATCAGTTCGCAAAACTGTGAATCGAAAATGGCTTTCTCTCCATCAAACCGCCATGCATATGTGTTTCCGCTTTCCATGGCAAGGCTCAGTAGCTCATGCTCATATTTTAAGTTGCGCAAAGCATCCTGTTTCCGTTTTTTCTCCCGTCCATATATATAAATGAGGTAACTTACAAATAACAATAGGAAGATTCCGACAACGATTTTGATGATCAGGATAAGAGTGGAATATTTTTTACTGAAAGGTTTGTACATGATTATATACTCTTCGGGAATCCTTTCTTCGGGTATTTTATATTTCTCCAAAGTAACCCAATTGACGACATACTGTTTGGCACATTGCTGTAATTGCCGGCCGGGTATTTTCTTGTTTAGTCTTTCTTTTATTCCTGCCGCCATATCTTTTATTTGAATTTCGATAGGTGTAAAATAGCCTCCGAGCATATAGTCATTTGCTCCGAATCCTTCATTTATGGTCTCAAAACCGGGATTGTCAAACAAGCTGCCGATACGTAAAGTGGTGAAATCACGTTTGGTATATAGGAACAAAGAATAATCGAAAACTCCGCTAGCCATCCACAATAACCGGCGTGCGGGAACAGAGTCGCTGACCAGTTTGGCAATCATGGTTGTATCGAGATAAGAAAGTTCGGTTGGTTTTTCCGAATCAAAAGGAGAGAACTTTTTATTCTCTAGTGAATCCGGGGATATATTTAATATCCGTTCATTCACCCTGTCCCGTATGTTGATATTGTGTCCTGTGCATTGTTTTTCCAGGTCTTTCCATATAATTTTATCCAGAAAAGTACCTCCTTTAATGACGTGGATACATACTTTTCCCATAATCCGTTCAATCATCTGGCAAGTCTTGAGGTAATCGGGCTTGTCAATGTATCCGGTTACATTGGGATATTGTTGCAGTAGTTCCATATTGGGATAGTTCACTCCACTGAAAACGACAGGTATTTTTCTAATTTTCGGATGATTGCATGCCATCAGGGAATAAGTGGCCTGATCGTCAAGGACTGCTATTAAATCGGCTCCCCATATGCTTGAATCATCGATGAACCCGGAGATGCGGCGTTCTTCATCTGTGCTACCATATTTTTCGCAATTGAGATAATAACTCTTAATTTCACATTGCAATCCGTTTTTCTTTAACTCGCTGGCAAAGAGCTTGTTAATTCGTTCGGCATTGCTATAACCTCTCTGGTAAGAATGGATAAGTGCTATTTTATGTTGGGGTGAACGAAGGGAATGAGTACACCCGAAAAGGCATACCAATAGCAACATCACAATAAATCCATAACCCAACACTTTCATATCATTAAAGAGTAATTCTAAAAATAATTACTCCGCAAATATAGGAATGTTTTCTTGAATAGGAAGAATGGAAGGAAAGAAATATAGGCGGAAAGAGAAAAAGAGAGTGTTCAAAGTCAATTTTTATTTTGATGCACTCTCTTTTCCAAAATAAAAGCATGGGAGGCAGCTTATTTTGTCTCTCCGGTTGTTGGGGTTTCTGTCGGGGCAGTTTGTTCTTCCCAGTGGAAGGGTTCGAACTGCGTGTTCTTATCTACCCATGATGGTTTACGAGATGCATAGATAATGAACGGAGCAGAGACAACAACGATACATCCTATAACTAATACGGCAAACCATACGGTGTTACTGCCGATTGATATTTGACTGGGCGGGATGAAGCTTAGTACAAATGCCAGCAATGAACCGCAGAAACCGAGTCCGGCAATGAACCACATCAAACCGTTGCCTTTATTGCCGATACGGAAAGGGCGTGCAGCCTTTTTCATGTTATAGCGCAAATAAATGGCACCGCTAAACATTAACAGGTACATGATGAGATACAATAACACGGTGAGCTGTGACAGGATTTGATAGAAGCTCTGTACGGATGGCATCACTACGAACAACAAGCTGAGCAATGTCACGGCCAAACCTTGGATTAACAAGATATTCTTCTGCACACCGTTGTTGTTGGTTTTCTGGAAGAACGGGGGCAGATAACCGGCTTTACCTACGGCAAAGATACCTTTTGACGGACCGGCAACCCATGTCAATACACCTGCCAATACACCGAAGGCAAGGGCGATGGCAATGATCGGTGATAACCAGGAAGCATGGATATACTTGAAGTAGTTGTCAAAACCGACAAGTAAACTCTGAGTCAGGTTAATATCATTTGCGGGGATGATAACACCAAGTGCGAAAGTACCTAGCACAAAGATAAGAACGGTGATAAGCGCACCGATAAATACTGCTTTCGGGTAGTTCTTGGATGGATTATCTACATCTTTCACGTGGATACCGCCCATTTCCATACCGGCATAGAACAAGAAGATACTGGCGGCTAGAACGACATTGTCGAAATTGGTAAAGTCGGGGAAGAAGCTGCTGTCGAAATTCATGTTAGAGTGTCCGCCTGTTGCGAGATAAATGATACCTAGGATAATCAACAATCCGGCCGGAATAATCGTACCGACCAAACCGCCGATTTTAGCCACTTTACCAACCCAGCTCATACCTTTCAGGGAAATGAAAGTTGCCAGCCAGTAAATGACAAGCACTACGATAAGCGTATAATACTTGTTGTTTGCCAGTGACATATCGTGTACGTCATTCATTCCGATGAAGGCGATGGATACGGCACCGAATGTTAGTACTGTGGGATACCAGATTGTACTTTCAATCCATTGTACCCAAATGGCGAGGAATCCCAGTTTCTTGCCGTAGGCTTCGCCTACCCACCGGAACACACCGCCTTGTTTATCCTGGAACATGGCCGCCAATTCTGCTGCGACGAGCGATGTAGGAATAAGAAAGACAATAGCTGCAAAAAGATAGTAAAAGGCCGAACTCATTCCGTATACGGCCTCGGCCGGTAGTCCACGCAATGATACTACTGCCGTAACGTTCATGATAGCGAGGGTAAACACCCCCAGCTTCACTGCATTTTTAATATTTGCCATAAGTTAAGGTTTTAAGTGAAAAATATTTTAAAGTCAGTGTTATAACAACATTTTGTACGAGATGTTCCCGCAATCTCTTTCAAAGTTCGTTAATTAACATCGTAAGATAAATAGATTGTAATAGAAAAAGGTTACTATCGCGCAATAGTAACCCTTCACTTTTTATCGGGAAAGTCTTTTAATCGACGATCGTGATATGATTCTGACCGAATACATTCAGTCCTAGTTTGTTCATGATGTACTGGATAGCCAACTGTGCTTTTACAGAGTTACCCGATCCATCCAAAGGAGGAGCGAATGCTGCGATACCGAACTGTCCGGGCAACACACCCATCACACCACCTCCTACACCTGTCTTGGCAGGAATACCGGAAGTGTACATCCAGTCGCCGGTATGTTCGTAGAAACCTACCGCGGCAATCATGGCTGTGATTTTAGGAGACAAGCTGGCGTCGAACACTTCTTTCTTGGTCACCGGATTCACACCGCCGTTGGCGATTGTTCCGGCAGCGATGGAAAGCTGCAATGCGGTCACTCCCAATGAACATTGACGCGTATAAAGGTCTAGAGACATATCCGGATCATCATAGATACGGTTGTAGTTCTTCAGTAGCCAAGCAATGGAACGGTTGTTGAAGTTAGTATCCGATTCGGACTTATACAATTCGTCTATCAGTTGAGGAGCACTGCCGCACAAGTCGGTTATGTTTCCTACGATGGCGTCCCATTTCTTGGCAGAGTCGCCTATTGGTTTCACCATACTGCAAGCGGAGATGGCGCCGGCGTTTACCAATGGAGTAGACGGGTGGTCGTTTTCCAGCAAGATGGCGATGATAGAGTTGAAAGGCAAGCCTGTCGCGTCAGCTCCGATCTTGTCCAATATTTCCTTAGCGCCATATTGACGCAGAGCCAGGATAGCCGTATGTACTTTGGATACGGATTCTATACCGAAGCGATAGTCAGTATCTCCCACATGGATGGTCTGCCCGTTGAGCAGGCAGACACTGATTCCAAAGAGATCTTTGTTGACATTGGCCAAGTAAGGGATATAGTCGGCATTCTTGCCTCCCGTATTCGTCTTTACCTGATCGTATGCCTCCTGTACCACTTCTTTCAATTGAGCGAGTGTTACTTTTTTATCCATAGATCATTTTATTTTTTTACGGTTTTACGACGACCACCGTGGTTGAACATCTTGGCTTCTACCGGAAGATTCTTTTCTTGTGCTATGCGGGTAGGAGTAGGATAATCCAATTTTTCCAGTTCTGTGATGGCGTTCTTGATGTCGCCCAGCAACATATCTGCCATATCGCGGCTGAATCCCTGACGGACAACGACGCGCATCACTACATAATCTTCCAGTTTGGAAGGCAATGTATAAGCCGGAACCATCCAACCGTGTTGAGACAGTTTATCCTGCAAATCATACAAAGTCCATTTAGCGTTCTTTGCATATTCTGGTTTCAGATACCAGATGAACAACGGGTTTACCACTTCGTTAGAGTAGTTGACGAACGGAGCCATCTTGGCTATTTCGTCATGGATGTATTTAGCGATCTGTAAAGAGTTGTACTGTACTTCTTTGTAACCTTGGAATCCTAAACGGATGAACTGGTAGTACTGTCCCAGAATCTGAGCAGCCGGGCGAGAGAAGTTCAAACCTACTTGAGTGATGTTAGCACCCAGATAATTTACACTGAACGACATCTCTTCTGGCAGATATTCTTTGCCTTTCCAAACCACCCAACCGAGTCCCGGATATACCAGACCGAACTTATGACCGGATACACTGATAGAAAGTACCCATTTCAGACGGAAATCCCACTTCGTATCCGGATAGAGGAACGGAAGAATGAAACCACCACTGGCGGCATCTACGTGGATAGGAATGTCATAACCTGTTTTGGCGTTGTAAGCATCGAGAGCTTTGTCCAGTGCTTCAACGTCATCGTTCAGTCCTGTCCATGTAACACCTTGGATAGGTACAACACAGATAGTGTTTTCATCACACAGCTTCAGCGCTTCTTCGGGGTCGA
>OGQW01001754.1_pt1 | contig 12107 bp, 10 predicted proteins | sample 1553301 | NCBI WGS metagenome assembly OGQW01 (sample SAMEA2579974, study PRJEB22360) | human gut metagenome
TCTCCATATAGCGGTCGCAGTCACAGCCCACGCCGCAGGTCGGCTTGCCGCAGCCGTACTCGGGGCCGCGGTCAAAGTAGATCTCAGAGCAGGGGCCGCAGGGGCCGGAGCCGTGCTCCCAGAAGTTGTCCTCCTTGCCCAGACGCACCATGTGGTCCGGAGCAATGCCCACCTTCTTGGTCCAGATATCGTAAGCCTCGTCGTCCTCTTCGTAGACGGAGATGTGCAGCTTATCCTTGGGGATAGCCATCCACTCGTCGCTGGTCAGGAACTCCCATGCCCAGGGAATGACCTCCTCCTTGAAGTAATCCTGGAAGGAGAAGTTGCCCAGCATCTCAAAGAAGGTGCCGTGGCGGGCAGTGATGCCCACGCGCTCGATATCCGGGGTGCGGATGCACTTCTGGCAGGTGGTCACACGATGGCGGGGAGGCTCTTCCTGAGCCAGGAACCATTTTTTCATGGGGGCCATGCCGCTGTTGATCAGCAGCAGGCTGGGGTCGTTCTTCGGCACCAGCGGGAAGCTGTCCAGACGCAGGTGGCCCTTGCTCTCAAAGAAGCTCAGGTACTTTTCACGCAGTTCATTCAAACCGGTCCATTGCATAGGTTTTCTCTCCTCAATTGTCCTTGGCGTTTGCACGTCAGTTTTTATGGTGTTATGGCAGAGGGGCGGGCAGGCGCAAAAACAAAAACAGCCCCATCCCAAAAGGGACGAGGCTGTGTAAAACTGCTCCGTGGTACCACCCAAATTGCAAAGGATAAAACTGCTTGTCCCCTGCCGCTTTCGGCGCGGTAACGCTGCGCTGCGTCCGACTTGTTTCGCCGGAAGCTCCGGGGCGGCACGAAACGAGACCTGCCGGAGCGCCTTGCAGCTGGGAGCGCTCTCTCTGGGCGGCGGTGTGCATTTCTGACCCCATCATTGCCATCTGTCATAATTCACGTTTTGCCGCAAAGGCGCATATTCGCCCCTTGCGTACACTTAAATTATAGCATGGGCTCTGCGTTTGTCAACGGGTTTTCCACAAATTTTACGGCACCCAGATGCGGTCTACATGGGTCATCTCGCCGTTTTGGATGGTCACGGTCGTGTTTCCCGCATTCCACCCATAAACATCTTCTTCGCTGCTCATTGCATCGCAAACCGCCCGGTCTCCCTTGACCATCACTGGGTCGGCTCCAAAGTCTGCTGCGCCGTCCGATAGTTCGATATCGTCTGCCATAACAAGCTGCTTCACCACACCAACTTCATAATAAGCGGGAAAATCATCCCATGTCAGAGTCCGGTAATGGTCCTCCTCTTTGCATAAGTCGATGCCGCCTTCTTCTATTCCGCCGTTGATGGTCACATAGTTGTTTTCCCGCTCGATGCTCTCCACGGTCAGGGCTGTAGTTTCCTCTGTCCCGTTTAGATGTGTTACAATGGTATCGCCTTCGCTCAATGCTTCTATCTCTGGGGCTGTGTACCGGTCATAGTCGTATACGACCGCGTCGTTGATGGTATTCTTGCGTTCACCGACCCATACTTTATCGCTTTCAAAGCTGATGTGATAGGTGCCATCCGAAAGGGGGTCGCTCAGTAAAACGCCTTGCATGGGCTGTACTTCCGTTTTTTGCGCCTCCTGCGCCTCCGAAGAGGTCGTGCTTGGCGTGGAAGCCGCTGTGCTTCCCGCCGTGGAACTGGAGGCCCCACAGCCCGCCATGGTGATCCCAAGCGCCAAAAGCACCGTAAATGTTCCTATTTTATGGTTCCATCTCATACGAAAACCTTCTTTCTCTTGCTTGACGGAACGTTTCCGTTCCGCTACAATAAAAACGATTCAAAGACACATTCTATTTCAAGATAGAGAGGAAAATTTCCGTGAAAATCTTAAAAGTAAAATGTCTGGCCCCCACCCGGCTCGACAACTATCTGATGCAGCAGTTCCCGGCACTGAACCCGGGCCGCCTGAACAAGGCTCTGCGGGAGAACAAGATCAAGCTGAACGGCAAAAAGCAGCCCCTTTCCACCCGCGTGATGGCGGGCGACGAGATCAAGCTGTTCATCCTGGACGAGGTACTGGATGCCGACAAGCGGGTGGAAGGCCCGGCGTGGAAGAACGCCCGCGGCCCGGCACAGGTCATCTACGACTGCCCGCAGATCCTGGTGGTGAACAAACCCGCTGGCCTTGCCGTGGACGGCCCTGAGGACGACACCCTGCTCAACCGTGCTCTGCTCTACCTCAACCAGCAGGGCGAGTACAAGGAGAACGATCTGTACACCCCGGCCCTCTGCCACCGGCTGGACACCGGCACCAGCGGCTTGGTCATCATCGCCAAGACTCCCGAGGCCGAGCAGCTGTTCCTTGAGGTCATCAAGAACCGCGAGGTCAAAAAGACCTACCTCTGCGTCACCTTTGGCCGCCCCACCCCGCCAGACGGCACCCTGGGCGGCTACCTGCTCAAGGATGCAGACCGGGGCATCGTGAAGATCGTGCCCGACAAGCAGCCCGGTGCCAAGGACGTGGAGACCCAATATGAGACCGTTGCCGTCTCCGGCCGTCTGGCCCTGCTCAAGGTCCGGCTCATCACCGGCCGCACCCACCAGATCCGTGCCCACATGGCAAGCATCGGCTGCCCCATCCTGGGCGACAGCAAGTACGGCAACAACACCGCCAACCGGGAGCTTAAGCTGAAATATCAGGCCCTCTGCGCCTGGGAGCTGGTCCTCCCCCGCTTCACCTCCCCCGACTTCGCTGACCTCTCCGGCAAGACCTTCCGCGCACCGAAGCCCTGGTATTACCAGCAGGTACTGGATGGAACGTTGAAGTAAGTTTCCTCCGCAGCCCAAAACGGCATCTCTCCATTTGATTGGAAAGATGCCGTTTTTCTTACTTATTTGCTTGAAAAATACTCATCACAGAATGCAAACCAAAGTTTTTCATAATCCTCATGCTTTACCTCAATCAATTGATACGGAGATACAATATTCCGTTTGATAGCTTCTGCTGCAAAATCTCTGACATAATCGCCAGCCTCTGTATAAAATCCATACACATTTTGGATTCCTTTTTCAGCTGCCACAAACAATCGTGTATGACCATCCACGGAAACATTATGGCCTTCCCAATTCACAAGCGGAATTATCAAGTCTTCTTCTGTATGAACAAAGTCACTTACAGCTTGCTTTTTGATTTCATCCACATAAAACTGTGAAGGCTGAATCTCTGCCATAGGAATCTTCACTAGTTCTACCGCAGGGTATGTTTTCACTAGATTATTTGTTTCGTCCCAAAAATTCGTAATATGTTCGGCATAAAATCGAAATTCATCTATCACAGCTTCATAGAAATTCGAGTTCTTTCCTCTTATAATCGCATCTGTTTTCGACACAATTTCCACTTCATACGGGTCATCTCCAACAAGAAATGCTCCATGTTGATTCAGAACTTTTTTCAAAAATCGATCATCCAGATATGTGTTTACTCGATTTACTCCAGGCATATATTCTTTTTGCTTCATCGTTTTATATTTCATCCTTTTATCTTATCGGCCCCACCGATTTCCCGAACCACCAGCTTCATCTTACCATAGTTTCTGTTCTGTGGCAACAAAACGCGGCACCTCTCCGTACAACCGGAAAGATACCGCTTTTCTTGTTCCTATATGTTCAAATCAGAAGTCCTTATCCTTCCGAATCTCGAACTCCATGCCGTGGATATTTTCCTTCCGCACAACATCATACTCGTAGCCCGGGAAGTCTTTGCGAATCGTAACTGTGTTCAGGCAGTCATAACCCAATTTCCGATACAACCGGATAGCCGCTTCATTGCGAGCGGCGGCTTCGATGTAAAGGGAAACCGAATACTGCTTCACGATTTCTTCCAGCTGGTGAATCGCTTCGCTGCCAAAACCGTGGCCCTGCCATTCCGGCAGGATGAACAAATCTTCCAGCCAGTCCATTTTACCGCCGCGGCTTCCCAGATGGGCAAAGCCCACATTGACGGCATCGTTCTGGATAAAATAAATCATATGGCCCGGTTTTGTCCAGTTCTGCAAATCTTCCAGCGCTTCCGCTTCGCTCTGGTCATAATGACTGTGTGCTTTCCAGAAGCCCTGAATGAGTGGGATGATTTGTGCTTCTTCGTTCGTGTACTGCTTTAGTGTAATCATAACAGAATCCTCTTATTGTATCAGGCCTCCACCTTTTCCACGCTCCACCAGCTCCATCATATCATAGTTTCTGTTTCAGAGCAACCAAAAAACGGCACCACAGTTTTCAGCTGTGATGCCGCTTTCATTTTACCTATCAGATCCTCACCATATCCCGGGTGATCTCGGCCAGAGAGTGTGCGCCGCACATCTGCATGGTATCGGCCAGCTCGGCGGCGATTTTGTCGATGTAGCACTTCACGCCTTCCTCGCCGCCGCCGTAGACTGCGGTGACAAAGGGGCGGCAGATGAGCACAGCGTCAGCGCCCAGAGCCAGCGCCTTGAACACATCCACGCCGGAGCGGATGCCGCCATCCACCAGAATCTTCACGCCGCTGCCCTTGAGGGCCTCTGCGATCTCCGGCAGGACTTCGGCGGTGGCGGGGCACTGATCCAGCACACGGCCGCCGTGGTTGGAGACCACGATGGCAGCAGCACCGGCTTCCTTGGCCTTGAGGGCACCCTTGACGGTCATCACACCCTTGACGATGAAGGGGCGCTCGGCCAGCTTGACGATCTCGGCCAGCTCGGCAACGCTCTTGCTGCCGGCGGGCGGGGTCATATTCTTCAGGAAGGGCAGACCGGCGGCATCCACATCCATGGCAACGGCAAAGCAGCCGCTGGCCTTGGCCTGCTCCATCTTGGCCTTGACCGTGTCGATGTTCCAGGGCTTGATGGTGGGCACGCCGCAGCCGCCTGCAGCGCCAATGGCCTTGGTGGCCATGGTCATCACGTCGGGGTTGGTGCCGTCACCCGTAAAGGCGGCAATGCCGTTTTCGGCGCAGGCGCGCACCAGCACGTCATTGTAAGTCATATCGGTGTAGGTGTCGGAATAGTGGAGGTTCACCGCACCCACAGGGCCTGCAAAGAAGGGATACTTGAAGGTTTTGCCAAACAGCTCCACACCGGTGTCGGGGGTGCCGTTCTCGCACAGGGTGTCCATGTTCACCCGGATCTCCGCCCACTTATTATAATTGCGGATGGCCGTATCGCCCACGCCCTTGGCACCGGGGCCGGGGATCTGGTTTTTGCAGGCCACACCGTTGCACACGGGGCAGGCCTTGCAGTACTGCCCGATGCACTGGCGGGCATTGTTCAAAACATCAGCGTAATTCATATCGCATCCTCCTGTTCAGGCTCCCTTTTTCGAGCGGAACCTGCAAATTCCAACCGTTCTCTGCCCACATCATAGTCCGTTTTTATGGGTTCGTCAAGGGGATTATCAGGTTCTGCTTTTTTAAACGAAAAAATGTATGGCGCAGAAACGTTGATTTTTAGATTTTTCAAATTTTTTCAAAAAAATCCTTGACAAAAGTCATCCTTTCAGGTATTATAGTGGAGCGCTGAGGGCCACGGCCCGAAACGCTGAAAATTGAAGATGTGGAAAGATGGCTGAGTTGGTCTAAGGCGCACGACTGGAAATCGTGTAACGTGTCAAAAGCGTTCTGGGGTTCGAATCCCCATCTTTCCGCCAGAAACCCCGGAACGAATGTTCCGGGGTTTTTCTGTTGACGTAAAAAGGAGTTTCTACAATGTCTGCTGCTATTACGATTGCAATGCCGCGCATGGTGCCGAACCAGCTATTGGCGGAGGCCCACGCAAAATATCCTGAAAGCCTTGCCCGGGCCGGGGCAGAAATGCGCTGGATCGAGCTGGACGACCCCGAAAAGGCCGTGCAGGATGCGCTGGCCTGTGACGGCCTGCTGCTGCCGGGCGGCGGCGACATCGACCCGAAATTCTACGGGCAGGAGCGCATCCCTGCCTGCGGTGAGCCCAACGTTCTGCGGGATACCGCCGAGCCGCTGCTGCTGCGCGCCTTCCTTGCCGCCGACAAGCCGGTGCTGGCCATCTGCCGGGGCATCCAGCTGATGAATGTTGCGCTGGGCGGCGATCTGTATCAGGACATCAAACCCTTTGAGCACGTCCCCCACAACGACCATTGGGGCAAGATCCACACCATCACCGTGCGGCGGGACACCTTACTCTCCCGCATTCTGGGGCAGGATACCGTACTGGTCAACAGCCAGCACCATCAGGCGGTGGACAAGGTCGCCCCCGGCCTTGTGCTGTCGGCCCTGAGCGAGGACGGCATCGTGGAGGGCATTGAGAAGCCGGACGCGAAGTTCTGCCTGGGCGTGCAGTGGCACCCTGAGTGGCTCAGCGCTGCCGACCCCGCCATGCAGGGGATCTTTGATGCCTTTGTGGCGGCCTGCAAATAAATTATGAAAGAATCAGAGCCATCTTGAACGATTTTTAAGCTCTGGATCGTATTCCTTATAAAGAGAACAGGAGGTTCTGCCATGAAATCTTCCAAAAAGCGTTCCCGCGCCGTAGTCACGGTGGTGGCCTGCATTCTGGCGGTGTGTCTGGTGGCTGCGCTGGTCCTTTTCAGTCTGGTCAACAGCAAAGTCCGTGCCTTACAAAAGGGTGCGGCCTTTGAGTTCAGCTATAACATCACCGCACAGGACAGTGCCAGTACCCCGGCCCTGTACAATATTCTGAAACAGGTGGGTGCAACCTCCGGCGATGTGGCCGGGCTGTATTCGCCGGGGCAGCTGCAATTGTACCTGTACCCCTCCGGCGGGCTTGCCCGCGCTGAGACCGGCGGCACCGACTTTTTCACCGACCTCTATATCGATGCCAACGACACCTACTTCGATGCCGGGCGGCTCTACCGCACCCTGCGGGATTCCATCGCGGACAGCGCGCCGCTGGTGGGTGCGTTCCTGCCGGAGTGGTCTCTGCCCAACTACATCACGCAGGCCCAGCTGGCAAAGATCCTCGGCGTGCCCAACACGCAGGTGGCCATGCAGGAGATGTCCGGCTATACCATGACCCTTAGCCGCCAGTGCGTCGTCCACCCCGATTATGCCAAAAAGGGCTACACCTACTACCAGTTCCCGTCTGAGGGGGAGGACGCGGCTGTCCTTGTGGTGGGCCTGCCGCTGAAGTCCCTGCTCTTCGATGACACCATCCCCGTGGATGTGCATGTGGAGATCCCCGCCCACGGTGTCAACGCAGCCCTGAGCGGCACACTGAAAGCCGGTGTCAACAGCCTTTCGGCTCCCGTCAGTGTCATTTCCGACAGCGACATCGATTCCATTGTCCAGCTCCGGGAACGTCTGGAGCAGTTTGCCGATCTCATCAACACAGCGTTAAAGCGTGTGCAGTAACAAAAAAGCAGAGCCGTGCAGCGTTTGAACTGCACGGCTCTTATCTATTTCAGCGCTTATGCTCAATGTGTTCCTGGATCCATTTGCCGCCATCGCCGCTGCCCACCGCACTGTTATAGACAATGCCGGTCAGCTCGCTGGTCAGGTCGGACTTCATCTTTTTGTACTCCTGCTCTGCCTGATCCGCAACGCTCTGATCACGGCCATTGTCCCGCAGGTACTGGCGCAGCTCTTTCAGGATGGCATTGAACTCCTTGTCACACTCGCCCTGAACACTGGTCAGCTTGGCGGTCTTGGACACCACGATGGAGACCTTCATCCCCAGATTGCGCTCCTCCACCGGGTGGGAGATATACTCATCGTAGGCTTCGTAGATCACGCCGTAGAGCTTGGATTCCGTCTGCTTCTTCAGGTTCTGCAGCTGGCGGATGTAGCTGTCGATCCTGGCATCCACCTCATTCTCCGAAGCAGCGGAGCTGCTGGAGGCATGGCTGCTGCTGGAGGCATGGCTGCTGCCGGGGGCCTGACTGCTGGCCGCATGGCTGCCGGAAGCCGCAGAGGAGGCAGGCACCGAGTGTGCGGCGCTGGAACCGGACACTGCGGAGCTCACGCTGTCCGCCTTGCCTGCGCTGGCGGAAGAGGAGACCTCACTGGACGAAGCTGTCTCCGAAGAGGAAATGCCAAGTTCCTCTTCCAGCTGTTCCAAAAAGGACGAAACCGGGGATTCTTCCGTCACCTCACTGCTGACGGCACTCTCGCTGGAAGCGGCGGCGCTGGAGGGCCCCTCAGCTTCCCCGCCGGGCAGAGCGGAGGACGGCACCGAGCTGGCCTGCGCCTCGGACACAGGGGTGCTTTTCCGCATCCCTGTCAGGATCAAAGCAGCTGCCACGGCCACCACAAGAACGATGACCGCAGCCAGCTGATAAAGCTTCTTTTTCTGCATCTGGCACAAAATTCTCCCACTTCAGATTTCGTTCCCGGCCTTTTGCCGCGCAGGAACAGGTCTATCATATCATCCCCGGGGGAGAATTTCAATGGATAAATCGTGAAAAATGTCGCCTAACTGCCTTTTTATGACCGGATTTCGTCCCATTTCACAGCCTGTCGGAGACGCGGTCAGTCTTTTTTCACGGCCACAAGAACGCGGATCTTTCCGCCCGCCGCGCTGCCATGGGCATCGTACCAGCCGATGAGGCTGTAATCCTCGGCGTTGATCTGGGAAAGGGTGGTGGCGTAATACTTGCCCTTGTACCACAGATACACCTGCATGTCATCGGCAGTCTCATAGCGGGTGGAGCCGCTCCGCACGGAGGCCGCCCCCAGCTGATCCACCGTGACCGGGAGCAGCTGGGCCATGGTGCCCACACTGCCGGAAGCAGTCTTGCGCACCGAGATACCGCCTGCCAGCACGGGATACTTCACGCTGGTCTTATAGGTGGTCTGCTCACCGTTGACGTAGCAGACATAGTTCGCGCCGCTGCTCAGGTAATCCAGCACCGAGCTGACCACGCCCGTGGTGCTGTTGGCACCAATCTTGAGCAGATAGCTTGCCAGGCTGGCGGTGCTGCTGGTCACACTCTCCCACAGGGTGCTGCCGATGCTGCCATCGACCAGCCCATACAGCAGGGTGCTGGTGGAGGGCATCACGCTTTCCACCGCACCGGCCACAAGGTCAGAGGCGCTGGAACCGGTGGTGTTGGAGGTGGACGAGCCGGAGCCGGTGTTCGTGGTGGAGCTGGCTGCGGTGCTGATGAGGTTGGTCACATCATCCAGCACACCGTAGGTCCACAGGTCGCCGGTGGCATCGTTCAGAATGAGCCGGTCAATGGCACCGTTCCCATCCACGGTGTAGTAACGGACATCCGAGGCAGAAAGTGTCACCCCCGATAGGCGGCCGGGACTTACTGTCCCAGCCAACCCCTCCGCTGTCGTATCCAGGATCTCCACATCCGAAGCAAGGGCCGCATCGCCCAGCGCGGTGCCGTCCGCACGGATGGTGCCGCTGACCGATTGGCCGCTCAGGGTCTCCACGTTCTCCCCGTCGGCGTTGACGGTGATCTTCACCAGCCAGCCGGTGGGGAAGTTCAGGCTCTTGTCCACATTCACGGTGCGGGTCACGCCATCGGTGCAGGCCACCTGCACGCTTTGGAGCACATCCGCGCCGTTTTCTTCGGTCAGGCTGCGGGAAGAAGTCTGCACCACGCCATAGAACACGCTGTCAGCTTCCTCGCCGGTCAGAACGGCCACCGCCTCGTTGTTCATGCCCAACAGCAGGGTGACCACCTGCCCCACTCCGCCGCCGTTGAAGGCCGAGAGGACCGATGCCGCTGCCGAGGAAGCCAGCGTGTAGCTGGTGCCTGCCACCGTCACACTGGTGGGGGCGCTGGCGCTGGGCGAGACCGCCGTGATGCGGCCCGCCGCCTTGCGGGAGTAGATCCAGACCGTTCTGGCGCTGGCGCTGTAATAGTAGACATCGTAGGCGTTCAGAGCGGCATCTGTGGCCACGGTATCATTGCGGTAGACCGCCGCCGGGGCAAAGGGCAGCTGGGTGGTGCCATCGGCCACAAAGGGGCCCTCCACACTGCTGAGCAGCACCGAGGACAGGTCGATCCGGCCATCCGTCACGGTAAAGCCCAGCGTGGCGGCATAGGTCTGGTTTTCAGCGGTGCTGGCCGTCAGGGCATTATAGAAGAGCACAGCGGCATCTTCCAGGGTCAGGCCCTGCCCCTGCACGGCGCTCAAACCGGCCCGCAGGCCCAGGCTGCCGGCTTTGTTGAGCTGTGCCGCCGGGAAGCTGCCGCTCAGAGTGGTAACATCATAGCCCAGCAGCTTGAGGGCGGCGGTACAGGCCTCTTCCAGCGTCACACCGTTGTCGGGCCGGAAAGAGCCGTCGGTGTAGCCGCTGAGCCATCCCTGCTGGACGGCAATGCGGATATAGGGGGCATATTCGTTCCCGCTGTCCACATCGGTGAACAGGGTGCCGGTGTTCCCCTGCGTGGCGGCGCTCTCCCGGTAGGCCGAGAATGTCACCAGCAGCTTTGCCAGCTGGCCCCGAGTCAGGGCGGTGCTCAGGGCGGAGGCCTGTTCGCTGGTCAAGCCGCCCAGCGTCACGGCAGTCTGCACCGCCGCATTGCTGGCAGCGGCATTTGCCGGCACCACCAGCATCGAGCAGGCGATGCTCACCGCCAGCAAAAGGGAAAGGATTCTTTTTTTCATGGAAGATTCTCCTTAAGATCGTGTTTCCTCTATTCCAGGCTCCCCTGCCAGGGGAGCTCCGCAAGGCGCTGGCGAAGCCAGACCGAAGCGGTGAGAGGTTTAATCATATCTCAATGCTTCAATGGGGTTCAGCCTTGCGGCGCGCTTGGCAGGCAGGTAGCCGAACAGTACACCGATGCCCACCGAGATGCCAAAGGCCACCAGCACTGAGGTCATGGAGGGGGCCACCGTCAGTTCCATATCCGACACCAGCAGCGGAAGCACCCGGTTGGCCAGAGCGCTGAACAGATAGCCCAGTGCAATGCCAAGCAGGCCGCCCAGTGCGGAGGTGGTGGCCGCTTCAGTGACGAACAGGGCAAGAATGCAGCGTTCCTTGGCACCCAGCGCCTTGCGAATGCCGATCTCCCGGGTGCGCTCGGTGACGGACACCATCATAATGTTCATAATGCCGATGCCGCCCACCAGCAGGGAGATGGCTGCAATGGCGGTCAGGATCGCCACCACCATGTTGATCATGCCGGTCATGGTCTCCAGCATCTCGCTCAGGCTGGTGATGAAATAGCCGTCCTCCGCGTGGAGGATGGATTCGATCCCTACTACCAGAAGATTCTTGCCCTCATCGGCAAGTTCATCGCTCACCAGAACCACGCCGTAGGAGCTGGCGCTGGTCCTGCTGATGCGCTGGGCGGTGGTATAGGGCACAAAGATCATGTCATCGTCGGTGCCCTCCTGATCGGTCGTACTGCTGACATTGGCTTCCAGCACACCCACGATGGTAAATCTCTCGCTGCCGATTTTGATGGTCTGGCCGATGGCGTTGCCGCCGTAGGCCGCACGGGCAATGTAATCGCCCACCACGCAGACCTTTTTATTGTCCGTGATGTCCACATAGGTCAGGCCCCGGCCCTGGGCCAGCGTGCGCCCCATCATATCCAGGTAGGTCTCACTCACGCCCTTGACGCTCGTATAGCCATAGGTGGTGGTATCCACCTTCACGGTGCTGTCCAGCGTGGTGGTGGGCGACATGCCGGTGAACACCTCCGGGTGGCTGTCCACGATATCGTACAGCTGCTGTACGGTCACGGTGCGGGAGCCGCGGCCCGTGATCTGGACGCTGAGGATATTGGTCCCCATCTCAGAAAAGCTGTCCTTGATGCTTTGGGTCATGCCATTGCCCAAGCCCACGATGACGATGACCGCCGTGACACCGATGATGATGCCCAGCATGGTCAGAACCGTGCGGAACTTGTTGCTCCAGATATTCTTGACTGCTTCGCGGAAGGTCTCGTAGATCATGCGTCCTCCTCCTGTTCTGCCGGTTCAAAGTTCAATGTCGGCTGAACGATGGCCTCCGGTGCCCGGGCATCGCCGTCGTAGACCACGCGGCCATCCTCCAGCCGGATGATGCGCTGGGCCTGCACGGCAATAGAGTTGTCGTGGGTGATGAGCACCACGGTGTTGCCCTGCCGGTGGAGCTGCTGCAGCATTCCCAGCACCTCGCGGCCGGTGTGGCTGTCCAGCGCGCCGGTGGGC
>OGQW01001758.1_pt1 | contig 12086 bp, 12 predicted proteins | sample 1553301 | NCBI WGS metagenome assembly OGQW01 (sample SAMEA2579974, study PRJEB22360) | human gut metagenome
ATTTATTGATCTTTGCCATAATTGGTCTCCTTTCTTGTTCCGCTGTTTTTAACATCATTTTAATACTTTTATATCCAAAAGAAAAGAGGGGAATTAACTTTCTCCAAAACAGCGTTTCATTTTTTTGCGGATTCTTCGCAGGGCATTGTCAACAGCCTTCGGCGTTTTGCCCAGAATTTCCGCGATCTCCACATAGCCGTTTCCTGCAACATACAGCTGAAACACCTGATTTTCCATAGAACTTAAGCTCTTTCTCATTTCTTCTTTCAGCGCTGTTACATTTTCCCGGTCAATCACGATTGCTTCCGGATTATCATGTTCCGTACAGGAATCTCTGAGATTTTCTTCCATTTCCCTGTCACTTAAGGATATATACGTATTCAGCGGCTGGTGTTTCTGACGGTTCGAACTTTTAATCGCACTGTAGATCTGTCTGTCAATACACATATTCGCAAAAGACTGAAAGGATGATTCCCGGTCAGGCTGGTAATCCCGGACTGCTTTAAACAGCCCGATCATACCTTCCTGAATCAGGTCATCGGTATCCCCGCCAATAAGAAACATGGCTCTTGCTTTTTTTCTGACCAGACCTTTGTACTTTTCCATCAGATAATCTGCAATCATGGATTCTCCGGCACGAAGTCTCTGGATGAGAACTTCGTCCTCTGTCTCATTATATCGGCACATTTTTTCTCCGAGCAGCTTAAGCTGTATCTGTTATTTTGCCATTCTCTGTCTCACGATCTCAAATGCAAGCACTCCTGCTGCTACAGAAGCGTTGAGGGAATCAATGTCTCCATTCATTGGGATCGCGGTAGTAAAATCACATTTTTCCTTTACAAGACGGCTGACGCCATTTCCTTCATTTCCGATCACAAGACCGATAGGTCCTGTCAGGTTCTGGCGGTACATCACTTCTCCGTCCATATCCGCGCACACAAACCAGATTCCTTTTTCTTTCAGCTCGTCAATAGTCTGTCCAAGATTGGCAACCTTGGCAACCGGTGTATAATTCAGTGCACCGGCAGAAGTCTTTGCGACGGTAGCTGTCAGACCTACTGCTCTATGTTTCGGGATAATTACTCCATGGGCACCGGCAAGGTTGGCGGTACGGATGATTGCTCCCAGATTATGGGGATCCTCAATATTGTCAAGAAGAATAATAAAAGGAGGCTCCCCTTTTTCTTCTGCTTTTTTCAGGATATCTTCCACAGTAGAATAGTCGTAAGCCGCAACCTGTGCGATCACGCCCTGATGAGCACCTGTCTCACTCATGGAATCCAGACGTTCCTTCGGAACAAATTTCACAATGGTATCATGTTTTCTGGCTTCTCTTGCGATAGTACGGACCGGGCCGTCCTGGCAGCCATCCAGAATAAACAGTTTATCAACACATTTGCCGGAACGAAATGCCTCAAGTACCGCATTTCTTCCTTCTATCATTTCAGTCACTTTAAACTTCCTCCTTCTCAAGTCCTGCGTGGACCAGCTCCAGTATCCTTGAAAAATCCTCTTTCAGATAAAGATATCCCATCAACGCCTCAAAACCTGTAGCACGCCGGTAATCTGCCATGGTCGCATGTTTGGCCATGGTAGCGGAATGGGCGTTTCTTCCTCTCCGGTATACGCTTTTTTCTTCTTCTGTCAGAAGCGGTTCAATGATCTCCATCATACCCGACTGCGCGGACGCTTTTACAAGACTGCTGGCTTTTTTGTGGAGACGGTTTACCGGGCAGTTTGCTCTTTTTACGAGGATGGTACGGATCACCAGTTCATAAACACCATCCCCGATATAAGCCAGTGTCAGTGGTGAATAGGTACGAAGATCCGCGTCTTTGAGATCAAACAGCTCTTTAAGCTCCCTTAAGCTCTCTGCCATTTCACACCTTCTCTTGTATCTTTCAGGATGATACCTTTTTTCAGAAGCTCATCACGGATCTCATCTGCTCTCTTGAAATCCTTCGCTTTTCTTGCAGCCTGACGCTCCTGGATCAGATCCTCGATCTCTTTGTCAAGGATCTCCTCTTTTTTCTCAATTTTCAGTCCCAGCACATCACTGAGTCTGAAAAGCTCCTCATAAAGCCCTGCCGCGAATTCTTTTGAGCTGTTCTCGTTTACATTTGTGTTGGCAAATTTAACAAGCTCAAAGATTGCCGCAAGTGCATCTGCAGTGTTGAAATCATCATCCATGGCAGCTTCAAATTTGGTAACAAAGCCTTCTGCCTCTTTGAGAAGTGCAAGTTCTTCCTCTGTGATATTTTCTGCTGCCGCATTGTCTTTACGATCGCTGAGCTTGCCTGCAGCCTCCAAGATACGCTCCAGAGAATTCTTGGCTGCTTCCATCAGATCCGCACTGAAGTTCAGCGGGCTTCTGTAATGTGCGTTCAGCATAAAGAAACGGAGAACCTGAAGATCATACTGCTCACCGATCTGACGTACAGTACGGAAGTTTCCGAGAGATTTGGACATCTTGCGGTTGTCGATGTTCAGGAAACCGTTATGCATCCAGTATCTTGCAAAAATTTTGCCAATGCAGCACTCACTCTGTGCGATCTCATTCTCGTGATGTGGGAAGATCAGATCCTCTCCGCCTGCGTGGATATCGATCTCTTCTCCAAGATATTTTTTGGACATGACAGAGCACTCGATATGCCAGCCAGGACGTCCGTCGCACCACGGTGACGGCCAGGACGGCTCGCCCTCTTTCTTCGGTTTCCAGAGTACGAAGTCAAGCGGATCTTCCTTCTGATCCTCGCCGGATACCTTCAGGGAACGGAAACCAGACTGGAGATCATCCAGGTTCTTGTGGGAAAGCTTGCCGTACTCTTTGAATTTCTTTACACGGAAATATACGGTTCCGTCAGCTGCCGGATATGCGTATCCCTTGTCAATGAGGGTCTGGATCATGTCGATCATGCCCTGGATCTCCTGTGTTGCCTGAGGTGCGGTTGTGGCAGGTTTTACATTCATGTCTGCCATATCTTTCTTGCACTCTTTGATATAGCGGGTGGAAATTTCCTCTGCGGAAACACCCTCTTCAATGGCTTTTTTGATGATTTTGTCATCTACATCTGTAAAGTTGGATACATAATTAACCTCGTATCCTTTATATTCCATGTATCTTCGTACCGTATCAAAAATAATCATAGGACGGGCATTTCCGATATGGATCAGATTGTAAACTGTAGGTCCGCAAACATACATCTTTACCTTGCCCTCTTCCAGAGGTACGAATTCCTCTTTTCTTCTTGTGAGTGTGTTAAAAATCTTCATGTTACTCTTCCTCCAATTTCCCGATTCTATACAGGAAGCAGATCGCCTGAGAAGAAATCCCCTCTCCCTGTCCTGTAAAGCCAAGGCCTTCTTCTGTGGTTGCCTTGATATTCAGCTGTGATATTTCAATTCCAAGTGCTTTTGCAATGTTTTCTCTCATCTTCGGAATATGTGGTGCCATCTTTGGCTTCTGGGCAATGATCGTGGCATCAATATTTCCCACCGCATAACCGTTTTCTTTCAGAAGCCCGGCAACATGTACCAGAAGTTTCACACTGGAAATTCCCTTATATGCAGGATCTGTATCCGGAAAATGTTTCCCGATATCTCCAAGAGCCGCAGCTCCCAGAAGCGCATCCATGATCGCATGGATCAGTACATCCGCATCAGAATGGCCAAGAAGACCTTTTTCCCAGGGAATGTTTACCCCTCCAAGGATCAGATCTCTGCCTTCTGTCAGCTTATGTACATCATATCCCATTCCTACTCTCATCAAACCATTCCTCACTGCCTTTCCTGAAATTTATGCCAAGTCAACAGAACTTATTGTGATCTTTTCTGATCAGTATGTGAGCATCTTTCGAAGTCTTAAAAGACTCAGCCTTCTTCTTGTATACGGTGCAAGCAAAAGACTCTCTTCGATCACCTCGCCTGGCAGTCCGATATCCCGGACTCTACTTACACATCCGGCTGTATTCATCATCTCCTGCATATCTGTAACTGCCGGAAGCGCGTCAATGATCTTAAGGATCCGGGGAAGCGCATCGGAAAGTTCTCTCGTGCTCACATCATCCAGAGGTTCCGGAGTGTTTTCTTTTTCGAGTGCTCCGAGAATCCCTTTTTTTCCAAAAGTCTCCTTAAGGAGTTCCTGGTCTTCCTCTGTACAGGTATGGACTTTGCAGGTTCCTCTTCGGATGGCATCCGCAATTTTCTTGTACTCCAGAAGTACCAGCATGGTTCCCGCGGAAACTTTTTCACCGTGGAGCGCATCCAGATGCCCGTTCACAACTTCCATATCCCAGAGATGTACCAGATGATGTTCTGCTCCGGATGCAGGTCTGGAACTCCCGGTCATCTGCATGGCAAGCCCTGACAGCACCAGGGCGTACATCAGCTTCTCACATGCTTCTTCTTCGCCAGCCGCAATCTCCTTCAGATTATCCTTCACAGTCCGGACAGCTCTTGTTTCCAGATTTACCACCTCTGCACAGTAATACTCTTCCGAAAGAATACTGGCTATTTTCCAGTCTGCCAGAGCAATATATTTTCCCAGAATATCCGACACACCGGCAGCGGTAAGTCTCTTCGGTGCTTTTGCAAAAATGTCCGTATCCGCAAAAACAAAAAGTGGCGCAGATGCTGCTACTGTCTTTTTCACACCATTCCATGTCATATCTGCTACTGTAGAAGTAAATCCGTCTGAACTGGCTGCGGTGGGCACAGAGACAAAAGGAATCCGGTACTGATGGGCCACAAACCGGCTGAGATCATGGATCGTCCCTGCGCCTACCGCAAGAACGAGATCAATGTCCTCTTCCATATAATTCTCTACGATTTCCACGGCCCGGTCATCTGCCTCAAGGCCTTCGGCATCCAGGATCAGTACCTGGCACCGGTCGTAGATGTCTTCCATCAGTTCCTCTGTTGCCTTGTAACTGTTTGTGTCACAGATCAGAAGCGGGGAAATATATTCTCTCAGATCTCCGTCTGACATTTCTTCTTCCAGTTTCCCGATGGCTCCTGATTCAATCACAATTTCCTTAACGTCTATGTGGTGCTCCCTCCCGCAGCTGCAAGGTCGGGCAAAATCGTCCGCATCGACTCGCATGTATTTATATCCTCCTGACTTATCTTGATAATTCACAGCGTACGTTTCAATCCGCTGAATGATACAATATTACAGTTTGGTATTATACAGGATTTCTTTTTATTACGCAATGATAGAGTTCAACTTGTTTCATCATATAGCAAAAATCCTTTATTTTCAAGGATTTCCGGTGTTTCTACGCCAAACAATGTTTCGTCTGGTTGCGTCTATTTTCTTTTGTTTGTCACAAAAATTGTCATAATAAAAAGCCACGCCCAATAAAGGGAATGGCTCTGATTATTACATTACATTTTCAAGCTTTTTCATTTCATTCTGTACTCTTGCAGCATCTACATGATTGTATATGTTCATTGTAATGCTTATGTCACTATGTCCCATGATCATTTGTAAAACTTTGATATCTAGACCAGCTTCTGCACATCTGGTGCAAAACGTATGTCTCAGCATATGTGGATGTGTCAAGTATAGGACAAAAAAAATTTTATTTTTTTCTGCCGAAGACTATCTGACGCTTCCATCAGGTAGTCCCAGCACCTTTATTATCTTTTGATAAGTCATTCTTGTCCTGCTCAAGTTATCTCTGTTCTGAAAAAATATCGTCAAAATTCCATTCGATTTCAATTTCATCCTGACTATGAACACGGATCACCTTGATAACCTCACGCAGCTTCTCTGTATCGAACTTCTGAATTCCCAAGAAATCTTTTAGTTTTATTTTATCAGAAAGTTCATTTTGTTCAAGAAGCTTTTTACTATTCTTCGCATCTTCTATCTTTCGTTTTATTTCATCCAGCTGTACACTTATCTTTTCAGCTCTCTGCTTATACGAATCACGATCTATACGACCATCTTTGTAATCATCATAGAGTTTCATCTTTTCCGAGGTCAACTGTCGGCTCTGTTTTTGCAATTCTGTAGTATTGATCTCTTTGTATTCACATTGTCTTTTGGAAGATACTTTCTTTCCTTTTTTCAACATTGACGCTGCATACTGACGGACAAGCCCAAGGATATTCTCCTCCATCGGTTCCCTACGAATCACCAGACTTCGGCACACAGGATCACCATTGGTTCTGGCATCTGAACATTTCAGCAGATGCTCTGTTTCTTTTAACAGAGAATGCCCACAGTTGGCACATATCAGCAAGGCCGGCTGTTTTTTACGTCTTTCCAGAGTAAAATTGGTGCGTGATTCTGCAACACTTCTCTTCTTTTTCGGATGCATTTCATTTGCTTTTTCAAACAATTCCCTGTCTATAATTGCCGTATGATGATTTTCCAGGCGAACCCATTCTGTTTCATCATTCAGAACTGCTTTATGGCCCGTATGCATACTGCAACGTGTTTTGCCCCAGATTCTGGTTCCAATATAAATCTCATCCCGGACGATTGCCGATACTGTCGTAGGGCTCCAGTGTTTCTTTTTGATCGTGTCAAACCTCTGGAACTGCACCTGATCCCCTCTTGATAATTTCTGCTCATCACAAGTAGCAATCGCCTGTCTGTTCAATTCCCTTGTAATATCTGCAAAACTTGTTCCCTCCGCTGCCATCTGAAAAATCATTTTCACGACTTTTGCAGCCTCCGGATCAACTTCCAGCCTTCCATCTTTTCCTTTTTTATAGCCATATCTGGCATTTACCGGAAGACGTGTACCATTTTTTGTTCTCGTCTGCATTGCTGATGAAATTTTCTTGGACAAATCCAGGCTATACATATTGTATACCAGATTCTGCAATGCCACATTCATTCCACCAGTCATTCCGCTGCTTGCAGCACTGTCATAGCTGTCATTAATCGAAATAAATCGAATCTGTAGAAGTGGGAAAATATATTCAATATAAAATCCAACTTCCAGATAGTCTCTTCCGAATCTGGAAAAGTCTTTTACAACTACACAGCCGATTTCTCCACTTTTCATGTCATCCTGCAGCTGTTGAAATCCCTGCCGTTTAAAATGAGTACCGCTGACACCGTCATCCACATATTCCAGGATATCAGCCTCAGCTACACCCAGCTGATCAATCACAAATGATTTTAACAGAATTCTCTGAGAAGTTACACTGTCGCTCTCTTTTTTAGCTCTGCCATCTACATTGTCATCTTCTGCGGATAAACGGATGTAAACAGCTGTTTTTCTATGATCTGTCATCTTGACTGCGCCTCCTTCTCTTTCTTTAATTTCTGTAAATCTGCAAACTGATCGTCATATACCAGCTTGATCTCATAATCATACTTACCATGGATAATAATTGAATCCACAAAGGCATCTGCCATTTCTTTTGTCAGCTTACGCTTTGACATATAAGTATCAAGTCTGCTACTCGTAAGTAATACAAAATTGTCAAAATGACAATACTGTAATACACGGGTGGATCTTGCTCTGGTTGTAACGTATGAATTCATACAATAATAGGCCCAAATGGGCACTTTCACCATTTGAGCCTATATATTATATATGTCTTTCAAATGATAGCTTAAAAAATAGCTGTCTAGACGGTATGTTTTTAACATAGAATTGATTTTATGGAAGACAAGGCATGGAATGCTTTGTACCTTTAATGGAAAAATTTAATGATATTTACCATGTACAAAAAAGAAACGGCAGATAAAAAACATCACACGAATCCTTATCGTGCTGTAAACTATATAAGAGATGAGAACGGAAATCCTATATGCCCTAATGGACGTAAATTTCTTTTCAAACGAAAACAACATGTAAGATATAAAAAATATGGACGTACAGAAGAAATCTATCCAAGCTTATTAAGTGTACCCTTTTTACATAAAACAGTGACGATTTTCAAAAAACATATATTAATGTAAAGAAACGCCAGAACCAGCATTTGTCGGAACTAGCGTTTCTTTAGCAGAGACTTATTTTACAGCCCCGTTTTTTGCTTATATTATTTTCCTCCGTTGGATTTCAATTTTGGAAAGAAGATGACTATCTTAAAGCCCTTTTCCCACGGGGAAGCAGCTTCCAGACGAAGGTTTAGATCGTCAGCCATCTTCTTAACCAGGTAAAGCCCTATACCGGTAGCTTTCTTTCTGCTGTCAGTAGAATCCCCGGTAAAGCCCTTTTGAAAAATGTACGGCAGATTATATTTTTTTACGCCAATGCCGTTATCTTCAACAGAAAGGATATCTGCAGTCTCCGAATGTATCACGGAAATTGTAAGCATGGGACTATCGCTGCTATATTTTATGGCATTGCTCACGATCTGTCCCAACATAAACTGAAGCCCTCTACGGTCTGTATAGACTGTTTCAGATTGCAGTTTATTGATAATTACAAACTGCTTTTCTTCCAGAAGTGGGGCATAGTCCTCCAGAACTTCCCCCAAGCAGTCATTCAAATTGATATCCTTAAACTGATAATCCTTTGTACTGCTCTTTAACCGGGCATAGTATAACATCTGAGTGACATCCTCCTGAAGCTGACTGCGGACATAATCCAGTTTTGCTTGCAGGGGAGGAGACATTTCGTTGCTCCGATTATCCAGGAGCATGGTCAACAACGATAGGGGCGTTTTCGCTTCATGTGCCCAGCCCTCCACATATTCTTCATAGTCCTGTAGGGCATCTGCCATACTGTTACTCTCAGTTTTGTGTTCCTGTAAAACTGATGCCAGAAGCCGGATAGATTCTCCTTCTTCCCGGCTGATGGCACTGAGCAGCCGTTCCTCGTTGCAGATGGCAGGATCACTGAGGAAATCCCGGAACAGTTCCATGTGGGTGTTCTCCCTCTTGTTTAGTACAAACAGAATTGCTGAAAACAAAAGGAGGCTTGTCAGAACTACTAACCCACTCAAGGTTTGAAATGCCTGAATGTCAGAAATCCAAAGAATGATAGCACAAAAGCAATCCACGCCCAACAGCAACAGCAGCCAGGGGTAGTACCGTTCTATCATGTGCCAAAGCCGCTTCATGGAGCCACCCCCGTTTCCAGACGATAGCCCATCCCACGAACCGCAACGATTCGCTGCTTCATCTCAAGACCGGACATCGTCTTTTTCAGCCTGGTCAGATTAACCTGCAAGGCATTTTCGTCTATGTATTCCGTGGTTCCCCATAGTGCTATGCAAAGTTGCTCCGTCGTGACCAGAGCATCGCCGCCGGACAAAAGAGCAACCAACAGTTTTCCCTGATTTTTTGGAAGCACCACAGAGGTATTATGAATATAAAGCGTGTAGGTCTGCTGGTCTAACAGGAAATCTGGTCCCTCTATGAGATTGGTACGGCCTTCATACCTTTTGAGAATATTGGATACCCTGGCAAGAAGTCGATCTTTTCTGCACGGCTTCGTCAAATATTCATCTGCACCCAACTGGAACGCTTGCAGTTCATCCTTTACCTGATCTCTGGAAGTCAGCACCAGGACGGGGATAGCGGTTTTATTCTTTAGCTCCTGGCAGATTTGAAAGCCACTGATCTCCGGCAAATTCAGGTCTAAGATCACAAGGTCAGGACGGAGGGCTGCCAGGAGCCGAGCGGCATCTTCAAACTCGGTGATTGCCTCCACAAGATACCCGTCCTTTTGGAGCATATTGCAGAGTTCTTCCCGCATATAGACTTCATCTTCCACAACAGCAATTCTTTTCACGACAGCACCTCCTTCCAAATTATTCTTCTCTCTGTGGCTGCATCAGTGTCAGCAAATACCGATCACTGGAGCGCTTGACCACTCTCATATAAATATATTCTATCACGCAAAGCAGCAAAATCATAGCAGCAGATACAAGCAGCATTTCAGACACTGTCCCACGGGTTCGGGACGAGAGTATCCCTGTAAACAACGCCCTGACTCCAAACAGACTGCTGACAGCCGCAACCAATACAGGAAGTCCCATAAACCAGGTAATTTGCTTTCCAGCAGACTGGCAAAGGGTTTCGTAAGTAGCTCCCAGGCGGATCAGAGTCTGGTATCTGCGCCCGGTTTTCTGCTGACTCATCAGGAACTGAACACCCACGATGGTGTTGGCAACTACCAGGAAAACAATCGCAAGATAGAGGGTAATATAACTGGATGCTATGGTGTAGAAAAGCTGACGACCCATATTCTGAAGATAGCTTTCATATTCAATGTCAGTTTCGTCCAGCTTCTCGTTCAAATCCAAATATGCAGTCATAAGGCTATTTCCATTCAGAGCTTGCTCACTGAGCACCGCATTGACATAGGTATCATACATTCCCTGACTATAATATAGAAATGCTTCATCCGGAAGAATCAATGCAAAGGACAAGGTTATAGAACGGTCCGTGACCAAATTCACAGACTGAACCTCTCCTGTAAGATGAATCGGACTACCATCCAGTTCCACCTTGGGATGCCCGGCCAATACTTGGTTCAGCATTGCGGTACGGCTTACCGTAGTAAACTCTGTATCAATATAGACAGCGGCCTCCTTTTCGCCTAATTGGAGAGCCGGATTGCCGGACAATTCCAACAAACGATTATAGTCCGATAAACAAATCAAATATGGGTATGTGGCATAACCAAGATTGTTCAGAAGGACATCCCGGTCTTCCGACTGGGGCAGGCTCCGAAGAGAGTCCATAACAGCGTCCATGCTGTAGGCATTATCATAATCTTCTGTGGTGCGAATACGCCCAACCCTCATTTCAAAAAGCTCTGAAAATTGATTTTCCAAACTGTTTTCTTTCAGGACTGCCTTTATATTCGGAAGAACCTGCTATGAATCTTCTGCAGTATGATCTTCAAAAGTATAGTCGATTACATGGCCAGAAGACAGGTTATTCGTTCCTGCAATTCCTACGCCCGCACCAAAACAACACAGCGCCGCCAGAATCAGCAGGGAGCTGATGGCCATGGAGTTTGACTGATGAATGACATTCTCCTGAATCTGCCGGAAGGTAAATACATGAAGCTGCTTATTTCCTTTTCCTTTCTTAACAATCAAAGCAATCAGTGCACGCATCCCATAGAAAAGCAGCATCGTACCAACTATGCCCAACAGCAAAGTCAGTCCCATCATACTTACCTTTGTCCATGCAATTCCCTGAATCGCCATGTAGTAAGCCACTGCCAACATCACACTTCCGCATATAGCAGCCAGTCCATAGATAACAGATGGCATTTGCTTTTTGGGGCGGTTCGTTGGCTGGGATAGCAAAGTACCGATCTCCTGGCGGCTGATTCGTCCACTCAAAATCAGAAGTGCCGTCAGCTTAATTGCCAGAAATCCTGCCAGCGTCCATTCAATCGCAAACCAGGATAAAGAAAACTGATGACCGATGATCCCCATGCCTACCAGCTTGGCGGTGACAAGACTGACAATTTCTGAAAGCACCACAGCCACAGGTAATCCTATGAGCATGGCAAGAATACTGGTCAGGAAATCTTCCGCCAGAAGCATACCAAACAGTTTACTTCTACGCATCCCCAACATTAGATAAACACCAAACTCATGCCGTCTGCGCTCGAACTGATACTTGCAGGCAAAATAGATCAAAAAGAACAGAATACCGAGGGTCATCCCATAAAACGCAGGAATCAGAAGCAGGAGTTTGTCAACTGCGTCACTCTCCATTTTCTGCAAAAAGAGCATCACATCTTGAGTGGAGATGGAAAGAATCATGTAAAATGCAACAATAGAAATCACCAGGGAGCTGAAAAACAGACCGTTTTCCTTTCGGCTGCGGCGACTGTTCCGAAGAATGAGATTAGAGAACATTTGCGCTGCCCCCTCCCAGTTGCGCCATCACCTTCAGGATGCGCCCGTAGAACTCCTGCTGGCTTTCGTCTCCACGCCGAAGCTCATGAAAGATCACGCCATCCTGGATGAACAGGATGCGCTTACAGAAGCTGGCGGCATTGGAATCATGGGTTACCATCAGGATCGTAGCTTGTTCGTCACGATTCAGGCCGGACAGCTTCTCCATAAGACTTCTTGCGTTCTTAGAATCCAGCGCACCCGTCGGTTCATCGCAGAGCAGTAACTTTGGATTTTTTGCCAGGGCT
>OGQW01001760.1_pt1 | contig 12082 bp, 7 predicted proteins | sample 1553301 | NCBI WGS metagenome assembly OGQW01 (sample SAMEA2579974, study PRJEB22360) | human gut metagenome
CCGCCGCAGTACTGGCTTGTCTGATGACAGCGGCGGCACTTCCTGCGACGGCGGCATTTGCGGCAAAGACCGACACGGTGCAGACCACAGCGGCATCTGCGGAGAAGGCGGTATCGGATACCGGCGGCGACCTCACCTATGAGGAGCAGGAAACCTACAGCGATTACTACGACCAGTATGCGGAGCAGCCTCGTCCGGCGGCGGAGATCGCCGTTTCCGGTGCGGATTTTCAAAAGGCAGACTGCGAAAGCTATGAAGCAGGCATCTATACTGACAAAAACGGAGAATCTCGGAACAATGCCCTGATCTGGAACAACGCGGAGGGCAGCTTCAGCTACCAGCTGAACGTGCCGGAAACCGGTATCTATTCCGTGCAGATGACCTATTGCCCCATCGTTTCCAATACCTCGGAGATCTCCGTTTCTCTGGCAATTGACGGTGAGGTGCCCTATGACACCGCTTCCCGTCTGAAACTGAACAAGGTCTACCAGAATAAGACCGAGATCAAGACCGATGACGTGGGCAATCAGGTACGCCCGGCACAGGAACAGATCGAATTGTGGCAGACCACATGGCTGGGCGATTCCGACGGGCTGTTCAATGAGCCGGTGTTCTTCTATCTGGAAAAAGGCACGCACGAGATCACCCTTTCTTCCGAAAAGGCGTATTTTGCACTGGAAACCATTCGCTTTGCACAGCCGGAAGAAGTTTCCGATTATGACACCTATGTCAGCAGCGTCAATGCGTCCGTTTCCAAGGACAGTACGCCCTCTGGTGTGGTTCGCATCGAGGGCGAAAACGCCGTGCTGAAATCGGATTCCGTGCTGTATCCGACCTATGACAATTCCTCCAGTTCCATTTCCCCTTCCGACCCGAAGCACATGCTGTATAACACCATCGGCAGCGGCAACTGGGAAAAGGCACTCCAGACCATTACATGGCAGGTAGATGCAGGCACCCTCGCCGGCGACGGCTGGTACAAGCTGGGTATCAAGGCACGGCAGGAGGAAATGCGTGGATTTTACTCCAACCGCCGCATCTACATTGACGGCAAGGTTCCCAGCGAGGAATTCGATCAGGTGAAATTTTACTATGACACCGATTTCCGCATGACTACCGTCCAGAACGACGACGGCGAGGACGTGTATGTGTACCTCACTGCCGGCGAAGACCACACCATTACCATGGAAGTGATTCCCGGCGAGATCGGCGACTCCATGCGGCAGCTGGACGCGATCGTGCTGGATCTGAATACGTATTACCGAAAGATCGTAATGATCACTGGTCCGGAGCCGGACAAGTACACCGACTATTATGTACATGAAAAGATTCCGGAACTGGTGGACGAATTCCAGCGGATCTCTGACGAACTGAAAGCCATTCAGGGACATATCGAGTCGCTGGCAAACTCCAAGGGTTCTGAAGCCGCTTCTCTGGAACAGATGACAGTCATTCTGGACAAGTGCATCAGCGAACCCCTGCAAATTCCGAATTACCTGTCCCAGATCAAGGACTATATCACTTCCCTGTCCTCGTGGATGCGGGACTACCGCGACCAGCCGCTGGAAGTGGACTATCTGGAACTGGCTTCTCCGGACGCAGACTTCCCCTCTGCCAAGGCAGGCTTCTGGAGTGCACTCTCCTATAGTTTCCAGCGTTTCACCGCGTCGTGGGACGAGGATTACAGCTCGCTGTCCTCCACCACCGGCGATGATGCCATTGAAGTATGGGTTTCGCTGGGACGCGATCAGGCACAGGTGGTCAAAGATCTGGTGGAATCCGAATTCCAGCAGCAGTACAACGTGCCGATCTCGATCAATCTGGTAGTCGGCGGTGTCGTAGAAGCCACACTGGCGGACAAGGGGCCGGACGTGGCACTGTTCCTCGGCGGCGAATTTCCTGTCAATCTGGCAGCCCGCGGACTGCTGGCAGACGTTTCCCAGATGGACGGCTACGACGAAATGACCAGGCTGTATCAGGATACGGCAATGGTGCCCTATCAGTATGAGGGCGGCACCTACGGCCTGCCGCTGACACGCAGCTGGGCAATGATGTTCTACCGTAAGGACGTGCTCAGTGAACTGGGCTTCACGCAGGCACCGCAGACGTGGGAGGAACTGATCGATATGCTTCCCGCCCTCCAGCGGAGTTACATGTCTGCCGGTCTGGTGCTGCCGGCGGTAGCGGCAGATGCCAATCAGGCAACCATTTCTGCGGCGACCGAATCCGGTCTGACCTTTGCTTCGCTCCTGCTCCAGCGTGGACAGAACTATTATAATAGTGCACAGACAAAGACCACATTCGACACCAACGCGGCGATCGATGCATTCGAGATGTGGACAGACTTCTATACCAAGTACGACTTCGATCAGCAGTATGATGCATTCAGCCGGTTCCGGACGGGAGAATATCCCGTTGTAGTTTCCGACTACTGCACCTTCTTCAACCAGCTGGCAGTGGCGGCTCCGGAAATCGACGGGCTGTGGGGCTTTGCTCCCATTCCGGGCACTTTGCAGGAGGACGGCACCATTTCTCACGCCGTCAACTCCAACAACACCGGTGCAGTCATCTTCAATAAGGTAGACAAAAAGACCAACGGCATGGACAATGCATGGACGTTCCTCAAGTGGTTCTGCTCCACTGAAGTACAGGTGGAATACGGTACCCAGATTGAGGGACTGCTGGGACAAATGGGACGGTACGCAACGGCGAATACTGAGGCACTCACCCAGCTGGCATGGTCCACGGACGAGGCGAACACCATTCTGGGAGCCATGGACGAACTGGAAGAGATCCCGATCATTCCGGCATCATACTCTGTTACCCGAAACGTGATGAACGCATTCCGTGACGTGGTCAACAATAACGAGAACCCCCGTGATACGCTGATGTCGTACAATCGGGACATCAACGAGGAGATCACCAGAAAGCGTGAAAACCTCGGATTAGACTCTTAAAGAGAAGGAGGGAATCCCTTTGGATACTGCCGAGATTGGCAAAAGAACCCGACAGGAAAACCGGCGGCTCACGTGGCTGGCGGTAAAGCAGAACAAGGCAAGCTATCTCATGATCGCTCCGTTCATGCTGTTTTTCTTGGTATTTACCATCGTGCCGGTGCTGATGTCCCTGCCTATGGGCTTTACGGACTTCAACATGGTACAGATGCCGAAATTCATAGGACTGTCCAACTACACCACCCTGTTCCTCGCGGACAAGGTCTTTATCCAGTCCATTCGTGTTACGCTGGTGTTTGCCCTGTTCACAGGACCGATCAGCTATGTGCTGTGCTTCCTGCTGGCGTGGCTCATCAATGAGCTGCACCCGAAACTCCGCACGATCTTCACCCTGATCTTCTACGCTCCGTCTATGGCGAACGTGTACACCGTCTGGAAGCTGATCTTCAGCGGCGACTCCTACGGCTATCTGAACTCATTCCTGCTGGATCTGGGACTGATCAATGCACCGATCCAGTGGCTGACGGACGGCAGCTATGTGCTGGGTGTCACCATCGTTGTCCAGATGTGGATCAGTCTGGGTGCCGGATTTCTGGCACTCCGTGCCGGCTTCCAGAACATCGACCGTTCCCAGTATGAAGCCGGTGCCATTGAGGGCATCAAGAGCCGCTGGCAGGAACTGATCTATATCACGATTCCGTCCATGGGACCGCAGCTGATGTTCGCAGCAGTCATGCAGATCGTCAGCTCCTTCACCGCCGGCACGGTATCACAGAATCTGGTGGGCTTCCCCAGTACCGATTACAAGGCACACACCATTATGAACCATGCTTATGACTACGGCTGGATCCGCTATGAAATGGGCTATGCCTCTGCGATCTGTATGATTCTGTTTGTGGTCATGTATATTCTGAACAAGCTGATCGGCAAAGTCCTCAGCAAGTATATGGACTAAGGGGGGTGCAGTATGGCAAAAAAAGAAAAGGTATACGGCACACACCTGAAGGTTTCCACCAAGCGTGCCGGACATAGGATCGGCGGCACTGTCGGCATTTTCGTCTTTCTGCTGGTGCTGGCACTGTTCATGGCACTGCCCATTTATCTGGCAGTGGTCATGTCCCTGAAGCCGGTGCAGGAACTGTTCGTGTTCCCGCCGAAGCTGTACGTCATCGATCCCACGCTGTCCAATTACAGTGCCATGTTCCGGCTCTGTTCTGACCTGTGGGTGCCGTTCTCCCGCTATGTATTCAACAGCGTCTTTGTTACCGTATCCGTTACCGTGTGTCAGGTGGTATTCTCCGCAATGGCGGCGTTCTGTCTGGCAAAGGTACGCTTCCCCGGTGCCAAGGCGATCAACGCGATCATCGTCGTTGCCCTGCTGTATCAGAGTAACGTCATCTACATCATGCAGTATATGGTCATGGCAAAAATGGGCATGATCGATACCTACTGGGCACTGATCCTGCCCTCTGTCGCTGCCCCCATGAACCTGTTCCTGATGCGGCAGTCCATGACGCAGGTGCCCGATGCCATGATCGAAGCGGCAAAGGTAGACGGAGCAGATATGTTCCGCATCTGCTGGCAGGTGGTCATGCCGAACCAGAAGCCGGCACTGATGACTGTCATCATCTTCTCGTTCCAGGCGGCTTGGAACATTCAGGGCGGCACGCTGGTGTTCAGCGAATCCCTGAAAACGCTGCCCACCGTGGTACAGCAGGCAGCATCTGCCGGTCTGGCGAGAGCCGCCGTGTTCATGCTGGTGCCGCCGATCGTCATCTTTATGCTGGCACAGCGGCAGGTCATCGAAACCATGGCACATTCTGGAATCAAGGACTAAAGGGAGGGTGAAGACTTTGCAGAAAAAGGCAAATCATCTGGCGGCGGCGTGTCTGTCCGTGCTGACGCTGACGGCGGCGATCGGCATGCCGGCAGTTTCGGCGGAACATTACAACGTCTATAACTACGACCGCTGGGACGAAGCGACACCGTCACAGGCAGGCTATGCGGCACAGCGTGCTGTCAGCGGTCTGGATCTGGGCTGCGGTGCGTTCAATACCCCCTCCGATCTGTTTCGGGACTGGGAGGACCGCTTTTACATTGCGGACAGCGGCAACAACCGCATCGTTGTCACAGACAGCGGCTTTTCCAAGGCGACCAGAATCTATGACAAGCTGAAAACCGCGGACGGCGAAACCACACTGAAAGATCCCGAGGGCATCTATGTGTCCCGGGAAACCCAGTGCATGTACATCGCAGACACCGGAAATTCCCGTCTGCTGGTGTGTGATCTGGACGGCAATGTGCAGCTGGAACTGACACGGCCGGACTCCACATTATATGAAAACGAGACCTTTAAGCCCCAGAAAGTCGTTGTGGACAAGGCGGGCAATATCTACATGGTGCTGAACAATATCACCAACGGCTCTGCCATGTTCAACAGCGACGGCGAATTTCAGGGCTATTTCGGTGCCAACTCCGTGGACGCTACTGCGGAAGTGGTGGCGAACTACTTCTGGAACATGATCGCCACCGATGAAATGCGGGCGAATTCCTCCCGTAACGTGGCGGCAGGCATCACCAGTTTTGACATTGACGATGAGGGCTTCATCTACACCGTCACACAGTCCTCCTCCTCCGAGGCGGACCGTGTGAAAAAGGTCAACCCTGCCGGCTATAACCTGTTCTCCGTGCTGGAGGCGACATTCGGTGATCTGAACTCTGTTTATGATTCCACCGCCAATGAGAACTACACCACCCAGATGGTGGACATCGATATTGACGACATGGGACGCATCAACTGTCTGGATCTGGAAACCGGACGGGTGTTCCAGTACGACGAGGACGGCAGCCTGCTGTTCATTCTGGGTACCACAGCCGACCAGCTGGGCGGCTTTTCCATGAAAGTTTCCGCGGTGGAAACCATGGGCAAGAACATCTATGTTTCGGATGCCATGAAGAATACCGTTACCATTTTCACCGAAACCGAGTTCGGGGGCATTGTACACAATGCCGTGGCTCTGTACAACGCCGGCTATTATGCTGAGGCACTGGAGCCGTGGCGGGAGGTGCTCAAGCGGGACGGCAATTACCAGATGGCGTATATCGGCATCTCGTCGGCACTCTATAATGAGGGCAACTATAAAGAGGCAATGAAATATGCCAAGCTGGCACAGTCCCGCAATTTGTACGATAAGGCGTTTGAGGGCTATCGCTCTGAATGGCTGAATCAGAACTTCACATGGATCATTCTGGTGGTCGTGGTGCTGATCGCCGCGGCAGTGTTCTTCCACTTCCGCAACAAAAAGAAGAAAAAGAACCAGCCGAAGAATCTGATCGAAATGCTGCACGAGGGAGAGGAGGAGTGATGCTGCTATGATGGATCTGACACAAAAGCAATGGGTCAAGCACAGTGTGTTCCACCCGTTTGAGGGCTTTGAGGATCTGCGTTGGAAAAAGGGTGGTTCCGTCCTGTATGCCAGCATTGTGATCCTGCTCTGGTTCGTGGCGAAGATTTTGCATGACAATCTGGTGGGCTATCAGTTTGCCGTCACCAACACCAAGATGTTCAGCATTGTCCCGTATATCGTCCAGACGATTGCGGTGTTTCTGGTGTTCGTCATCGGCAACTGGTCGATCTGTACCCTGCTGGACGGCGAGGGCACGATCAAGAAAATCTATATCTACAGTGCCTATTCAATGATCCCCTACGTTGCCGGACTGTATATCCGGACGCTCCTGTCCCATGTACTGATTCAGGACGAAGTCATCTTTATTACCTGCGTCACGGTAATCAGTACTGCATGGTCTGTGCTCCTGATGTTCAACGCCATTAAGGCGGTGCATCAGTATTCGATCAGCAAGACCATTCTGGCACTGCTGCTCACCTTTGTGGCAATGCTGGTCATTCTGATCCTGCTGGTGCTGCTGGTGGCACTGTTCCAGCAGGTATACGTATTTGTTTCTTCCGTCTACACGGAGATCACATACCGCGTGAGAGTATAGAAAGGACGGTGGAACCAATATGAAGAACTGGAAAAAATGGGCTGCCGGCATCTGTGCTCTGAGCCTTTGCATGACGGCAGTTTCCCTGCCGGCGGCGGCGGAGGGCGAGGACGACATTGCCCTCATTTCCGACACCTCGGAGGAGATGCCGGCGGCAGACGGTACAGCCGATGCCGATACGGCAGACGACGCCGCCGAAGAAGAAGCGACCCGTTCCGAATCGCAGGAGGAAATTGCGATTACGGCGGAACAGGTCACCCAGTACATGCAGAAGAAGAATTCCTGCGACGGCATCACTTTCTACTACCGTCCGGAGGACTATGAGGATACCATTTCCGACGAGGACATGGTAGATCTGCTGGACGACATCGAACTGGCAGGTATTGACGATGCCACCGGCGAGGTGGTCTGCACACTGGAAGAAGACAGCGACAACAGCGACTTCGTGGTATTCCTAAGTCCGGAAAGCCGCTGGCTGGTGTACATGGATCCGGAATACAGCAAGGTCACAATGGTTCGCCAGATCGTTTCTTCGCTGGATAACGAACTGCTGTTCCGTTCCCGCGACAACCGGACACTGGAACTGTACAACAAGGACTACGACGAAGTAGAACGCAGCTACACCACAGACGGTGCTGCCAAGGACGGCAAAGTCACCTATACCAACGAGGACGGCTGGCAGGTCGTACTGGCGGACACTTATGATGCGGTGATCTCCTCGGCACGGTTTGTCACGGAAAATGACAAGCTGGCACTGTACGTGGACGACGACACCGCCGTGATCGGACTGTACGACAAGGCGAAAGACAAGATGTGGTGGTCTACTCCCGAAAATGTGGGACACGACAAGACTGCCACCAATACCATTGTAGAGGACTTGTCCTCCTCGCTGAAAATGATCTACGGCGAACCCGATGCCCGCAGCACTACCAATATGCGTTCCAAGGGCGATGCGAAGATCAAGGTCAAGGACAAGAGCAGCGGTGTGAAGATCACCTATTCGTTCAAGAAAGCAGGCATTACCGTGCCGGTGACTTACACGCTGGAAGATGACTATCTGGAGGCGAAGATCGACACCGCCGACATCGAGGAGGACGACACCTCCGAAACCGGCAAGCTGACCACTTCCCTCTCCATGCTCAGCAGCTTCGGGGCGGCTTCCTCTGCTGATGAGGGCTACTTCGTCATTCCCGACGGCAGCGGTGCTCTGATCCGCTTCAACAACGGCAAAAAGACCGCAAAATCCTATACCGGCTATGTGTACGGCTCCGATGTGACTGCGGTTCCTCTGACAGAACCGGCAGTGACAGAGCAGGTTTCCCTGCCCATGTACGGCATCGTCAACGGCGATAACGCCATGATGGTAGTCTGCACCGAGGGCGACTCCAACGCCAAGCTGACCGCAAGCGTCAGCGGACAGTCCAAGAGCAGCTTCAACGTCTGCGGCTTCGACTTCACGGTGCGGGATTCGGATACCTATTATATGTCCGGCGACAACGGCACGGCACTGACCGTGTTCGAGGACGGCGACATGAAAACCGACACGCTGGCAGTGCGGTACTACCCCCTGGAAACCGAGGACACACCGGACTATACCGATGTGGCGGCGGCATACCGGAACTACCTCACCGAAGAAGCCGGCGTGACCAATACCGTGGAGAACACGGACCCGTCTTTGTACCTCAACTTCTACGGCGGCACGAAAAAGGAAAAATCCGTGCTGGGAATTCCCGTAAGCATGAAAACGGCTCTCACCAGCTTTCAGCAGGCAGAGGAAATTCTGCAAAACCTGTCGGACGGCGGTGCCGAGAACATGAAGGTGCAGTACTACAACTGGACCAACGCCGGCATTTCCGGCAAGGTGGACATCAAGGCAAAGGCTGCCGGCTGTCTGGGCGGAAACGGCGACTGGAATGACCTGCAAAGCTATGCCGCGTCCAACGGCGTGACCATTTATCCGGTATCGGAAAATGAAACGTTCCGTTCCGGCAGCGGGTTCTATACATTTCAGGATACCGCCGTCCGCATCTCCGGCTCCTATGCCCGCATCTATGATTACAATCTGGCATACGGTACCCAGAGTACTGTGAACAAGCCTTTGTCCCTGCTCTCGCCGTCTGCCTTTTCGGAGGTTGCCGAGAAGCTTACCGGCAGCCTGCAAAAGAAAGACCTGAACACCCTTTCGCTGGGCAGCCTGACCACTGCTCTTTACGGGGACTACGGCAAGCAGGCGATCTCACGAGATGCTGCCCAGCAGCTGCTGGAGGACGCATATCAGCAGATCACTGATGCAGACATTTCCCTGCTGGCGAACGGAGCCAATGCCTACGCTCTGCCCTATGTGCAGGAGATCACAGACGTGCCGCTGCAATCCAGCGGATTCGATGTGTTCGACGAGGACATTCCGTTCTACCAGATGGTAATGCACGGGGTGAAATCCTACGGCACCAGTGCGGTGAATGCTTCGGCAACACCGGAAGAAACCGTGCTTCTCGCCATTGCCTCCGGCAGCAGCCTGCACTTTGACATGATCGGCGAAGAAACCAGTACGCTGAAAGATACGGTACTGGACGGGCTCTATTATGCCAGTGCGGAAAGCTGGACAGACTACGCCGCACAGAGCTATGCATTCTCCAAGGCGGTGCTCTCCGGACTGGGTGACCAGACCATCACCGGCTATGAGAGAAAGGGCGATGTCATCACCACCACCTATGAAAACGGCACGGTGGTAGAAACCGATCTGGCGAAACAGATCGTCACTGTAGACGGCACGGCATACGCCATGGCGGACTATGTGGAGGAAGGGAGCTGGAACGAAGCATGAAAATGGCATATGAAAAACGAAAAAGCATGTACGGCTACTGCTTTATTGCTCTGTGGTTCGTGGGTGCACTGATTTTCTTCCTGATCCCTGTGGTAGAGTCACTGCTCTATTCCTTTCAGGAGATCACGCCGGACACCGGCGGCATGGTCGGCAGCTGGGTCGGCATGGACAACTATAACTACGCGTTCAACGTGGACCCGAACTACCGCCAGTATCTGGTGAAGGTGCTGAAGGACACTGCGTGGAAAACCCCGCTGATTCTGGTGTTCTCCCTGTTCGTGGCAGTCATTCTGAACCAGAAGTTCAAGGGACGGACATTCTCCCGTGCCGTGTTCTTCCTGCCGGTCATCATTGCCACCGGTCCGGTGTATAACATCATCAACGGCAACCTGCAAAGCACCGGCAACAGCGATGCCAGCCAGTTTTCCACCATGTTTTCCACAGACCTGCTGGGCGAACTCATGGAATTCCTCGGCATCTACGGCATTTCCGACAGCATGCAGACCACCATTGAAATGGTATCGGACAACATTTTCGGCATCGTGTGGAACTCCGGTATCCAGATCCTGATCTTCCTTGCGGCACTGCAAAACATTCCGGTTTCCGCCAAGGAGGCAGCCCAGATGGAGGGTGCCACCGCGTGGGAATACTTCTGGAAGATCACGCTCCCCTATGTCAGCCCCATGATCCTCGCCTGCTTTATCTTCACCATTATCGACTCGTTCACCGATCCGAACAACGTGGTCATGGGACGAATCCTCGATTTGCAGAGCGACTGGCAGTACGGACCGGCTTCGGCAATGGCGTGGGTATACTTCGCTATCGTGCTGGCGGCGGTGGGGATCATTACCGCGATCCTGAACAAGTTCATCTATTATGAAGTAGACTAAAAGGAGATGTCAGTTATGGAAACAACAAAAAACAAGCCGCTGGCATCCCCGAAAGAGGATACGCTGGTGGGCAACGGTATGAGCAAGCGGGAGGCTCGGAAGATCCGCATGCAGAGCATGAACAAATCCGAGATCGCCTATATGCGGCGGAAACGGGTGTTCGATGCGGTGTGGCCGTTTTTCCGGTTCTTCATTCTGTTCGGACTTTGCTTCGTCATTCTCTATCCGCTGATCTACATGATCAGCTGTGCATTCCGCGATTCTGCGGACATGAGTGACCCGACAGTCATGTGGATCCCCCGTCACCTGACGCTCAATGTCATCAAGGAAACCGCAGATGTCATGGACATCTGGAACACCCTGAAAACCACGCTTCTGCTGAACGTTGGCTGCTCGCTGGTGCAGGTGGCTTCCTGTGCACTGGCAGGCTATGGCTTTGCCCGCTTTAAGTTCAAGGGCAAGGGCATTCTGTTCGGCATCGTCGTCATGATGATTCTGGTGCCGCCGCAGATCATCTCCATTCCCCAGTATATGCTGTTCCGGCATTTTGGTATCGGCAGCCTGACAGTGAACCTGATCAACACCAAGCTGTGTATGTACCTGCCGGCGGCAATGGGCAACGGCATTCGTGCCGGTCTGATGATCTTCATCTTCCGCCAGTTCTTCAAGGGACTGCCCAAGGAGCTGGAAGATGCGGCATATCTGGACGGCTGCGGACCGCTTCGCACTTTTGTGCAGGTCATGATCCCCAATGCTTCGTCCTCGTTCCTGACCGTATTCCTGTTCTCTATCGTCTGGTACTGGAATGACTACTATGTCAGTTCCACATTCTTCACCAAGAACCAGACCATTGCCCTGATGCTGAAGAACCTGAGCACCCTGCTTTCCCAGCAGCTGTTCAATAACGCAGATGTCAGCCCCAGAGAGCAGATCGTCTGGATGGAAGCTGGCTGCCTGATCGCGATTCTGCCGATTCTGGTTATGTACACATTCCTCCAGAAGTATTTCACCGAGGGTATCGAACGCTCCGGTCTGGTCGGATAACGACACAACAATTGCACATGTTTCAAAGCACTCTCCTGTTGGAGGGTGCTTTTTGTGGTGGAAAAGGGTACAAAAAAGAAAAAGTAAGGGGCGATGCCCACATCGCTCCGCCGAAACAGCATCTGCGAAGTGTACTTTCTAGTGCAGTCGTGTCGAAACCGTCCGGCGGAATTCGCTCGTTGCCCTCGCTGTCCGCCTGTGGCTTGCCAACGCCGGTGGTTGACCTTGCCTGTATCGGTAATGTTGATATTCAAGTGTTTTCTGGTGTAGGTAGGCGACTTTATTTCATACGGCGTTTGCAAGTTTATCTGTTTATCATCTTTCATGTACAACCGATTTCACAAGGAGTTACGCTTCTTTTTTTCTTT
>OGQW01001762.1_pt1 | contig 12068 bp, 9 predicted proteins | sample 1553301 | NCBI WGS metagenome assembly OGQW01 (sample SAMEA2579974, study PRJEB22360) | human gut metagenome
GAGAAGCTGCCGAGGAAGAAATCGAGGAAGAGCCCATTAAGCTGCGCGGCGAGACCAAGATCTGCCCCGTCTGCAAGGCCGAGGTGGACGGCGACGCCCTCTTCTGCAACCATTGCGGCGCCCAGCTGTAAAGTTTACAGCTTCCGCAAAAATAACGGAATAACGCAACGATTTTGATGCCTGCGGGCGGCGCTGTCAACACGGCTCCGCCCGCAAGGCTTGACAAATCCTGATTTGGGAGTAAAATGTTACAAGCTGTGCGGCAGCATAACAAACCATGCCTATGAACGCCTACCCGCAAAAAGAGCATTATACCGCCGACGACCTGCTGGCCATCCTGGCGATCCTGCGCGACCCGGAAAACGGCTGCCCCTGGGATAAAGTGCAGACCCATGCTTCCATCCGGAAAAATTTTCTGGAGGAGACCTGTGAGGTGCAGGAGGCCATCGGCGCCGACGACCCGGCCATCGAGCGTAAGTGTTTCGGCCTGCCCGCCGTTGGGGCCCGCAAGGGCCGAAACCCCGCGCAGCACGAGTACATATCCCACGCCGAGCAACAGGCACATTGCCAGCGTTATCTTCACTGAAATCCAAAGGTTTTTCATAATTGCAACACGTTAAAAGAATACACTTACCAACATATCTATCAGTTTGATGCCCACGAACGGCACGATGACACCTCCGAGCCCGTAGATGAAGAGGTTGCGGCGCAGCAGGGCCGAAGCCCCGATCGGCTTGTACGTCACGCCGCGCAGCGCCAGCGGGATCAGCAACGGGATGATGACCGCGTTGAAAATCACGGCCGACAGGATAGCGCTTTCGGGCGAATCGAGGTGCATGATGTTCAGAGCCTGCAACGAAGGGATGGAGGCGATGAACAGCGCCGGGACGATGGCGAAATACTTGGCCACGTCGTTGGCGATCGAGAAGGTGGTCAGCGTGCCGCGCGTCATCAGGAGCTGCTTGCCGATCTCGACGATCTCGATCAGTTTCGTGGGGTCATTGTCCAGGTCGACCATGTTGCCGGCCTCCTTGGCGGCCTGCGTACCGCTGTTCATCGCCACGCCCACGTCGGCCTGCGCCAGCGCCGGGGCATCGTTCGTGCCGTCGCCCATCATGGCGACCAGTTTACCGGCCCGCTGCTCCCGGCGGATGTATTCGAGTTTATCCTCGGGGCGGGCTTCGGCGATGAAGTCGTCGACGCCTGCCTGTTCGGCAATGTATTTTGCCGTCAGCGGGTTGTCGCCCGTCACCATCACGGTTTTCACGCCCATCTTGCGCAGACGCTCGAAACGCTCGCGGATACCCGTCTTGATGATGTCCTGCAATTCGACCACACCCCTGATCCGCTCGTCCTCGCAGACGATGAGCGGCGTCCCGCCGTTCTCGGAGATACGGCGCACGGTGGCTTCGATACCTGCGGGGCATTCGTGCCCCGCCTCGGCACACATGCGCAGGATCGCTTCCGAAGCGCCCTTGCGGATACGGCGGCCGTCGGGCATGTCCACACCCGAGCACTTGGTCTCGGCGGTGAACTTCACCATGTGCACGCCGACCAGTTGCAGGGGATCGGTCTTGATGCCCTGCTCGGCACCCAGTTCGACGATGGACTTGCCTTCGGGCGTCGGATCGGACACCGACGAGAGGACGCACAGCCGGACAAACTCCCGGGCACCGAACCCGTCGACCGGATAGAAGCCCGTGGCCTTGCGGTTACCGATGGTGATCGTACCGGTCTTGTCGAGCAGCAGTGTGTCGATGTCGCCGGCAGTCTCGACGGCCTTGCCCGACTTGGTGATGACGTTGGCGCGGAGCGCACGATCCATACCGGCGATGCCGATGGCCGAAAGCAGGCCGCCGATGGTGGTCGGGATCAGGCAGACGAACAGCGAGATGAACGCCGCGACGGTGATGTTGGCGCCGACGTAATCGGCAAAGGGCTTGAGCGTCGCGCAGACGATGACGAACACGATCGTAAAGCCTGCCAGCAGGATGGTCAGGGCGATTTCGTTGGGCGTCTTCTGGCGCGAGGAGCCTTCCACGAGGGCGATCATCTTGTCGAGGAAACTTTCGCCCGGACGCGCCGTGACCTTCACCAGGATGCGGTCGGAAAGCACTTTGGTACCACCCGTGACGGAACTTTTGTCACCGCCCGCCTCGCGGATCACAGGGGCGGACTCGCCCGTGATGGCGCTCTCGTCGATCGAAGCGAGCCCCTCGACGATCTCGCCGTCGGCGGCGACCGTGTCACCGGCGACGCATTCGAAGAGGTCACCCTGCCTGAGGTCGGAACTGCTCACGATATGCGACTGTCCGTCGGGGTCGATCCGCTTGGCAGGGGTTTCCTCACGGGTCTTGCGCAGCGAGTCGGCCTGCGCCTTGCCGCGCGCCTCGGCAATGGCCTCGGCGAAGTTGGCGAAGAGCACCGTGGCAAAAAGCACCAGGAAGACCACGACGTTATAGAGCAGCGACCCCTGCGAGGTATTGCCCGTCACGGCAATCCACACGATCAGCAGCAACATGACGAAGGTGACGGCTTCGACGGTGAACATGATGGGGTTCTTGACCATCTTGCGCGGGTCGAGCTTTTGGAACGAGGCGCGCAGGCTCTGGCGCAGCAGGGTACGGTCGAACAAGGAATTATTTCTGTTTCGTTTCATAGTCGTAACATTTTAGAAAGTCAGGTAATCGGCGATCGGGCCCAGTGCCAGCGCAGGGAAGAACGAGAGCGCAGCGACGATGATGATGACGGCGAAAGTCATCAGCGAGAAGGTTCCCGTATCGGTCTTGAGCGTACCGGCACTTTCGGGGATATATTTCTTCGAAGCGAGCAGCCCGGCGATGGCGACCTGCCCCACGATCGGGAAATAACGCCCCATGATCAGCGCAATGCCGGTCGAAATATTCCAGAACGGCGTATTGTCGGCCAGCCCCTCGAAACCCGAACCGTTGTTGGCGGCCGAGGAGGTGTACTCGTAGAGCATTTCGCTCAGGCCGTGGAACGAGGGGTTGTTGAGCCAGCCGATCTCCGGGTCGGCAGCGGCTACGGCGGCTGAAATTCCCGTGCCGACGAGGATCAGGAAGGGGTGCATCAGCACGACCAGCGTGGCGATCTTCATCTCTCGCGCCTCGACCTTCTTGCCAAGGAACTCGGGGGTACGGCCCACCATCAGGCCGCTGATGAAGACCGCGATAATAAGAAATGCGAAGTAGTTCATCCATCCCACGCCGACACCGCCGAACCAGCAGTTGATCTGCATGTTGAGCATTTGCAGCATACCGCTCAGCGGGGTCTGCGAATCGTGCATCGAGTCGACCGACCCGTTCGAGGTGACAGTCGTCGTCATGCCCCACATGGCCGAAGCCGCCGAACCGATGCGGATCTCCTTGCCCTCCATCGAACCGAGCTCCTGCGCGATACCCATCCGGTCGATCTGCCGGCTGCCGCCCGTCTCCTGCCATACCGAAAAGACGACGCCCGCGATATAAGCGAAGAGCATCACGGCGAAAATCCATGCGGCGAGCCTACGGCGGCGCGTATAGAAGCCGAACGCGAAGGCCATCGCCATCGGAAGGATCAGGATCGACCAGCACTCGAGGATGTTGGTAAAGGCATTGGGGTTTTCGAGCGGGTGTGCCGAGTTGGTGCCGAAATAGCCGCCACCGTTGGTGCCCAGTTGTTTGATAGGCACGATGGCCGCTGTGGGGCCCTGCGAGATGACCTGCTCCTGGCCTTCGAGCGTAGTGATGGTCTGTTTGCCGTCGAACGACATCGGGGTTCCGTTGATGACGAGCAGGATACCCACGACGAGCGACAACGGCATCAGAATACGGGTTACGCTCTTGGTAAGGAACACCCAGAAGTTGCCGATGGTCTTCGTGGTCTTGGCAGCCAGCGCCTTCATGACACCTGCCATGGCCGCCATGCCGCAGGCTGCGGTGACGAACTGGAAGAGCATGATGACGAACAGCTGGGTGAAATAGCTCAACCCCGTCTCGCCGCTGTAATGTTGCAGGTTGCAGTTGACCATGAACGAGATACAGGTGTTGAACGCCAGATCGGGCGACTGCCCGGGGTTGCCGTCGGGGTTGAGCGGCAGCCAGCCCTGGAAAACCAGCAGCAGCATGCCCCAGAAGAACCAGAAGAGGTTGACCATCAGCAGCGCCTTGAGAAACTGTTTCCAGTCCATCTCCTGCGCGGGGTCGATACCGCACACGCGGTAGACGAACCGTTCGACAGGAGCCATGAAGTCGAGCCACGTGCGCTCACCTCGGTATACTTTGGCAATGTAGCGTCCCAGCGGATAGCAAAGCACCACCAGAGCCACCCATTGCAGGATAACGCCTAAAATTTCGGTATTCATTTATTTGCGTTTTTTCGGGGTCAGACAATCAGAATCTTTCGGGTTTTACGAGCACGTACATCAGATAGACGAATCCGACGATGCTCAGAATAAGCAGTCCTGTAAACATTTTTCATCAGATTTTTTCAAACCAATCCACACATTTCGAATAAAACCAGTAACACAGCGACCCGAGGGCGCACAGCAACAGGAACAACACAGTTCCATTCATCTTCGTTCTTTTTTTGAGTTAGACAACAATTTCGTAAAACCGCAAAGCATCCGGCACAGCAACAGCATTGCGCCGCAGAATATCAGGATCAGGATCACGATTACCATGTCGATTTCTTCTTTCGGTTTGTGTCCAAAGGAATACGAAGGGAGTGCCAAAACAGGAATTTCGGCACTATGCGACTAATTGTCAAACAGATGCGACTTTGGCATACCTGCCAAAAAGAACGGCCGCCCTATCAAAATGATAAGGCGGCCGTCTCAGAATGATATGCCTGGCGCCGGCGTCAGGGCTTCATGCCGTAACTTTCCAGCTTGCGGTAAAGCGTGGCGATGCCGATGCCCAGCAGGCGGGCGGCCTCGGCCTTGTTGCCTTTCGTGTATTCGAGTACCCTAAGGATGTGGTGCCGTTCGAGGGCGTCGAGCGCCATCGAGTCGGGCACGGAGCCGTCGCACGACGCGGCATGGAATTCGGGGGAGAGGCAGCCGACGGTGAGGGCGTTGCCTTCGGCCATGATCAGGCTGCGCTCCACGACGTTGCGCAGTTCGCGGACGTTGCCGTGCCAGGCATGGCGTTCCAGTGCGGCGATATATCCCTTGTCGATCGTGTCGATCCGGCGCCCCATCCTGTCGGCGAATTGCGCCGCAAAGAACCGGGCATATTCAGCGATATCGCCCGGCCGTTCGCGCAGCGACGGCAGGTGGATGCGGAAAACAGAAAGTCGGAAGAAGAGGTCTTCGCGGAAATTCCCGGAGGCGATCTCCTTTTCGAGGTCGCGGTTCGTGGCGGCGATGATCCGCAGGTCGACCTTGGTCGGGCGGGTCTCGCCGATTTTGATGAACTCGCCGCATTCGAGCACGCGCAGCAGCTTGGCCTGCAGCTCGACGGGCATCTCGCCGATCTCGTCGAGGAAAAGCGTCCCCTTGTCGGCCTCCTCGAACAACCCTTTCTTATCCTTGGTGGCACCCGTGAAGCTGCCGGCACGGTGGCCGAACAATTCGCTTTCGAGCAGTTCCTTGGAGAAAGCCGAACAGTTGACGGCGACGAACGCCCCCTTCGCGCGCGGGCTGGCGTGGTGGATGGCCTGCGCAAAGACCTCCTTGCCGGTTCCGGTTTCACCCGTGAGCAGCACCGAGGTATCCGTGACGGCGACCTTGCGCGCCAGCGCGACCGCACTGCGGAGGGATTCCGACGAACCGATGATGCGGTCGAACGAATGCTCTTCGGAGAGTTTGTCCTCGAGACGAGCCAGCCGGCGCTGCATCTGTGCCTTCTCGGTGGCACGGCTCAGCAGCGGCAGTATCTTGTTGTTGTCGTCGCCCTTGGTTATGTAATCGAATGCCCCGTTCTTGATGGCCTGCACGCCGTCGGGGATATTGCCGTAGGCCGTCAGCAGGATGACCTCGGCCGACGGCATGGCCTGCTTGATCCGTTCGACCATCTCGACACCGTTGCCGTCGGGCAGCTTGACGTCGCACAGCACGACATCGGGTTCATAGCGGCGGAGCATCCTGAGCCCCCCGGCACAATCGGCGGCCTCGGCCACCTCGTAACCTTCCAGAGCGATGATGCGGGCCAGCAGCTTGCGCAACTGTTCTTCGTCGTCGATAATAAGAATCTTTGCCATTCGGTTCGTTCATTCTTTTCGGCAAAGGTAACACAATAATTCCACATATCGTTCCGGCAGCCCCATACAACACGGAGCCCCCGCGATGCAGGGGCTCCGTGCGAACCGGCAATACCGGGTCTATTTCACGGAGTTCTTATACCACTCCTTGTGTTTTTCGCCACGGCTCTTCACCCAGTCGGCGAAATAGGGATAGAAGACGTCGATTTTCACCATCTCGTCCGGGATCCGGTAATCGGTAACGGGCAGGTCGATGGCAAAAGGATACAACTCGGAAGTCGCATAATAATAGGGCCCGATGGGGTTCCCCGCCTTGTCCAGCGAGCTCTTGTCATCGTTGCGGCCGAAAGGATAGGGGTCGGCCAGCGACGTGGGCGGATAGTTGGTCAGGTGTATTTCCTTGCGGACGGCCCCGGGAACAAACCCTTTGTCGCTCACGCAGATGAACGGGTTGTAGAGCGACTTGCGGGTCACCTTGTCCATCGACAGGCTCCCGTCCAGTTTGATCTCGACGCTAACGGGCCCCCGGGCCACGGCCTGCTCGATGTCGTCGAAGAGTATCACCACGGCTTTATCCTGGTTCTTTTCGAGTCCGGCCGTCGAAGACCCGTTTTCGATCTTCACGCCTTTGACGGCGGTTACGGGAATGTCGAGCTGGTAACCGAAGGCGCTCCGGAGTTTACCGCCGCTGTGCAACGGAGTGACGACATCCCGGATCGCCACGATCCGGTTGTCTTTGTCGACCGTGAAGGTCGTGCTGTACCCGACCACCACGTCATTCATGTCGTAATCGCCCTGGCTCGGCCACAGATCCTCGAAAGCCAGCGTGCCGACCACAGGGTCGCCCGCCACGTCGGGATACTTCTCGTCACCGGGGTCGGTCGTCGGGCGGTCGGGGTCGTAAATGGCATCGGCAGGATCGGAGTCCACATAGAAAAGCACGTCCTTATAGTCGTTGTCGCCGCCATCCTCGAAGCCGAGCACGGTTTTGCCGCTCACTTTGTCGTAAAGGCTGACCATATAGCGGCCGTTCCCCGCATTGAACTCATTGTTCGAATAGCGCGCCGGGTGTTTCGAACCGGTGATATCGAGTTTTCCGGTATAGTCATAAGCCGAAATTTCATACGCATCGGGCAGCATGAACCAGCCCACAGTCGTACCGGCTGGGAAAATGTCGGTAGCCTTGCCTCCCCTGAAACAGGTCAGCCGCAGCTGTTCGCCGAAAAACAGGGGTGCCGTCCAATCGCCGCCACCCGACCCCAAATCGTCCGGGTCGTCGAAATTGGTCGTAAAAGAAGAGCAGTTGGGGAAGGCCACGTACTTGGGCAGCGCATCGAACTCGGCTTGCGTCCGGGGAGGGTTCTGCGTATCATAATAATAATAACCGATGGCATTGCGCCATGCTGCCAGTTCTGCGGCGAACACCAGCGTCAGATGGGCATCCTTCGTCACATTGAGGTTGACCACCCCGGTCGGCATGGCGTATTTCGAATTGTCGACGCCCGGCATCAGTACGTTCTGAATGCGGTTCATCATCCCCGCAGGTGTCTGTGCGTAATCAGGTGCGATATTCAGGTAGGGTTTCTGACCATACACTGTACCGAGGATGTAGAGCGGTTTGCCTTCCCAAGTCCAGTCGCCGAGCTGCTGCACGTTATAAGGATTGGCCGCATCGGCACGGGTCGCCGCAACCCGGTCGGCAACCGCGGCGCCGGAGACCTTCCCGGCCGCCTTTTCGTAGAACTGCCGCACGTTGCACGAAATACCGCCGGCAGTCACGTCGGCCTCGATACAGGCGGGGAAACCGTAGGATTCGCTATACACGTACACCTTGCCTACGGCAGTCGGGAGGTTGACCACTCCCGAATATTTACCGTCGTTATCGGTATAGGCCCTGAGCAGGGCTTTTACGCCGGGTTTCAGAGTAAACGCACCGTCCACGGCATTCACAGGGTTCTGGGCATAAATTTCAAACAGCGCCTTGCTGCCCCTGCGGGCATAGTCCAGATTAAGAGGAATATCCCGCGTCGTGGCGTAATCGTATTTATTTCCGCCTTGGGCCGTGTCATCCGGGCCGGGAACTTCATCCGGCCGTTCGATACAGCCGGTCGGTAACATGGTGCATACTGCGAGGGCACACAGCAGGCACAGGTATCGTAAATTTTTCATATGAGAAAAAATTGGTTTATCACATCCTTTTCCGACAGCCATCCGCACCTACCGTTCTGCCCTGCGAAAGCAAATTCCGCAGAAGCCCGCATTTCTATCTTGACAAATGTAAAAAAATAAACCCAATTTCGCCAAACTTTGGGCGAAAATCGCATATTATTAGTGAAATACACACCAAAAGCACAACAAATACGGCTACCATTTAAAACATTTCAGCCCTACATTCTACAAAAAAAGAAGCCGGGCTTCCGCCCGGCTTAAAGCTCAGAAATGAATATTCTTCCGATACCGGGACGGGGACATGCCCGTGTACCTGCGGAAAAAGCGGCTCAGGGTAGACTGGTCGGGAAAATTGACACGCGCCACGATCGTCTTCAAGTCCATCGCCGATTCCCGGAGCAGCGCCTTGATCTCGAAAATCGTGAAGCAGACGATCCAGTCCCGTGCCGACTGCCCGCTGATCTCGTTCATCAGGTTGGTCAGGTACTTCGGAGTGATCCCGAGCCTCTCGGCGAAATACGCCACGTCCCTGTTGGGAGAATGTTCCTCGACGACCGTCCGCATGAACCGGAATGCCAGTTCTTCCTTATGGGTATAAGCAGTCTTTTCAGCCTGCGGATCATTGAGATAGATGGTGTAGACGTCCCAATAGAACACCCGCAAAAGTTGCATTACCGACTCACGGCGACAGATGACGGGAGCATTTTCGGCACGGTAAGCCAGCAAGTCGCAGAAATTCAGGAACCGCCCGACATACTCTTCCCGCGGCTCCGAGGCGATATGCGTGCGCATGTAAAAAAAGAAACCGGGCCTGGCCCTCCACAGGGAACTGAGGGTATCGGTAAACATATCGTGCGATATGCGGAAAAACCTGATCCCGAAATCGTCGCTTACCTCCTTGATGGAAATCAACTGCCAGGGAAACAGGGCAAGCACCATCCCGCGCACGATCCGGAAGCGATGGCTGAAAACCTGTACCGTAGCCGTACCCGACAGGCAGATGCCTCCGACCCCTTCCATAAGGTATACCGGACAATCGGATACCGGTAATTCGTCAGACTGTGTGTAGATACCGAACTCCCCGGGCTCGAGCAACCTGAAAAGTTTCGTATCGTCTTCATCTATATTCATTGTTACAAATTTAGATATTTGTCCGTTCTGAAAGCACCTCGCTTTTCACCAATAACATGCAAAAATTGCCGCACATGAAAATTCGTACTTTCATCCGCATTTCTCGGATCACAGCGGGTGAAGCTTCCTTGCCCGAACCTTTTTCCGCACGCAAAAGATCCCGGAAAACTTTGCCGGTTCGGAATTAATGCCTACCTTCGCGCAAAACATCAGATGATATGATGAAACCCGGTTCGAACATGCAACTCAGCAAGAAATCGCTGGCCGAAGAGCTGGCCGGCCGGTTGCAGGGGCAATTCATGTCCGGAAAATTCGAGGTGGGCGAAAAACTACCGCCCGAACCGGAGTTGATGCAGATTTTCGGGGTCGGCCGCTCGACCGTGCGCGAAGCGGTCAGAATCCTGTCCAACATGGGGTTCCTGAAGGTACGGCAAGGTGCCGGGACATTTGTCGAACGCCTCACGCCCCCGGACGAACCGATGGAGCGGCGCCTCGGGCGCGCCGACCTGCACGACCTGGACGAAGTGCGGAAAATACTGGAAGTCGCGATCGCCGAAAAAGCCGCCGAACGGCGAACGGCACACGACGCCGCAGTCCTCGAAAAGCACCTCGCGGAGCGGGGAGCGACCGCAGCTGCCGGGGCATTGCAGGCCTGTATCGAAGCCGACGTCAACTTCCACATCGCCCTGGCCGAGGCCACGCACAACGAAATCCTGTGCGAGCTGTACCGCTCGACGGCCGCCCATCTGAAAAAGAGGTTCAGCAATATATACAGGGACACGGAGTGCCTGCTCGCCACCCAGCCCACGCACGGGCAGTTACTCGGATACATCCTTGCCGGGGACGTGCGGAATGCCCGGGAGGCGATCACGCGGATACTCGAAGAACCATAGCCCGCAGCAATGGAGACGCTTACAAAACCCACGGACACACGCCTGCGGCGCTTCACGGAGACCGGAACAGTCTACCCGATACTGTTCATGATCAGCATCACCCACCTGCTGAACGACATGATGCAGTCGGTGATCCCGGCCGTCTACCCGCTCCTGAAGGAGAAATTCGGCTTCACGTTCGCCCAGATCGGAATCATCACGCTGGTTTTCCAGATGACCTCGTCGCTGCTGCAACCCTTCATCGGACTCTATGCAGACCGCCATCCGCGCCCCTACTCGCTCGCCGCGGGGATGTGCTTCACGCTGCTCGGGCTGTTCACCCTCTCCGTCGCCCCGGGCTTCGTACCCATCCTGCTGGCGGTAGGACTGATCGGCTGCGGCTCTTCGGTCTTCCACCCCGAATCCTCCCGGGTGGCGCAACTCGCTTCGGGAGGCCGGAAAGGACTGGCACAGTCGATATTCCAGGTCGGCGGCAACGCCGGGGGCGCCATGGGGCCGCTGCTGGCCGCGCTGGTCGTCATCCCCTTCGGGCAGGCCTCGATCGGCTGGTTCGCTTTGGCCGCAATCCTCGCCATCCTCATCCTCTCGAGAATCGGGAGGTGGTATAAACTTCGCCTCACCGTCACCGCAAACCGCCCCGCGGCAGCCGCAGCGGCCCCGGCACACCACCTGGGGAAACGCAAAATCCGCCTCGCACTGGGCATCCTGGGCGTACTGGTATTCTCGAAATACTTTTACATCGCCAGCATGACCAACTACTTCACATTCTTCCTGATGGATAAATTCGAAATCTCGGTGCAGGGGGCGCAGTACTGCCTCTTCACATTCCTCGGGGCATCGGCTGTCGGCACGGTCGCCGGCGGGCCGCTGGGCGACCGTTTCGGGCGTAAATACGTGATCTGGGGCTCCATCCTCGGGGCTGCGCCCTTCACCCTGCTGCTGCCCTATGCGAACCTGACCTGCACGATCGTGCTCGCCGTCATCATCGGACTCGTCATCTCCTCGGCATTCTCCGCCATCCTGGTCTACGCCACCGACCTGATGCCCGGCCGAGTGGGAATGATCGCCGGCCTCTTCTTCGGGCTGATGTTCGGACTGGGCGGACTGGGTTCGGCCTTCTTCGGCTGGCTGGCCGACCGAACCAGCATCGAATTCATCTTCCGCGTCAGCGCGCTGCTGCCCCTGATGGGGATCATCACGGGATTCCTGCCAGACGTCGAACGCAAACGATGATAAAACATGACAAACATAAACAGAAAAGCTATGGCAAACGTAATCGTACTCTTCGAGGTTACCCTCAAAGAGGGCCATTCCGACGCTTATCTCGCAGCGGCAGCGGCACTGAAACAAGAGTTGGTGCAGACCGATGGATTTCTCGGCGCGGAACGCTTCACGAGCCTTGCCTCCCCCGGCAAACTGCTCAGCAAATCCGAATGGCGCGACGAGCAGAGCGTCGCGAAATGGCGCAATACGCTCCGGCACCGTATGGCGCAGACACAGGGACGCCTGAATGATTTCGCCGACTACAAGATCACCGTCGCAACACCCGTACGCTGTTACACGCTCTCGTCGAGAGATGAGGCTCCGAACGATTCCAACCGTTATTTTAATCTTTGAACGCAATGCAATACACCCACCTCTACCGCTCACCGCTCGGCACGATCACACTGGCTG
>OGQW01001784.1_pt1 | contig 11988 bp, 9 predicted proteins | sample 1553301 | NCBI WGS metagenome assembly OGQW01 (sample SAMEA2579974, study PRJEB22360) | human gut metagenome
GCCCTCTAGCGCCGGGCTTGAGCGTGCGCTTTATCTCTCGCTTCGCTCGGTGCTTGGGGGCAGCTTTGCTCATTCCTCATTCCTCACTCCTCATTCCTCACTCCTCACCCCTAATTCCTCACTCCTCACTTAAACTCCCCTCCCCCCTTGATTTTTCCCGTAATATGTAGTATAATAAATGAAATAGTGCATAATAACAGAAAAATTCTTACAGAGAGGATCTTTATAAAATGGAAATAATCAATAAGTCCGATGAAAAACTCCTTGCAGAATATGAACAGTTCGCAAGCACCAGCAAATACGGCAATTTCATGCAATCCCTCAAATGGCCGAAGGTAAAGGACAACTGGGGCTGGGACGCTGTTATCTCCCGTGACGCTGACGGCAATATCCGTGGAACTTGCCTTATCATAATCAAAAAAGTGCCTATTTTCGGTGTTACTTTTATGTATGCCCCTCATGGCCCTGTTTGCGACTGGTCTGATAAAGAGATCATGACCGACCTTTTCGAGGGCGTAAAGGTGCTAGCAAAGAAATACAAATGCTACCAGTTTATGTGGGATCCTTGTTTCGAGGAGGGCAACGACAAGTGTACAAAGCTTATCGAAGACATGGGATTCAAGCACATACACAAGGCGGCTGAGCTGACCACTATTCAGGCTCGTAATAACTATATGCTCAGAAATATCGAGGGCAAGACCCCTGACGAGGTCATGGCGACTTTCAAGCCTGACTGGAGAAACCGTATCAGAAAAGCCCCTAGAAAGGGCGTTTACTGCAAGGCTTGCGGCACTGAGGCTCTTGACGATTTCTACCCTCTCATGCAGGCAACAGGTATCAGAGATGGCTTCTCTATCCGTTCAAAGGAGTATTTTGTAAAAATGCTCAATGGTCTTGGTCCTGAACACTGCCGACTTTTCATGTGCTATGTTGACGAGGACGGCAAGCAGATACCGTTGTCAGGTGCAGTAACAACACAGTATGCAGGCAAGACCTGCTATGTTTATGGTGCTTCCGCAAACCACCACAGAAACCTCTACCCTAACTATCTCATGCAGTGGACGATGATAAACTGGGCTTTGGAGGGCAAAAACTATATCTATGATTTTCAGGGCATACCATTCTACAACGATGAAACAAACCCTAACTACGGCGTATACAAGTTCAAAAAGGGCTTTAACGGCGAGGTCGTTACCTATGAGGGCGAATTTTTCTACATTTTCAAGCCTTTCATGAAGAAAGTCGTAGACTTCTGCGAAAAGATAGTTATGGATAGACACGAACGCAAAAGACAGAAGCTTCTCAAAAACAGAAATAAGGATATGCAGTAGACGGCAATAGATTAAATTTAAAAATTTTTGAACAGTTTATACATTTTTACCCATTCTTTACACAGACAACATTTGATTTTTACTTATATGTGATATGATTTACAAAGAGGTGAGCAAGGTGCATAAAGGCGTTATAAGGACCTTGTGGCTCATTGCCGCATTGAGCCTGGTGCTGAGTTATGCTGTGATGTGCATTGCATGGCTTTCAAAGGGCTGTCGCTATGGAGCGCAGTTTTGCATAAACGTTTTTATGAGAGCGCTTCCTCTTTGTCTTATATTCCTGTGTATCGTCGAGCTTGCAGGGCTTTTCATATGGGTCTTCAAAATAAAAAAGCTCGAAAGGCTCTACGCTAAAAAGGGCGGCTGTGACGAATATTTTGAGCTTCTTGAAAAATATCTTCTCAGGCAGAACAAAGATAAGGGCCACGGGCTTTTGAAGCTTGCCGCTGTTTACATTTCAGAAAAACACTTTGAGGATTGTTTTCGCACCCTTGACCGCATAGCTTTTGATAAGCTTACCCCCTCAGATCAGAACAAGTATTTTGAACTGCTTCTTTACGGCAGGCTCATGTCAGGTGATATTTCTCAGGCAAACGAGATATTTGTTTCGGCAGAGCATTACTTCAAGCGAGGTCTTCTCGATAAACGCAATGGGCAAATGCTTTTCACACTTGGTCTGCTGGAATATTTCAACGAACGCTTTGAAGCGGCGGTGAAGTTTTTTGACAGCGCAGAGAAAAGCCGTGACGCTGACAAGACGCTTCGGTGCAACTGTGAGCTTTACAAGGGCGAGTGTTTTCTCGCTCAGGGTGATGTGAGATCGGCAAAGGCTTCGGCTGAAAAAAGTGCGGCGCTCGTTAGTGACGATAAGCAGGAAGCACAGCTTGGAAAGCTGATGACGCAGGTAGAAAAAGCTTACATCAGAACAAAAGAAAAGTCTGCTGATACGAAAGCAGACAACACCACGGAAGGAGGATATGCCTTTTAAGGCATAGAAACAAGTATGATAATAAACGCACTCAGAGGCTTTTGCATGGCTCTTGCGGACAGCGTTCCGGGAGTTTCGGGAGGAACTATAGCGTTCCTGCTGGGCTTTTATGACAGCTTCATAAATTCCCTTAACGACATTATGGGACGTGACAATGCAAAGCGTAAAAAAGCATTTTTCTTTCTTATAAAGCTTGGCGTGGGCTGGGTGATCGGTATGCTTCTTGCAGTAAGCGTTCTTGCCAACGTGTTTGAAAGCGGCATCTACAAGGTAAGCTCGCTGTTTCTGGGCTTTATCATTCTGGCGATACCGGTCATGATAATGGAAGAAAAAGAGAGCATTAAGGGCAAATATTACAACATCGTATGGGCTGTTATCGGCATTGCTATCGTTGTGGGCATTTCCCTTATAAATCCCTCCGGCAGCGGAGCTGACGTTTCTCACATGAATATAGGCACAGTGATATTCGTTGTTCTTGCAGGAATGTGCGCAATATCTGCAATGGTGCTTCCCGGCATTTCAGGCTCCACCATACTTCTCACATTCGGTCTTTATATGCCTGTTATCACGGGAATAAAAGAGTTCCTTCATCTGAATTTCGAGTATTTCGGACTTCTCTGCTCTTTGGGTATCGGCATTATCCTCGGCGTTTTCGTTACTCTCAGGCTTATCAAAAAGGCTCTTGAAAAGTTCAGAAGCCAGACTATCTACTGCGTTATCGGCATGATGATAGGCTCACTGTACGCCATTGTTATAGGTCCTACAACGCTTAAAGAGCCTAAAGACCCTATGACCTTCAGTACATTCAGCATCGTATTTTTTATCATCGGTGCGGCGATCGTGTTCGGTATTCAGGTAGCAAAGAGCGTGTATGACAAGAAACAGCTTGCAAAGGCTGAAGAAAAGATAGAAGAAGAATAGATCTTTTATCAAAACGAACGAATATATATAAAGGCTCAATTTCTGCATCATGGAAATTGAGCCTTTTGCTACAAATAACGTAAGTAAACTTTTTTCTGAACACATATCGTATGGCCTATATGCCCACCTAGCAAATTCATATTCTTGTCATTATATAAAAACTACCGCTCCTACTGTCCCCTTTTGCTGTTCATTCTTCCAAAATCAGCATTTTATACAATTGAACGCCTTGACAATTATGCAACTATACCATATAATAAAATTAGGCAAATGCAATATCCTGTATTATATTCCAAACATAATATGACAGCTATTGCAGAAATAGCATATCAGCGTCTATGATTTCTACAAATCATACGCCTGCCCTATGTAAAAAGTGTTTAAATTTTAGGGGCGTTTGGCATTTTTTCTTGCAAAAATTGTCGGCTTGTGGTATAATTATCAGGAGCAGGGGCGTGCTATTCCCCCAATGGGTGAAGACCATCCTTATTTCTAAAACGTTTTCGCCAATACAGTAATAAAGGTGCAGAGCGCAAAGCTCGACTTGAAAGTATACAGGAGGTAAAGATTTATGGCAAATAGTGCTGTAGAAAAAACAATTTCCACGCAGGAACTTAAAGAAAAGCTTCTTGACGTTCTTCACAACGATTTCCAGACAACACCTGAGGACGCTTCCGATCAGCAGGTATACGAGGCTCTTTCTAAGATCGTTGTAGGCATTCTTAAAGCTAAGAGAAGAAAGTTCACTGTTAAAACTCAGTCTGAGGGCAAGAAGAAGGTCTACTATCTTTCAATGGAATTTCTTATGGGAAGAAGCCTTAAGACTTCTCTTTATAACCTTGAAATGCAGAAGCAGGCTACAAAGGTCCTTAAGGACATGGGCATTTCTATAAACGGCATTTACGAGTGCGAGCCTGACGCAGGTCTTGGCAACGGTGGTCTTGGAAGACTTGCTGCCTGCTATCTTGACGCTCTTGCTGCCGACGGCTATCATGCTACAGGCTATTCTATCTGCTATGAATACGGTATCTTCAAGCAGAAGCTGGAGGACGGCTGGCAGACCGAGCTTCCTGACAACTGGCTCCCAGGCGGCTCTGTATGGCTCGTTCCTGTTCCGTCAAAGGCTGTCGAGGTTCGTTTTGACGGCGAGCTTAAGGAATACTGGGACAATCAGTATCACTGCGTAACTCACGAGAACTACACATCAGTTATGGCTGTTCCATACGATTTGTTCGTATCAGGCTACAACAGCGAGGCTGTTTCAAAGCTCAGACTTTGGAAAGCTGAAATGGCTGACTTTGATATGTCAATGTTCAATCAGGGCGACTATCAGAAGGCTCTTAGCAAGAACATTATTTCACAGGCTATCACAAAGGTGCTTTATCCTAACGACAACCATGCAGAGGGCAAGTCACTCAGACTTAGACAGCAGTATTTCCTTTGCGCTGCTTCTATCGGCGATATCGTAAACCAGCACATGAGCGTTTACGGCACACTTGACAACCTCCATGAAAAGGTAGCTATCCACATCAACGATACTCACCCGACACTTGCTATCCCAGAGCTTATGAGAGTTCTTCTTGATGATTGCGGCTATTCATGGGACAAGGCTTGGCACATCGTTACAAACACATTTGCATACACAAACCACACTGTAATGCCTGAGGCTTTGGAGAAGTGGGACTGCAACCTCCTCAAGAGCGTTTGCCCTAGAATCTTCTCTATCATTATCGAGATAAACGAGCGTTACTGCAAGGATCTTTGGGAGAGATACAAGGATCAGGCTAAGGTTTCACATATGTCTATCGTTGAGGACAACAAGGTGAAAATGGCTACACTTTGCGTACACGCTTGCCACAGCGTAAACGGCGTTGCAAAGATACACTCTGAGATCATCAAGAAGGAAACATTCAAGGACGAGTATCTTGACACACCAACAAAGTTCAAGAACGTTACAAACGGTATCGCATACAGAAGATGGCTTTATCAGTCTAACGAGGGTCTGACAGATCTTCTTTGCGAGAAGATAGGCGACGGCTTCCTCAAGAATGCTGCTGAGCTTTCTAAGCTTGCTGTATTCAAGGACGACAAGGACGTTCTTGACAGACTTGCAAAAATCAAGCTTGACAACAAGAAGAGTTTTGCAAAGTATGTAAAGAATCAGTACGGCGTTGTTCTCAACACTGATTCTATCTTTGACGTTCAGGTAAAAAGACTTCACGAATACAAGAGACAGCAGCTCAACGCTTTGAACATCATAGCACAGTACAACTACCTCAAGGCTAATCCAAACGCTGATTTTGTACCAAAGACATACATCTTTGCTGCAAAGGCTGCTCCTGGCTACTACATGGCAAAGCAGATCATCAAGCTTATCTGGAACATTTCTCAGGAACTGAAAAAGGACAAAAAGCTCAACGAGAAGCTCAACGTTATCTTCCTTGAGGACTACAACGTATCACTTTCTGAGATACTCATGCCAGCGGCAAACATCTCTGAGCAGATCTCACTTGCTGGTACAGAGGCTTCAGGTACAGGTAACATGAAGCTTATGATAAACGGTGCTATCACACTGGGTACTCTTGACGGAGCAAACGTTGAGATACACGAGCAGGTAGGCGACGACAACATCATCATCTTCGGTATGAACGTTGACGAGGTAAACGCTTGCAAGTCAGGCTACAAGCCTATGGACATCTACAACTCCAACGCAGTTGTTAAGCAGGCTATCGACACACTTCAGTATGGCATCAACGGACAGCAGTTCAACGAGATCGCTGACAGCCTGAAGAACTCTGACCCATACATGGCTCTCAAGGACTTCGATTCTTACCAGAAGGCACAGGCTTACGCTTCTGAGTGCTACAAGGATCAAACAAAGTGGCAGAAGATGAGCCTTGCAAACATTGCAGGCGCAGGCATTTTCTCCGCAGACCGTTCTGTTGAGGACTACGCTAGAGATATTTGGGGTCTTTCAAAGTAATTTATTAATACAAAAAATTATCGGACAGTTGCTTGATACAGCTGTCCGATTTTTTGTACATATATGCAATTCATGCAACGATAAATTTGTAAGACCACAAGATGAGCGAAAAGAACGGGACGTCGAGGGCGTCGTCCCCTACATGGTTCGAGCGATGTTTATACAATGTGAAAATCAACATAAATAGTGACGTGGGAGAAAAGCGGGCTGCCTAGAGCGCCAGCCCCTACAGAATTGCAAAAAAATGACGGTGCAAGACCGCCATTTTTCTTATATAAGCATATTTTAGTCCTCGTCAGCAAGTGCAAAATCTATCTTGCCGGAGTTTACATTTGCGTTTATCACCTTTACTCTGATAGGGTCGCCCACACGATATTCCATGCCGTTTGTAAGGTTTTTCAGGCTCACCATATCGTCGCAGACATACTCGCCGTCAGGCATATTGTCGGTATGGAGAAGTCCCTCGCAGGTGTCAGGAAGTGCGATAAAAAGACCGAACTCAACGGCTGAAACCACTGTCCCCTGAAACTCCTCACCGATATGAGCGTTCATATACTCAGCCTTGTAGCAATCCTCACAGCTGCGCTCCACCTGCATTGCGGTAAGCTCCGTCTTTGTGGACTGGTCGGCTGAGGCGTAAACGAACTTGTTGAACTTTGTGGCGCACTCCTCTGCACTGCTGCCACTGAGAAAAGCTGACATTATTCTATGGATAGTCAGGTCAGGGTAACGTCTGATAGGTGAAGTGAAGTGAGCGTAATCCTCCAGCGCAAGTCCGAAGTGACCCACAGGCTCGGTGGAATATCTTGCCTTTGACATACTCCTCAGAACGATATTGTTCATGATAAGGTCGATATCAGTACCCTTTGCGGCTTTGAGTATCTCCGACATATCCCCAGGGCAAGCCTTTTCTCCAAGCTTATACTGGACGTTGAGCTTGACAAGCGCCTCTCTCAGGGATTCAAGCTTCTCGTCTGACGGCTCTTCGTGGATACGATAAACGAACGGCAGGTTATTATCCATGCCAAATCTTGCGGCACACTCGTTTGCAACAAGCATGAAGTCCTCTATTATCTCCTCGCTTCTTCCACGGGTACGCCTCTCAACGCCCACGCAGATATCCTCGTCATTGATGATAAGCTTGCTTTCAGAGGTTTCAAGCTCAGGACAGCCACGGTTTTTCTTGTTTTTATACAAAATATCCGCAAGCTCCTTTATAATAGGAAGCTGACCTGAAACATCGGCATATTTTTCTTTAAGTTCAGCATCGTCACTGCCTGCCAAAAGTGAATTTATCTCGGAATAAACGCCCTTTACACGGGAGCGGATAACAGTTTTTGCAAACTTATAGTCGGTGATATTGCCCTGCTTGTCAAGTTCACAAAGACATGAGAACGCAAGTCTGTCCTCCTGCGGATTAAGGGAGCAGATACCATTTGAAAGCTCTTTCGGGAGCATTGGTATAACTCGGTTTGCGTAATAAACGCTTGTGCCACGTTTGAAAGCTTCGTTATCTAGCTGTGACTTAGGCTGAACATAGTGGGAAACGTCGGCAATGTGAACGCCAAGAAGATAACCTGTTTTGGTTCGTTCAACAGAAATTGCATCGTCGATATCTTTTGTATCTGCGCCGTCAATGGTGAATATCGGCTTGTCACGAAGGTCAAGGCGGTTGGGTATCTCCTCTTTTATCCTTGAATAATCGGACACTTCCCTAGCTTCATAGATGACCTCGCCAGGAAAAACAGGTGTCAGACCATTGACCTCAAGGACGCTCATTGCGCAGGCGGAGGCTTTCATGGAGCTTCCATAGCTTGAAACTATCTCGCAGACGTGTTCAGAGTGCCTGTTTCCACGCTTTGTGACCTGCGCCACCACCTTATCACCCTCGTGAAGCTCAAGCCTCATAGGGTTTTCAAAGGTCATTGCATATTTTGACAGCATATCAGGAACGATTTTCAGCACACCGAACTCGCTCACAAGTTCGCCCGTAAACTTAGCAAAATTCTCCTCCACAATGCTCATGACCTCGCCCTCGGTGCAAGCTCCCTCACCCTTGAAGGTTCTCACAAGGACGATATCGTGTGGCATTGCGCCTTTGAGGTACTTGCCCACAACAAAAATTTCCTCGTCAGTGTCAAGATTTTTCACAAAGCCGTAGGTCTTATTGAGCCTTACCACCTCGCACTTGACGAGTTTCTTAGGGTCAACGAGCCTTATGCCGAATTTATTTTCCATTATCTCGCCATTTTTCTTCATTTTGTCAACGGCTTTTGTGAATTTTTCAAACTCAAAGCCCTTTCCTCTGCATGATCTCAGCAGTTCTTTGAAAGTCAGGGGCTTTTTGCCTGCTTTTTTTAACTTTGAGTATATTATTTTTCTGTAATCCAGTTTCATAAATTTCCTTTCTTTTTACTATTACTTTACTTTCCAAAAGAAAAAGCCCTGCACGGAGCAGGGCGGGCAATTATTTCTTGATCTGATAAATGATATTTACAGCAAGAGTTATCACAAATATCAGTATCGCACTTATCCTTGTCAGTCTGTTAAGCTTAGCGTCCTTGGTGTTTGAACCGTTCTTTCCATAGAAAGAATCGTTATATCCACCGCCGATAGCAGATGTAAGACCCTGCTCTTTGGTGTCCTGCGCAAGAACTACAAGTATGATAACGAGGCTGGCTACGATCAGCAGTGCGCCTGCAACGATCTCAATTACGCTCATTTTTGTTCCTCCAAAACATAATTATACATTTTAATATATTATAGCACACATCTTCTCAGATTGCAAGGGGTTTTCAGAATTTTTTCAATTCTTTTTCTTTTTATCGGTGCTTTCAGCCTTTGAGGTGGTATCTTTCTGCTTCTCCACCTGCTGGATAACTGTGACGTTTGACACGTCAAGACGTTTTTTCAGAAGCTCTGTGACCGTTTTGAGCTGTTCATCGTTAAGAGCCTTGTTCTCATATAGCACCACTGTTATGCCATTAACTGTTGTGGGCGAGCCTACTGAATGGCTGCTCATGTGACCGCCTGCCGCACCTGTTATGTTTGGATAAACGATAGCAAGTTCCTCGGCGATATCGCTCATGTCTATATCATAGCTCTGATAGCTGTCAAGCTGTGCTTTCAGATTTTCATTCTCGGCTTTAAGGTCGTCGTTTTCTTTCTGCGCAAGCACCTGTGCCACCTTGTTCTGTGTTTCCTCATCGTCGGCATTCTTTTCAAGCATCTTTTCTACCTCGTCAGCGGTAACACCGCTTTCCACCTCGGTCTGTGTTATCACAAGCTTATAATCTCCCAATCCGAAAGCTTTCAGCTCGCTTTGAAGCGCCTTTGTATCGGCAGTGCTTATCTTCTTGCCAAGAAGTGCCACTTCTATCATACGTTTATCGGTATCTATAGTTTTCTGCACTATCTGAGTGCCGTCAAAGTCAAAATTCTCGGTGATAAACTTCTCTGCACTGCTGTTATCCATTGTCTTTTTCACAATATCATAGCCAAGATAAATACTAGGCAGCATGGTAATAACTGTGATAAAAGCGATATTTCTGTGTATCTTTTTCAAAGCCTTCGGGGAAATATCGTTGCCGTGAGGCAGCCTTAAAAACTTCAGCACAACGATAGCCGCAAGGCAGATAAAAAAGCTGTTTATGAAAAAGAGATACAATGCTCCGCCGAAATAGTCAAGGCGGTGTCTTGCCAAGCCGTAGCCTGCGGTACAAAGGGGCGGCATGAGTGCTGTTGCGATAGCCACGCCTGGGATAACGTTGCTTTTCTCCTTACGGGTCTGACCTATTATGCCGGCAAGTCCGCCAAAAAGGGCAATAAGAACGTCCCACGCTGTAGGTGTGGTTCGGGCGAGAAGCTCGGAGGAGGCTGTGGTGATAGGTGAGATAGTAAAGTAAATAGTCGAGGTGATAAGGCAAATGACCACCTGTATGCCAAGTCTTATTGCTGCACCCTTTGAAAGAGTCAGGTCATTGGTGGCGATTCCGTAGCCTATGGCTGTTATACCGCCCATAAGAGGCGAGATAAGCATAGCACCGATTATAACGGCGGTGGAGTTCATATTCAGACCTATGGAAGCTATAAGTATGGCAAGCATAAGGATACACATATTAGTACCCTGAAGTTTTGCGCCAGATATTATCGTATTATGTATCTCATCAGGGTCAGCCATATCCCAGCGCAGACTGAACATATTTCTAAGCCCTTGTATAAATCTGCCTTCCTGTAATTTCAAATCTCAGACCTCCTCTGCTTATTTTACTGCACCCCATGCGATGTTCTGCAAACGCCTTGCAGAATCGGTGGTGCCTGCGCCTGTCTGCTGGATAAAATATAGTATGCAGAGCTGTTCTTTTGGGTCAAGGCTGAAATAGCAACCCATCCAGCCGTCCCAGCCGAAAGAGCCTTCTGACTGGATAAGACCTGCGGCGGCAGGGTCTTCAAGGATACGCATGAAGTTACCGTAGCCGTGACCCTTTGTGCTGTCCCAGTTAAGGGTCTTGCGCTGTTCAGGTGTAAGACCGTTTCTTGTCATGAAATCGACCGTGTTTCTGCCGAGTATCCTCACGCCGTCAAGCTCGCCCTTGTTCATAAGCATTTTGGCAAACTTTGCATAGTCCTCTACAGTGGAAACAAGACCTGCTCCGCCCGACTCAAAGGCAGGAGGTACAGTGTAATCAGTAAGGCAAAGGTGGAAGTGAGTAAAAGGCTCGTTTCCGCCATTTTTGTATTCATAGCACTGGGCAAGTCGGCTGTACTTTTCCGCTAGGATATAGAAGCCTGTATCATTCATACCGAGGGGTTCAAAGATCTCTTTTCTAAGAAAATCTCCGAACTTCATGCCAGAAACCACTTCGATAACAGCACCCATGATGTCAGCAGACGCACCGTACATCCACTTTTCTCCAGGGGTGAACATAAGAGGACGCTTGCCCATTTCCTTTGCGAAGCTCACAGTATCCAGAAGCTTTTCGCCCTTAAGATATTTTTCAGACTGCTCGCCCCAAAGCGCACCCATTTTCTGACCTGCGGAAGTGCCGTCAGGATAAGGGATACCGGAAGTCATGGTGAGAAGGTCGCCTATGGTTATATCTCTGTCAGCAGGACGCTCACCGTTCTCATCAAGAACCACAGGGTCGGAGAACTCAGGGATAAACCACTTGAGCAGGTGACGAGTGTCGAGCAGGCCACGCTCGATAAGTATCATTGCGGCAGCTGCTGTGACAGGCTTTGACATAGAAAAGAGTCTGAAAATGCTGTCGGTTTTCATAGGGATATTTTTCTCCTTGTCAGCAAGACCAAAGCTTTTGAGATAGACAGTTTCGCCTTTATGGATAACGCTGAGAACTGAGCCTGAGAAAACACCGTTGGTTATCTCTTTTTGTGCAACAGCGTCGAGATATTTAAAATTTTCGTACATGATAGACCTCCGTGTTATGATGTTTGATATATAGGATTATAACACAGTTCGGGTGGAAATGCAAGATTTTGTGTGGCAACAAAAAAATCCGCCCTACCACAGTAAGGCGGAATTAGGTGCAGGGGCACGCCCCCTACATTGTAAAGTTTACAAACAAACTTATTGAGCGGGACTGAAGTTTGATAACAAAAAAAGCCATGACGGGAAATGCCCGTCACGGCGAGCATCAAACCCCTCCCAGCGTATCATACCTATGGGCGGGAGCGAAAAAATCCGCTACCATAAATGATAGCGGATCGAGTGCAGGAGGAAGCTCCTGCTGGCAAAGTAATAGTCG
>OGQW01001808.1_pt1 | contig 11866 bp, 9 predicted proteins | sample 1553301 | NCBI WGS metagenome assembly OGQW01 (sample SAMEA2579974, study PRJEB22360) | human gut metagenome
AGTCCGCTTGCATTTGCAGGTTTCTGTAATATGAAAGCTATGTCAACAAGAAATGACGATCCTAAAACAGCGTCAAGACCGTTTGACGCAGAACGTGACGGATTTGTTCTAAGTGAAGGTGCAGGCTTTATAGTTATAGAAGAACTTGAACACGCAAAGAAGAGAGGAGCTCACATTTATTGTGAACTTGTCGGCTACGGTGCAACTGATGATGCTTACCACATCACAAGCCCTATTCCGGGCGGTGTCGGCGGTGCAAAGGCTATGTCACTTGCAATCGAAGACGCAGGTTTAAAGCCTGAAGATGTAACATACATCAACGCTCACGGTACATCAACAAAGTACAATGACGAGTTTGAAACACAAGCCATAAAAGAGGCTCTTGGCGACGCGGCTAAGAACGTTGCAGTAAGCTCAACAAAGTCAATGACAGGTCACCTTTTGGGTGCGGCAGGCGGTGTCGAGGCAATCGTTTGTGCATTGGCTATCAAGGACAGTTACATTCCTGCAACAATCAATTACAATACACCTGATCCTGCTTGTGATTTGGATATAGTTCCGAATAAAGGCAGAGAACAGGAAGTTAAAGTTGCAATGTCAAATTCACTTGGATTTGGCGGTCATAACGCAACTATCGTAATGAAAAAGTACGAAGATTAATTAAATAAACTTAAACAATAGAGGATGTCTTTTTAAGGCACCCTCTACTGTTATGTGGATTGCTCTAAGCGGTGAACGGTTCACTCTTTAGAGCAGTGTATGTACAGAGAAAGGAAAGCTGTTATGAAAAACGTACAAGAGAAAATCGGTTACACATTTAAAAATGTCAATCTTTTAGAAACGGCACTTACACACAGCTCATATGCGAATGAGTGTAAAAAAGAAAATAACGAACGTCTTGAATTTTTGGGCGATTCTGTTTTGAGTGTTATAATCAGTGACTATATATTCAGACGTTTGCCGAATGTTGACGAGGGCTGGCTTTCAAAATATCGTGCAACGCTTGTCTGCGAACAGTCGCTTAACGAAATATCTAAGAAAATTTCGCTTAGCAAATTTATATTGCTTGGTAAGGGTGAAGAAATGACAGGCGGACGTCAGAGAGCGTCTATCGTTTCAGACGCATTTGAGGCAGGTTTGGCGGGCATTTTTTTTTATCCTTTATCTTGACGGCGGTATGGAAACGGCAAGAAAATGGGTAATCGACCTTATGCGTGATTCGATTAACGAAGTTGTGACAGGTCACGGATATGCCGACTATAAAACAATGCTGCAAGAGGCACTTCAAAAAGGTACACAGGGCAAAGTCACATACAGAACAATCGGCGAATCCGGTTTGGATCACAACAAAGTGTTTGAAGTTGAAGTGCTTGTCGATGATGTTCCTAAAAATAAAGGAACAGGTCACAGCAAAAAAGAGGCTGAACAAAATGCGGCACATACTTTGCTTAAATCAATGGGAAAAGTACAGTGACTATGAAAACGTATAATATACCGATATTTGTACCGCACAGAGGTTGTCCGTTTGATTGTGTTTTTTGCAATCAAAAACGTATAACGGGGACACAAAAAGAAGTCACGGCTGATGATGTTCATAATATCATAGGTGAATATCTTAAAACATTGCCGAGTAAAAACAGACGTATCGAGGCGGCGTTTTTTGGCGGCAGTTTTACCGGTATACCGATTAACGAACAAAGCGAACTTTTAGCCGCCGCGAATGAATATCTTAAAAAAGGAGATATTGACGGAATACGTCTTTCAACCAGACCCGATTATATAGATAAAGAAATACTTGATAATCTGCTTAAATACGGAGTTACAACGATTGAACTCGGTGTACAGTCTATGGACGACAGTGTTTTGAAATCATCAAACAGGGGACACACAAGAAAAGATGTTATTAATGCGGTAAGGCTGATAAAGGAATATTCGTTTACACTCGGACTTCAGATGATGACAGGCTTGCCGGGTGATACCGATGAAAAATCGCTTTATACGGCAGACGAAATAATAAAGCTGAAACCTGATATTGTACGCATATATCCGACGCTTACCATAAAGGACACATTCCTTGAAAAAATGTATCTTACGGGTAAATATCAACCGCAGTCGGTTGACGAGGCAGTTAATCTTGCAAAACAGCTTTTATTGAAATTTGAAAAGAATAATATAACTGTTATAAGGGTCGGTTTGCAGTCAACCGATGAAATAAGCGAGAACGGTTCTGTTGTTGCAGGACCTGTACACAGCTCATTTCGTGAACTTGTCGAAAGCAGTATTTATTATGACATTATATGCGGTAAATTGAAAGACGGCTGTAAAAGAGCAGATGTTTATGTAAATCCGAGAGAAGTTTCAAAAGCAGTCGGTAATAAGCGTTGCAATATAATTAAATTAAAACAAGAGAAAAATATTGATGTAAAGATATGTACAGATGAAAATTTGGAAAAAAGAGAGGTGAGATGTACTTGCTATTAAAAAGACTTGAACTGCAAGGTTTTAAATCGTTTGCCGATAAAACAATTCTTGAATTTGTTGAAGGCTCAACGGCGGTCGTAGGTCCTAACGGCAGCGGAAAAAGTAATATTTCCGACGCTATTCGTTGGGTTATCGGTGAAATGAGTGCAAAATCTCTCAGAGGTTCTAATATGCAAGATGTCATTTTTGCAGGTACAGAAACGAGAAAGCCTGTCAATTTTGCGGAAGTGAGTCTTGTACTTGATAACAGCAGTCATTTGTTTGATATAAATTATGATGAAGTTGTTGTAACAAGACGACTTTTCAGAAGCGGTGAAAGTGTGTATCAGATTAATCGCTCAAACTGTCGTTTGAAAGATATACATGAGCTGTTTATGGATACGGGTCTTGGACGTGACGGTTATTCTATTATCGGACAGGGTAATGTGTCGCAGATATTGTCAACCAAAGCCGAGGACAGAAGAAGTCTGTTTGAGGAGGCGGCAGGTATATCAAAATATAAGTACAGACGTGAAGAGGCGGAGCGAAAGCTAAAGGGTGTTGAAGAAAACCTTGTAAGAATTTCCGATATAACGACTGAACTTGAAGGTCAGCGAGGACCTCTTAAACGTCAGTCGGAAAAAGCGAGAAAGTATTTGACATACTATGAAGAATATAAAGGACTTGACGTAAATTTAAGCATTATAACGATAGACAAAAACCGACTTGCCGCCAAAGAGGCAGACAGACTTTATAACAGCGTTGAAGAAGAACTTGCCGAGCTCAGAGCAACAGAATCGGAAACAGAACAAAAAATCACATCGCTTTATAATGAAAGTGAACAAGCCGATACCGAAATAGCGGAACAGAACAAACTTCTTCGTGAGGCTGAGTCAAAGAATATGGAAACCAAAAATCATATTTCTTTATTTGAAAACAACATAAAGAATAATGAGCTTATGCTTAAAAGAATTGATAACGAAATTCAAAGCATAAAAGATAAAAATATTGAACGCGAAAACAGTATAGAAAAGCAAAAGGCAGAGATTGAAGAAAAGAATAAAGATGCCGAAGAAATGCTTACTGCGTTCGATTCTATGAAAGAGGAACAGGACGAAATTGCAAAGCAGAAAGATACTCTTTCAAAAGAAATCGACAGTCTGCAGGGCGATATTATCGAAAAGCAGAATTTGATTGCGACAAAGCGTGCACAAATAAACGGTGTTGAAAATTTGAGGAGCAGTTTTATAGAACGACGAGAAGTGGTTGAAACCGAAATAAAGACCTTTAACGAGGGTGTTTCAAACACAAAACAGGAGATAGAAAACTGCAAAAAGGAAATATCGGAAAAGTCTGAAAAGTGCGGTAAGATGAAAGAAACCATAAACCGCCATAACGAAAACATAAATAAGTTAAAATCCGAAAACGATAAACTTACATCAAGTCTTAACAATATGAATGTCGAGTATAATTCAAAATCTTCAAAGAAGAAAATTCTTGAAGGTATGGAAAATGATTATGCGGGATATTCAAAGAGCGTAAAGGCGGTGCTGAAAGCCGAAGAACTGAAAAAAATCAGAATTTACGGTACTGTATCGGGACTGGTGGACGTAAAAAAGGAATACGTTACGGCTATTGAAATCGCACTCGGCGGAGCGTTGCAGAATATCATAGTAGAGAGCGAAGAGGATGCAAAGACGGCGATTAATTATCTTCGCAGAAATAATGCAGGTCGTGCAACATTTTTGCCGGTGTCGGCTGTAAAAGGCAGAGAACTTGATAATGTTGGCGAAATAAGCAAGCAAAAAGGCTTTATCGGACTTGGAAGTAAACTTATAAAGTATAACAGTAAGTACGACGGTATTATAAAAAGTTTGCTCGGCAGAGTTGTTGTGGTTGATAATGTGGATAATGCCATTGCTATGAGCCGACATTTCGGGTATAAATTCAGAGTTGTAACACTTGAGGGCGAAATATTGAACGCAGGCGGTTCGATGTCGGGCGGCAGCGTAAATAAGCAAAGCGGATTTTTGTCGAGAGCGACTGAAATAAAAACGCTTACATCGGAATTAAACGATTTGTCAGTTAAAATAAAAGAGTTTGGTGACAAAAAACAGCAGATTGAAAATGATATGAGAACTATAAATAATCAGTTGTCGTCATATGTTCCGCTTGTGAGAGAGTATGAGGACGAGATACTTCGTCTGGAAAATACGCAAAAACATCTTGAAGAAAAGATTGAATCGGGAAGTAATACAGAGAAAAACTATAAAGCAGAGCTTGAACAGATTGAAAAGCAACTGTCGGAATCTTCGGATGATATTGCCGAGCTTTTGCAGAATGTCAGAAATCTTGAAAAGGAAAGTAATGACTTACAGAGCAAAGCGGAAAAACTGAATGAAGAATTTAATCGAATTTCAGAGGAAAAAGACGAGAAGTCACAAAGCTTGATGGATAACACGATGAAACTTGCAGATATGCAAAGGGACATTAAAGTTATCGAAAAAGATATTGAAACAAAGAAGAATGATATTGCAAATTCCGTAAAAGATATAGCACAAAAAGAGCAGGATAAAACAAGAATATGTGCCGAAAACGAAAGTTTAAAACAGCAGATTGAGGACAAAAACAAGCTGACGGAAGAAATCGCAAAGAGTACGGCGGATATAAATGATTATATCGAGAGTATTCAGAAGAAGAAAAGCGATATTTCAACGTCACTTCAAAATATCCAAAATTCAAATAAGGATTTAACGGATAAATTGCTGAACTTGCAACAGGAACTTTCAAGACTTGAAAACAGACGTGAAAAACTCAATAACGATATTGAAAATATTATAGGCAGATTGTGGGAGGACTACGAACTGACTTATAACAGTGCATGCGAAATTAAGACAGAAGTGGAAAACGAGAAAGAATCGTTTGCAAGATTGTCGGAATTAAAATCGCAGATAAAATCACTCGGCAGTGTAAACGTCGATTCTATCGAAGAATATAAAGCGGTAGAGGAGAGGTTTGTGTTCTTGACAGAGCAAAAGAGCGATCTTGAAAAGTCGAAAAACGAACTTAACGGAATAATAGAGTCAATGGAAGAATTGATGAAAGAGCATTTCGGGAAACAATTTCAGGAAATCAATGAGAGTTTCAGTCTGGTGTTCAGTGAACTTTTCGGCGGCGGTAAAGGTGAATTGAATTTGTCTGATCCAAGCAATGTTCTTGAAAGCGGTATTGAAATTATCGCACAGCTTCCGGGTAAAGGTTCGCAGAATATCAATCTGTATTCGGGCGGTGAAAAGTCGTTTATTGCTATTGCACTTCTGTTTGCAATACTTCGAGTAAAACCGGCTCCGTTCTGTATTTTGGACGAGATTGATGCGGCACTTGACGATGTAAACGTTTCGAGATTTGCAACATATTTAAAAAATTATATTGAACAGACACAATTCATTGTTATCACTCACAGACGTGGTACAATGGAGGCGGCAAATATTTTATACGGCGTAACAATGCAGGAAAAAGGCGTTTCTAAGTTGTTGTCACTTCATATAGATGATGTCGCAGACGATATGGTCAGTTAGGAGTAGTATATGGGATTCTTTGATAAGTTAAAAAACGGTTTGACAAAAACCCGTGAATCAATCGCAAAACAAGTTAATAATGTATTCAGTGTGTTCGTAAAAGTTGACGACGAACTTTTTGAAAATCTTGAAGAGGCACTTATTATGGCAGATATAGGTGTAGAAACTTCAACATACATTATTGAAAAACTTCGTGATAATGTTAAACACAAGCATATCACAGACGGAAACCTTGTAAAAGAGGAATTAAAGAGCATAATAAGCGAAATACTCAGTGCGCTTGATACAACGGTGAATACGTCAACAACACCGTCTGTTATTTTGGTGATTGGCGTAAACGGTGTCGGAAAAACAACGAGTATCGGAAAAATCGCATCACATTATAAGTCGATGGGTAAAAAGGTACTTCTTGCGGCGGCTGACACATTCAGAGCGGCAGCGATAGACCAGCTTGACATATGGGCACAGAGAAGCGGTTGCGATATAATCAAGCACCAAGAAAACAGTGATCCGGCGGCAGTTGTGTTTGACGCTTGTACGGCGGCAAAGGCGCGTGGTGCTGATATTCTTATATGTGATACAGCCGGCAGACTTCATAATAAGAAAAATCTTATGGCGGAGCTTGCGAAGATTAACCGTGTAATTGAACGTGAACTGCCTGATTCGGCAAGAGAAACATTGCTTGTCCTTGACGCGACAACAGGTCAAAATGCGGTAAGTCAGGCAAAATTATTCTCCGAGGCGGCGGATATTACGGGAATTATCCTTACAAAGCTTGACGGTACGGCAAAAGGCGGTATTGTAATATCAATAGCAAAGGAACAGAATGTTCCAGTTAAATTTGTAGGCGTCGGTGAAGGTATCGACGACTTACAGGAATTTAACAGCGATGATTTTGCAAAGGCTATATTTGAAGAATAAATAATATAAACTCTGACAGTCAAAAAATGGCGGTCAGAGTTTTTTTGTACAGTTTTTTGGACATAGGTGAATGTATAATTTAAGTAGAAAAGGAGATGGGAGAAATGAAAGAACAAAATAGAAAATTGACTATTGCAGAACGGTTAAGAAATGGAGAAAAAGTTATTTGTGCAAAGTGTAAAAAAGGCTATTATGTTACTGATGCGAAAGATATAAGTACAAGTTATGAATTTTATTGCAACAGATGTAATTCTATGGTAAATACAGACCGGGTTATAGATATTGAATAGAAAAGTATAAAAAGTTGAAAGGAGATGAAAGAAATGAAAAATTCGGTTTTAGTCACAATAGCGGGACTTGCTCATTATTACGGAACGAAGCCGTTCAAAGTCGGAGCGGTAATAAAATTGAAAAAGGAATATGATAACAAATACGATGACGAGGCGATAAGAGCGCAACTGCCGTATATCGGTACAGTCGGTTACGTCGCAAACAGTACATATACGGTCTATTCGGGTACATACAGTGCGGGACGTTTATATGATAAAATAGGCGAATGTGCGTGTGCGAAAATTATTTTAATAACACATTCAAGCGCTGTTGCGGAAGTAATAGAGGGCTGTCCGTCAGAGAATATGGGCGAATGTGTATTTGAATAAAAATAAAAAAAGTTATCCATAAAGGATAACTTTTTTTGTGGCTGCGGATCCAGGATTCGAACCCGGACAGAACGAGTCAGAGTCGTTAGTGCTACCTTTACACAAATCCGCAACGATAACTGACAAATGATATAATACCATATAATCTAACTTTTGTCAACAGTTTTTTTAAAAAGTTTTTTTGCTGTTGATAAATATAATTTTATATGATAGAATATATATTATTAATCAAAAAAAATGGTGCGAGGGACCGGACTTGAACCGGCACGGTTAAACCACACGCCCCTCAAACGTGCGCGTCTGCCTATTCCGCCACCCTCGCATTAACGTGATTTATTATACCAATAAAAAAGAGTTTTGTCAATTAAAATAAATATTTTTTGTGGAGATGTTTTTTAATGAAAAAAATTTTGGCACTTGTTATTATGACTATAATTACTTTTTCACAGTTAAGTGCTTTTGCAATGGTGGAATCTGCCGAGTGTGCGTGCGTTATAAATGCGTTGACGGGTGATGTTGTATTTTCAAAAAATATGAACCAAAAACACGCAATGGCAAGCACAACTAAAATAATGACAGCCATTGTTGCTATTGAACGTTGTAATATGGACGAAATTGTTGATGTGAGTGCGACGGCGGCAAATCAAGAGGGTTCGGCGGCATACATATCTGAGGGAAATCAATATTATATGAAAGATTTGCTTTACGGTTTAATGCTTAATTCCGGAAATGACGCGGCGGTAGCGATAGCCGAACATGTGGCGGGAAGTGAGGAATCATTTGCGGAGCTGATGAATGAAAAAGCGGAAGAACTCGGACTCGGCAATACGCATTTTATGAATCCGAGCGGACTTGACAATCCGGAACATTACACAACGGTTTACAATCTTGCACTTATTGCAAGATATGCAATGACGCTGCCGCAGTTTCGGGAAATAGTCGCAACGCAGACTGCGCAAGTACAGGCATTAAATTCAGATGAAATACTTTATTTTTCAAACCACAATAAAATGCTAAGTCTGTATGAGGGAGCAAACGGCATAAAAACAGGCTTTACAAAGTCAACGGGCAGATGTCTTGTATCGTCTGCACAGAGGGACGGAATGGAGTTTATAGCGGTGACTTTGAATGATCCGAACGATTGGAATGACCACGCGAAAATGCTTGATTACGCATTTTCGGAACATTATCCGAAAAAACTTATAGAGCAGGGCGATACAGTAAAGGTTACGAATATTGACGGAAAAGATTATTCAATGGTTGCGGCGAGTGACTTTACAATACCGTTTAAAGAACATCAGAAAACGCAGGTAGAAGTTATATCGCATATATCAAATGACTTACAAGCACCTATAAATCAAGGCGAAAAAGTGGGGTGGCTTGAAATTGTGTGTGACGGAGTGAGCATCGGTGAAGTTGATATTATTTCGGAAAACGATATTTACGGAGTAAGCAATATAAGATTGAAAAACAGTTTTTTCAGCAGTTTTATAAGAGTTGCGAAAATATTGTTGGTATAAATGAAAGGAGAAAAAATGGGAGAGATAGTAAGATTACAAAAATATATAGCAATGAGCGGTGTTGCGTCAAGACGTGCCGCAGAAACTATGATACAAGAGGGCAGAGTTAAGGTAAACGGCAAGAAAATAACGGAACAAGGCGTAAAAATCGAAATCGGTGCAGACAATGTATCCGTTGACGATAAGCCGATAAAGCTTAAAAACAAGAAGTATTATATAATGCTTAATAAGCCTGTCGGATATGTTTCAACCGCAAAAGACCAATTTGACCGACCGACTGTTGTTGACCTTATAAAAGAAGATTTGGGTGACGTAAGAATTTTTCCTGTCGGACGACTTGACTATGAAACCGAGGGATTGCTTTTGCTTACAAATGACGGTGACTTCACATACAAAGTCACGCACCCTAAGTTCCATACCGATAAGACTTATATTGCAACGATAAAGGGCGGTATAACGATAAGCGGTATCAATAAGCTGAGAAACGGTGTTTATATTGATGATTTCAAAACATCACCGGCGGAGGCTGAAATACTTGACGCGGTAGACGGACACACATATATTAAAATAACAATTCACGAGGGTAAAAACAGACAGGTTCGTAAAATGTTTGCGGCAATCGGCTGTACGGTTGTCGGCTTGCAGAGAATTAAGATAGGCAACGTGGAACTCGGTAATCTTCCGCTTGGAAGATGGCGTCATCTGACAAGTCACGAAGTAAATTATTTGATGAATTCTTAAAAAGAGGCTGTTGACATTTTGTCAGCCTCTTTTGTGTATCATATACAAATTTAAGGGGATATTTGTCGATATTTTTTGAAAGCTAACTTGTGAAAAAAGAAATAAAAATGATTGAAAAAAAATTGCGGTTAAGGTATAATATACTTTAGGTATATTTTTTTAAAATTTATCTCTAATCTACAAACAATGGAGGTTAAAACATGGGAACAGTTGATAAATTGACTGAACTTCAATACCGCAGAAGTGTAATAAATAACGGCGGCGGAGAAGTAAAAATCAAAAAGCAGCATGATTCCGGAAAGCTGACAGCAAGAGAGAGAATTAATGCTCTTTTGGATGAAGGCAGTTTCGTTGAAATTGATGCTTTTGTAACTCACAGATGTACCGAGTTCGGTATGGATTGTGTTGAGGCTCCGGGTGAAGGAGTTGTTACAGGTTACGGTACGGTTGACGGACGTCTTGTTTACGTTTACGCTCAAGACTTTACAGTAATCGGTGGCTCACTTGGAGAAATGCACGCAAAGAAAATTTGCAAAGTCATGGATATGGCGGCAAAGATGGGTGCTCCGATAATCGGAATGAACGATTCGGGCGGAGCAAGAATTCAAGAAGGTATAGACGCTCTTTCAGGTTTCGGAGATATATTCTTCAGAAACACTGTAAACAGCGGTGTAATTCCTCAGATTTCTGTAATTATGGGACCATGTGCAGGCGGTGCTGTTTATTCACCGGCTATTACAGACTTTATCTTTATGGTTGAAAAGACAAGTCAGATGTTTATAACAGGTCCGCAGGTAATCAGTTCTGTTACAGGTGAAAATGTAACAAGCGAAGAACTTGGCGGCGCTGATACACATACTTCAAAGTCGGGTGTTGCACACTTTAAGGCGGCAAATGACGAAGAATGTATCGCAAAAATCAGAAAGTTGCTTTCATACTTACCTGCAAACAATCTTGAAGAGGCTCCTTACGAACCTACAAATGACGAAATTAATCGTCTTTCAGAAAAACTTACAACAATCGTTCCTGACGATTCGGGTAAGGCTTATGACGTTAAGGAAGTTATCGCTGAACTTGTTGATAACGGCGACTTCTTTGAAGTACAGGAAGGCTTTGCAAAGAATATTGTAATAGGTTTTGCAAGAATGAACGGACAGGTTATCGGTATCGTTGCAAATCAGCCTAAGGTTATGGCAGGTTCACTTGATGTTAACTCATCAGACAAAGCAGCAAGATTTGTACGTTTCTGCGACAGCTTTAATATTCCTCTTGTTACTCTTACAGACGTACCGGGTTATTTCCCAGGCGTTGAACAGGAACAAAACGGTATTATCAGACACGGTGCTAAGTTGCTTTACGCATTCTCAGAGGCTACAGTTCCAAAGATTAACGTAATCTTGAGAAAAGCTTACGGCGGTGCATACATAGCAATGAATTCAAAACATCTTGGTGCTGATATAGTAATGGCATGGCCGACGGCAGAAATCGCTGTTATGGGTCCTGAAGGTGCAGCTAACATCATTTTCAAGAATGATATTAAGGAAAGCTCTGACCCTGTTACTACAAGAAATGAAAAGATTCAGGAATACAGAAATAAGTTTGCATCACCTTACGAGGCTGCAAAGCGTGGTTATGTTGACGATGTAATCGAACCTGATTCAACAAGACCGAGAATAATCGCCGCACTTGAAATGCTTGCATCAAAGCGTGATTCAAGACCGGCTAAAAAGCATGGAAATCTTCCTGTTTAATTGTGAAAGGAGATTTTTAGTATGTATTCAGAAGCATTATTGACAGGTCAGAACCTGTCATTAAGTGAAGCGTTGGCAATGGGAGGACAAACAACAGTTATAGGTTTGGCAATAGTTTTCGCCGTACTTATCATACTTATGATAGTGCTTTCGCTTTTCAAGGTTATATTCTATAAAAAGCCTAAAACACAGGCAGCTCCTGCTACAGCACCGGCTCAAGCAGCACACTGAAATAT
>OGQW01001818.1_pt1 | contig 11772 bp, 7 predicted proteins | sample 1553301 | NCBI WGS metagenome assembly OGQW01 (sample SAMEA2579974, study PRJEB22360) | human gut metagenome
CCAACCAGAAAGGAGAAGATAAATCATGAAAGTATTCCTGAATCCCGGCCATGCGCCGAACGGCAATCCTGACCCCGGTGCCGTGAACGGAGAAACGGGGCTGCGCGAATGTGATGTGGCACTGGCTGTAGGTGAATCTGCGGAAAGCTATCTGAATGCCGCTGGTGTTGAAACCGAACTGCTCCAGTCCGACAGCCTGTACGATATCTGCGAAGCGGCGAACAGCAGTGACGCCGACATCTTCGTATCCATCCACTGCAATGCCGCTGAAGCCGAAGAAGCCAACGGCACAGAAACCTGGGCCTGTGCCGGCAGTTACCGTGGCAGCGTGCTGGCCAGCTGCATCCAGAGCCAGTTGGTAGATGCCCTTGATATCACCGACCGTGGCGTGAAAATCGCTACGCCCGGCGTCAATGGCCTGTATGTTCTCACAAACACGGATATGCCCGCCGTCCTGGTCGAGCTGGCCTTTATCACCAATCCTGGCGATGAAGAAATCCTTGCAAACGCCCAGGATGCCATGGCCAGAGCAGTTGCCAGGGGAGTGACAGATTATGAACAACTGATTCTAGGAGGTAAATGACTATGAACCGTGAAGAAATCAAGAAAGCCGTCGCCAATGTCGTCGTAGACTTTGCCAGAAGCGAAGCCGAAGCGGCCATCAAGTCCATTGACCTGGATGATGTCCAAAAACTAGTGGAAGCGCAGATGAAGAACCTCACAGATCCGTTGGAAGCAGAAATCCAGACCACCACCAGCTGGTGGGTGAAGATTCGGAACAGGCTGTATATTACTTTGCTGCAGCAAGCGGTCAAAGCTATTGTGGCTGATGCAAAGCAGAAGATTGCATGAGAAAAGCCGATACGGAACATCGGGAAGGATGTTCCGTATCGGCTTTTTTTGTTTTTATAGTACTTAGTAATAGCCGTTCTGTCCTGTTACTCCTGAAGACCAAAAATTCAGGAGGTATCCATCATGACGGACGAACAGAAACAACAGATTATTGCTCTGCGCCGAGCTGGGGCAGGGTATGGTAGGATAGCGATGCAGCTCCAGATTTCCATCAATACGGTGAAGTCGTTCTGCCGGCGGCACAGTCTGGCGGCCAGAACAGATGGGGCAGTATGCGAGCAGTGCGGGAAACCCGTAGTCCAGAATCCGGGACGCAAGCGGAAACGGTTCTGCTGCGATGGCTGCCGGAACAAATGGTGGAACGCTCATCCCGAGCTGGTGAAGCGGAAGGCGGTCTATACATTCACTTGCCTAAATTGCGGCAAAAAGTTCAGTGTCTATGGCAACAGCCATCGGAAGTTCTGCTCCCATGCCTGTTATATTTCCTATAGGTTCGGGGGTGTCCGCCATGGATAAAAGGTTATTTCGTAATGAAGCAACCTTCCAGGTGACGATGTATCTGGCGAGAGTGATGCTGGCGGAAAAGCTTATCACCGAGAAGGAGTACCAGACTTTCGAGCAGGAGATGCTCCATAAATATCAGCCCTTTTCTGGCGATTTATATACTTGCTAATTGGTTAAAAAAGAGGGATATATAGTGTTGAAAGGAGCTGATTCTATGCGGACTATCCGTAAAATCGAACAAAAAATATCCGGACTGAAACAACGAAAGAAAGTTGCAGCCTATGCCCGTGTCTCCATGGAATCGGAGCGGATGCACCATTCCCTTTCGGCACAGGTCAGTTATTATAGCAAGCTGATACAGAAAAATCCGAATTGGGAATACGCCGGGGTCTATGCGGACTACGGCATCTCTGGGACGGGGATAAAGAAGAGGCAGGAATTCCGGCGGATGCTGGAAGATGCCGAAGCCGGGAAGATAGACATCATCCTGACCAAATCCATCCAGCGGTTTGCCCGAAACACGGTTGACCTTCTGCAGACGGTACGTCACCTGAAAGAACTAGGGATAGAAGTCTGGTTTGAGAAAGAAAATATCCATACCATGAGCGGAGATGGAGAGTTGATGCTGACCATCCTTGCCTCTTTTGCCCAGGAAGAAAGCCGATCCATCAGTGATAATATCAAGTGGCGGTTTCGTAAAAAGTTTGAACAGGGGATTCCTCATGCAAAGTTCTTCGTTTACGGCTATTGCTGGGAGAAAGATAATCTGGTCATCCAACCAGAAGAGGCCGCGATTGTCAGAGAAATTTTTGATGCCTATCTGCAGGGCAGAACCAGAAAAGATATATTACGGGAACTAAAGCGGCGGGAGATTCGCACCATGTATGGGAACTATTTCAAAGATGCCAGTATCAGGCAGATTCTTACGAATCGGATTTATACGGGCGTTCTTGAGATTCAGAAAACCTTTGTGACGGACCCTATTACCAAACGCCAGGCCGTTAATCATGGAGAAAGGAATAGGTATGTAGTGGAATGGCATCATGAAGCCATAATTTCTTCTGATATGTTTGAACGGGTTCAGCAGGAATTAAAGAATCGCAAGGAAATGGGAATGCAGCGGGGCGGATATGCCAGGGATTTTTTGAACACCTCTTGCTTTACGGGAATCATCAAATGTGGCATCTGCGGGAAAAGCTATGTCCATGTTGTTCGGAAATACAAGGGAAGGATACGGGAATACTGGACCTGTGATTCGCATAAGGGCAAGGGGACAAACTGCGGGGCCTATGGCTCCATCCCGCAGCCTGCTTTGAAAAAAGCATGCGCAGCCGTTCTGGGTACAGATGAATTTGATGAAGAACTGTTTGTTCAGCGGGTAAAGAAGATTGTTGTTCCTTCTTATCACACGCTGGTATTTCATTTCAAAGATGGAAACGTTATCACACAGGAATGGAAATCGACAGCCTTAAAGGATATGTGGACGGATGAGCAGAAGAAAAAGCAGAGGCAATGGATGGAAACGTATCATCAGCGTGATACGTCCGGCCGTTATACCGCTTTTTCGGAATGCATTGTATGTCCTGCGTGCCAGACGAAATTCATACGTTGTCTAGAGAAACGTATGAATGGAAAAGTGGCTTATTGGCGGTGCCGGGGAGAACATAGATGCATCCATGTAAGAAGCATCAAAGAAGAATGGCTGCAGCGTATGGCAGCAGAAACAATGGGAAAATTGGAATTTGATGATACAGCATTTAGAGCACAAGTGCAGCGTATTGAAGTACAGGATAACGAAACATTGCTGTTTCAATTTAACGATGGTCATACGAAGGAGGTGAAGTTGCCATGAAAAAAGTGCAGGTAATTCCAGCTACACTGCGGAGTTATACGAAAAAGCTGATGGACAGTCAAAAAAAGAGAAGGGTGGCAGGCTATGCACGGGTTTCAACGGATCACGATGAGCAACTTACCAGCTATGAAGCACAGGTGGATTATTATACGCGTTATATCCAGAGCAGAAATGATTGGGAATTTGTCGGGATGTATACGGATGAAGGCATTTCAGCTACGAATACCAAACACCGGAAAGGATTTAAACGGATGATTGATGATGCCATGGACGGCAAAATTGACCTTATCATCACAAAATCTGTCAGCCGGTTTGCCAGGAATACGGTCGACAGCCTGACCACCGTGCGAAAGCTGAAAGATAAAGGAATCGAAATCTATTTTGAAAAAGAAAATATTTGGACACTGGACGCCAAAGGAGAACTCCTGATTACCATCATGAGTTCCCTGGCACAGGAAGAGAGCCGCAGCATCTCTGAGAATGTAACCTGGGGACACCGGAAACGGTTTGCTGATGGGAAGGTCAGTCTGGCATTTAGTCATTTTCTTGGCTATGATAGGGGAATGGACGGAAACCTGATAGTGAATAAAAAGCAGGCAGAAATCGTAAAGTTGATTTACCGTTTGTATCTTAGCGGATACACGTTTCATTCTATTGCAAAAGAACTGACGGAACGTAAGATTCCCACTCCAGCTGGCTGCAAAATCTGGAGAGCTAACACGATCCGAAGTATTCTCATGAATGAAAAGTATAAAGGGGATGCCCTGCTTCAGAAAAAAATCACGGTTGATTTTCTGACAAAAGAGACAAAGAAAAATGAAGGGGAAGTGCCACAGTATTATGTGGAACATAACCATGAAGCTATCATCAGCCCGCAGGTATTCGATTGGGTACAGGAGGAAATCAAGAGGCGGCGTAAAGGGAAAAAACGTTACAGCGGCGTATCCATCTTCTCCAGTAAAATCAAGTGCGGCCAGTGCGGCGGCTGGTATGGGGCCAAGGTCTGGCATTCGACTGACAAGTACCGGAGAACTATATACCGCTGCAACGATAAATTTAAGAGACACTGCCAGACGCCGCACCTGACAGAAGATGATATCAAGGAAGCCTTCGTCCGGGCTGCCAATCGACTCATTGAAAACAAAGCGGAAATCATAGATAACGTTACCTTGCTGAAAGAACGGCTTACCGATACAGAAGCCCTGGAAGAGGAACGGGACAAGCTCAGTACAGATTTGAACCTGCTGGCCGACAAGGTGCAGCAGCTCATAGCCGAAAACGCCAGGGTTGCGCAGAACCAGGATGATTATGACCGGAACTACAGCGAACTGGTCAGCCGGTATGAAGCGGCGAAGACACAGTACGACAAGGCCTGTGATACTATTCAGTATCGCAAAGCACGGAGCCTACAGATGGACAGCTTCATCAAAGAACTTCGGAATCAGGAACTCATCAAGGAGTTCGATGCCCGGCTGTGGAGCAGTCTGGTGGATTTCATCACGGTATACAGCAAAGATGATATCCGGGTAACATTTAAAAATGGGATAGAGTACTGAAAAAAGATAAAACTTTTTATAAAAAGTTGGTACGAACCTATTGACAAAAAAATGGGGGGGATAATCTCTTTAAGAGCGGTATTTTGATGATAGGGGATTAGAAAAGGAGGAATTGTTTGTGAATAAAGTCTACAAATTAGTTTGGTCTAAGGTACGCCATTGTTATGTGGTAGTTTCGGAATTAGCGAAAAGTCACGGCAAGGATAAATCAATGCGCAGTTCTATTCGTAGAGGCGCATTTTTGATGTTCCTGGGAATGCTGCCGATGGAAATGGTGTCGGCTGCAATCCCTATGGCGAATCAGCCCATTGTGAACGGGGTAGGGGCTGGTCCGAATTCTGTTGCTATTACGCTGGGAGATAATACCACTGGCGTTTTTGAAGTAACGGCTAACGGGCACTCTTTTGCTGTAGGAAGCGGCGCTGTTGCGTCTGGGGCTTTAGCCGTTGCCATGGGTGACGGTACCAAGGCGGGAGATTATAGTTTCGCTACAGGCGTGCGCACAGAGGCAAGCGGGTTCGTCTCTACGGCCATGGGACAGGAAACAAAAGCAACGGGGTTCTATTCTACTGCTCTGGGATATAGATCGCAAGCAACTAACGAGTCAGCGTTTGCCGCAGGTTCTTATTCCAAAGCCACTGGCCAATGGGCTGTAGCTCTGGGGCAAGGTGCAGAAGCAAATAACGAAGCTTCTGTTGCTGTGGGCTTTCATACATTGGCTGGCTATCACGGTTTTGCCGGAGGAAGTTATAGCAAGTCTCTCGGCATGGGCAGTGTGGCCTTAGGAGGTGGTGAAACGGAGCACGATGCTTTTTTTTCTTTAGCTGTGGGAAGAGGAGCCGTTGCAAAGTTACAAAACTCTGTAGCACTGGGAGGTGGATCAATTGCTTCCAGGGAAAAAGGGAAAATCGGCTACGATAGTACCGCCACTGACCACAGTGGTGATACGACAGGCATATGGAAATCTACCGAAGCTGCTATTGCTGTGGGAGATTCTGGCAATAAGATCACCCGCCAGATCACAGGCGTGGCAGCAGGCAGTGAAGATACGGATGCGGTGAACGTAGCTCAGTTGAAGGCTTTACGCAGTGATCTTCAGACCGATGTGGCGAATAAAAAGACGCACTATTATAGCGTGAACAGCAGCGCGCAGGACGCGGATTCCAATTACAACAATGACGGTGCCAAAGGCGAGAACGCACTGGCCGCCGGCAGCTACGCGACCGCGCAGAAAGAATCCGTTGCGATAGGGTATAAGGCACAGGCTCAGGATGCGCGTTCTGTTGTTATCGGTATAGCAGCCAAAACCATGGATACAACCGATGGCGGTAATATATCCATTGGGTATGGCTCGCAAGCCGGTCAAAAGGTGGATTCAGGAAGCTCGGGACTTGCTGCAGCTGTAGGAATGAACGCGAAAGCAACCGGTTGGGGCAGCAGCGCCTATGGTACAGAAGCCAAAGCGCAAAACAGCTGGTCGACCGCCGTCGGAGATTGGGCGCAGGCCAATACAACAAAAGGTCGTGGCGGTACTGCAATCGGCACCACCGCCAAAGCAGACGACGACTATGCAACGGCTGTGGGGCTCGGCGCCGAGGCAACGGCTGTTAATTCCACGGCTCTCGGCATGCAGGCGAAAGCGACACAGAAAGATTCCGTCGCTTTGGGAGCCGGTTCCGTTGACCGTGCCGCAACAAAAGAAACAAAAGGCACCATCGCCCTTTCTGACGGAACGATCAGAGATTACGGAAACTTTGCCGGCAGTAATCCGATCGGCGTTGTCAGTGTAGGCGCCAAAGATAAGGAACGGCAGATTATCAATGTGGCAGCCGGAAAAATCAGTGCAGACAGCACCGATGCTGTAAACGGCAGCCAGCTCTACAGCCTGGCAGGGGAAGTAGGCAAAAATGCCGAAGCGATTGCCAAGAATACCCAGGATATTTCCAACATTAAAAACAATATTACCAATCTGACTACCGAAGCTGGAAAACACACCACAGTTAAAGCCGGAACGAATGAAAACTTGACCGTAACAGAAGGAACAAATACGGAAGGCGGCAAAGAATACACCGTTGACCTCAGTGACAAGCTCACCATCGGAAAAGCCGGTGCTGACGGCAAAGACGGACACATGGGCATCAACGGCAAAGACGGCGTATCCGGCGTAGGCATCGACGGCAAAGACGGCATCTCTGTTAAAGGTGACAAGGGAGAAGTCGGCATCAACGGCAATGACGGTATTTCCATCAAAGGAAAGGATGGAAAAGATGCGGTGTCCATTAACGGCAAAGACGGCGTAGGGCATATCGGTCTTACGGGACCTGCCGGGACAAACGGCAAAGACGGCACCAACGCTGTGGATATTTCCGTAAAGAACGGTTATGACGGAGCCGACGGCACCAAAGGCTCTTCCGGCGTGGACGGAAAAGACGGCATGACCCGGATTGTCTATGAAGATAAGACCGGAGAACACCAGGTAGCCACCCTGGATGACGGAATGAAATACGGCGGCGATACCGGAAATGTGATAAAGAAGAAACTGAACAATCAGGTGAACGTCATCGGCGGTATCAGCGATACGGGCAAACTGACGACAACCGACAACGTCGGTGTCGTTTCAGACGGTGTGGACAATCTGAAAGTCCGTCTGGCAAAGAACCTCAATCTGGGAAATGACGGCAGTGTAACCACTGGAGACACCACCATTAACAACAATGGTGTTACCATCAATAACGGTCCGTCCATAACAAAAGACGGTATCGATGCCGGAGGAAAGACCATCACCAATATTGGGAATGGCACGAATGCCACCGATGCGGTGAATAAAGGACAGCTCGATGAAGCCGTACAGAATACGAACCGTGAAGTTGGACATGTCGCCAATGCTCTCAACAAGCTCGATTCGCGGGTGAATAAAGTCGGTGCCAATGCGGCGGCCCTTGCTGCCCTCCACCCCCAGGACTTTGATCCTGATGATAAGTGGGACTTTGCCGCAGGATATGGCAATTACAAAGATGCCCATGCGATCGCTGTTGGGGCTTTCTATCGACCCAATGAAGATACCATGCTTTCCGTTGGCGGAAGTTTTGGCGGCGGAGAGAACATGGTCAACGCCGGTATCACCTTTAAGCTGGGACAGAAGAATAGCGTAGGTCGGTCCAAAGTGGCTATGGCGAAAGAAATTATTGACCTTAAAACAGAAGTACAGCTGTTAAAAAATCAGAACCAGACCATCTTGAAAGCGCTTCATGCAACGGGCGCACCGGGAGCGTCGACAACGGGCGTTGCCTTTTCGGACGTGCCTCAGGGACACTGGGCGTATACCTATGTGAAGTTTCTGGCAGATAGAGGCTATCTGAAAGGATACCCGGATGGAGAATTTAAAGGGAATCATGCCATGAGCCGCTATGAATATGCTGCAATTATTTATCGGGCCCTTCAGAATGGGGCACCGTTAGATGGCAACATGGTTCAGAGTATGAAGGAGTTTAAACCGGAAATTGAAGCGGCCCGGGAGGCAGACCGTTTCCGGGTAGACCGCATTTCCGGCGAAGATAATGACAGGAATAAAGTAGAACGCGTCCGTGTCAACAATGAAGGCAATAAAGAAAAGGGTGATTACCGCGACATATACGGTTCGCATATCGCAGCCGGTAAGTAATTCATTGCGTATAAAATAGAAGCCGGTTGTTTTGATAAAAGTGATTATTCTTTGATTTATTAATAAGTTTAAAGATAAAGTATAAGGGGGGAAAATTATGAATCAGATTTACAAAGTCATTTGGAGCCGGGTAAGGCGCTGCTATGTGGTGGTCTCGGAAATAGCCGGTAGCTGCGGGAAAAATGGAGCAGTTTCTGAAAAGAAGAGCCTGTCTTTCCATGCTTTTCTGTGTGCTCTTGCCCTTACTGGATGCCTGATGCCGGGGGTGGCGGAAGCATCGTTTAAGGGCGGAAACGGAGCAGTGGTAGATCCGAACAACAGCATAGCCGTTGGGGATGATGCTCAAACGGCAGGGCAGTATACGGTGGCCCTCGGAAGCAGGACACGGGCAACGAATATTTATGCCATTGCTATCGGCGATCAGGCGAAGGCTACCGGCCAGGGGGCGACTGCCATAGGATCTTTGTCTTTGGCGTCAGCTTTACATTCTCTTGCTGTTGGTGACCAGGCACACGCTACTGGTCAGGACAGCTCAGCTTACGGTCTCTTGTCCGATGCTACTGGAGTAGGCAGTGTGGCATTGGGAACTGTGGCTAAAGCACATAATAACAATGCCATAGCTGTAGGTAATACATCCACTGTAACAGGTCTTAACTCGATTGGGATTGGTTCCTTAGCAAATGCTGCAGGTACTCAAACAGTCGTAGTAGGCCGTCAGGCACATTCCGATGCAGCCTCTGAAAATAGTGTCGCAATAGGGCAGGGGGCTCATGCAGGGGGACAAAAAAGAGTAGGTGAGCAGTATTCTGCAAGCACCATCGCTATCGGGAATATAGCATATGCAGCGGAAAATGGAGACGTTGTCATCGGCCGCCAGGCGACGAGTACGGTATCCCAGTATCATAATCAGGAGGGATCCAGCGCTGTCGTCATGGGATCGGAAGCTCATTCTTACGGCTCCCGGGGCGATGTGGTTCTCGGTTCCGGGGCGGAAGCCAATATCATCAGAAAGGGCACTACCAACCCGGCAGATGCCGCTGGATATTCACAGTCGATAGCCATCGGCAGTATGGCAAAAGTTTATGGTACGCAAGCCATGGCTATCGGTGGAGATGTGAAATCTATCGGTCATTCTTCCATTGCTATCGGCGGCAATGACGTTGACTTGGTAAAATCCGATCTGCAAGCGGCAGTTCCCGGTTTTTGGGCTGACGGGGCGCAGAATAAATTTGAGCGGGAAACGGCAGCGTTATATCCCGGGACGACACTGGGGAATGCCGCCCTCAGTACCAGCGAGTATCGGTCGAACACCGCGTCTATTGGTGCAGCCAGCATAGCCATGGGCGCGATGACCCAGTCCTTCGGTATCGGTTCCACGGCGATCGGCGTCAATTCGATGTCAAAAGGGGCTGCAAGCACCAGCATCGGTGTCATAGCACGGAGCTGGGGAAAGAATTCTCTTGCCATCGGCAGCCAGGCGGGTGCTTATGGAGATAAGTCCACATCTCTGGGCGATACGAATACGGTCGGCTTTGATATGACGGACGGCACCACGTCCGGTGCAGCTTCTTCGGCTGTCGGTACGGATAACAAAGTCTATGGGAATAATTCCTATGCTATCGGTGGCGGCAATACGATTGGTTCCGCCACCATTACGGAAACGACAGAAGCCAACGGCGATAAAATTAAAAAGGTTACTGCCGGTACGGTCAAAGGAAGTACGGCAGGTGCTTTCGGCTATAAGAATACGATCACAACGGATAATGCCTATGTGGTAGGGGATAATTCCACAGCTTCTGCTGATGGGGCTATGGTCCTGGGGAGCAGTGCATCCGTGACAGGGAAGAATGGCGTTGCTCTTGGCAATAATACAAAAGTGGCCAATGAAAATGCCGTGGCTATCGGCAATGGTTCAGAAACAGCAGCTGCTGTAGCGACACCCTCCGCAACAATCAATGGTGTAGCACATAATTTCGCAGGAGTAAATCCGGCTTCCACAGTAAGTGTAGGTAAGGCGGGCGCAGAACGGACAATTACCAATGTGGCGGCCGGCCGTATTTCCGCCACTTCTACCGATGCCATCAATGGCAGCCAGCTCTATGCGGTAACCTCAGAAGTAGATAAAGGCGTGGCCTATGCAGGCGATGTGAAAGCTGCGGCAGCCGCGGCTAACAAGTTTACCCGGAAATTAGGCGAACAGACGAATATCGTCGGCGGTGTGACAGATACATCTAAGCTGACGGATGGAAATATCGGCGTGGTATCCAATGGGACAGATACGCTGAATATCAAACTGGCCAAAGACGTGAAAGTGGACAGCGTCACAGCGGGCAATACGGTCATCAATAACAACGGCCTGACCGTAGGCGGAAATACCTATGTGACGAATAACGGCATCAATGCGAATAATGCGCCTATTACGAATGTGGCCAGTGGCGGAACGACAGATTCCAATGCAGCCAATATCGGAGATGTGAAGAAGGCGGCTGCCGGAGCGAAAGCTACTGTTACCGGGGACAAGCAGGCGACTGTTACAAATACGACTGCCGCAGATGGTCATGTTGATTATGTGGTCAGTGCGACCAAGACAACATTGGCTGCTGAAGCTGGCGGCAAAGTGTCTGTGACAGGCGGTACAGAAGATGCTAATGGCGTTATCGCTTATACAGTAGGATTGGATGCAGCTACAAAAACGGCAATCAATAATATCGGCGGAGGTACGATTGCCGCCGGAGATAATAAGACTGTAACCGGTGATACAGTGAATACCTATCTGAACAATAATTACTACGATAAGCCTACAATGGATACCAAGCTGGGTGATAAGGCGAATACTAACCTGGATAACATTACCAATGCGGGCAAGACTGTTATTAACGATATTGCGGCGGATGCGGTAAAAGTTGTCAATGGTAAAAATACGACCGTTACTCCCGGTACAGAAGCCGGAGCGAATGGTACGGTCAAAACCTATGCGGTGAATGTATCCGGCGATCTGACAGGAATCACATCGATTTCTAATCAGAAGACCGCTCCCGGCGGTACTACAACGGGTGCAAAAATCACTCTCGGTGATACAACAAATACGGTGAACGTCGGCGGTGCGCAGATTAATAATGTGGCTGACGGTACAGCCGGGACAGATGCGGTTAACGTTAATCAGTTAAATGACGTAAAGACACTGGCAGGGAAACATACGACAGTCAAAGCGAAAGATGCCAATGTAACCGTTACGAAAGGAACCAGTGCTGAGACAGGCGGTAGAGAATATACCGTCGGGCTGGGGAATGTAGTTACCGTAGGGCAGACCCATCCCGTCACGGTGAATGGGGATGCCGGAACCGTAA
>OGQW01001835.1_pt1 | contig 11679 bp, 10 predicted proteins | sample 1553301 | NCBI WGS metagenome assembly OGQW01 (sample SAMEA2579974, study PRJEB22360) | human gut metagenome
CGACCTCAGCAAATACCTGAACTACTACGATCTGTGGTCCAGCTACAGGGCCGAGGAGCCGGAGAAGATCCTGGTGGCCAGCGCCTCCATCCACGGCCACACCCGCGCCGCCGCCCACACTCTGGCCGACAAGCTCCGGGCAAAGGGAGCGAAGGTGGTGGAGATCGACCTGACCCGGGTCGATGTCTCCTACGCCGTCACGGAGGCTTTCCGCTGCGGCAAGACCGTGGACAAGCTGTTCGTCCTTGCAAGCAGCCAGGACGGCCCGATCCGCACGATCATCCGTGAGGCGAAAAAACACGATACCATCATCAATTATGTAGAAAAAGAACGTCTTGACGAGCTGTCCACCACCGGAAAGCATCAGGGTGTCATTGCACAGGTGGCTTCCTACAGTTATGCAACCGTTGAGGACATCCTCGCGCGCGCAGAGGAGAAAGGAGAGCCGCCATTTATCCTTCTGCTGGACGGCATTGAGGATCCGCATAACCTCGGTGCGATCATCCGTACCGCAAACCTGGCAGGCGCACATGGTGTCATCGTGCCGAAGCACCGCGCAGTCGGCCTGACAGCAACCGTTGCCAAAACGTCGGCAGGTGCATTAAATTACACACCGGTGGCAAAGGTGACGAATCTGGTGCAGACCATGGAAATGCTGAAGGAAAAGGGCATCTGGTTTGTCTGCGCGGACATGAACGGACAGAGAATGTATGATCTCGACCTCAAAGGACCGATCGGCCTTGTAATCGGAAATGAGGGAGAGGGTGTCAGCCGTCTGGTGAGAGAAAACTGCGACTTCACAGCCACAATTCCGATGAAAGGCGATATCGACTCTCTGAACGCTTCCGTGGCAGCCGGCGTGCTCGCTTATGAGATTGTAAGACAGAGAAGCTGCTAGAAATTGCGGAAAATCACATTACGCTCCGGCGGAAGAAAGATGAAGGATACAAGAGATATGATGGTGAAAGATTACGATACCTGTACGGATGAGGAGCTGATTGCGCGTCTGCGGGCAGGAGAACGCGAGATTACCGATTATCTGATCGACAAATACAAATCGCTGGTGCGGACCAGGGCGAGGGCGCTGTACCTGGTGGGCGGAGATCACGAGGATCTGATCCAGGAGGGCATGCTCGGACTTTTTAAGGCAGTGCGTGACTACAAACCGGGGAAGGAGGCATCGTTTGCCACCTTCGCCGGCCTGTGCATCGACCGTCAGATGTATTCTGCAGTGGCATCGTCCCAGCGCCAGAAGCATCAGCCGCTGAACAGCTTCGTCTCGTTAAGCGAACCGGTTTCCGAGCAAGAGCTGCGCCTGGTGGACGAGGAGACACCGGAGGAGATTATGATCAGCCGGGAAAACGTAATCGGCATGCATGAGCGGATCAAAGAACGGCTCAGCAAATTTGAGTACCAGGTGCTGGAATTGTATCTGAAAGGGTACGATTATACGCAGATTGCAGAAAAACTTGGAAAGCAGCCGAAGGCAATCGACAATGCACTGCAGAGAATCCGCAGTAAAGTGCGGGAGGTCTGTTCGTGAGATGGGAAAACGACCGAAAAAATTACGGCGAATTGTCAAAAGTGCAGAAAAATCTGTGAACAAATAAAAATTTTCAAATTTGTAGAAAAAACTGTTGACAATTCACTATAGTTTTGATAGAATACCAAATGTAGCAAGGAGCTAACAAAAAAAACAAAACAACTTGCGAGTGCTGATGTGGCTCAGTCGGTAGAGCGTCGCCTTGGTAAGGCGGAGGTCACGGGTTCGATTCCCGTCATCAGCTTACTAAGAAAGATCCCGGGAAACCGGGATCTTTTCGTTATATAAAAAACAGCAGGAGATGGGCAGGAAGAAAAAGACACTATTACAAAAGGTACAGTTATGATTGTGAGGGAAAAAGAAGATGCGTCATTCGCTTGGGGTAAAGAAAGCTCGAATATAAGGATTCCAAAGGACAGGACTGTTATTTCTATTATTCGAACATTGCCGGAACCGATCTGGATATGCTGGGCTATGTGCCCGTTGCAGATATTGAGTCTGAGGTAACGGACTGGAGCATTGTTCTGCTGGTCAGCGGCATGAAAAAGAGAGAATCCAAATCGGAGACATTCAGCGCAAATCCGTTTGAATACGAATTCTTATACGCACCGCTCGGGGACAAGGGCGCTTACGCGTACCAGCAGCCGTGGTATGGATTTTCGGTCAACAAAGACAGCGAAGAGAAAGAGATCGCGGTTGAGTTTCTGCGCTTTATGATGCAGGAAAAAGAGATCGACGAGATGGCCAGTATTAAAGGCCTGCCGTCGATGGCAGAAAACGGAACCGACGAGCGGTATGCGGGGCTTCGGGATGCAAAAAGTATTGAGGCAAGTTTCATCAACGACGGCAGCGTGCCGGATTCCATCCGCGCGGCATTGGAGCAGGTCTGCAATGACTTCGGAGCAGGCGTGTACGGCAATGCAAACGAGGCAGTGCAGGCGTTTGTGGAGCTGTGTGCAGAGAAATAAGATAGGAAAACGAGAAGAGCGACTCATTTGTGAAAACAAGTGGGTCGCTTTTTGGTGCCAAAGATGGTAGAATAGGTACAACAGAAAAAACGAGGTGAAGAAAACAATGGAGTCAAAACATAAGGTACTGCAAAAACTGTTCCTTTCCACGCTGTATCTGAGTGCATTTACGTTCGGCGGCGGTTATGTGATTGTGACGCTGATGAAGAAGAAATTTGTGGATGAGTACCACTGGATTGAGGAGAATGAGATGCTCGATCTGGTGGCGATTGCGCAGTCATCGCCGGGGCCGATTGCGGTGAATGGGGCGATTGTTGTCGGGTATAAGCTGGCGGGGATGATTGGTGTGCTGGTTTCGATTATTGGAACGATTATTCCGCCGTTTCTGATTATCTCTGTGATTTCGGTCTGCTATCAGGCGTTCCGGGATAATTTTTTCGTGAGCCAGATGCTCGAAGGAATGCAGGCAGGCGTCGGAGCCGTGATTGCGTCGGTAACGTATGAAATGGGAGCAGGCGTTGTGAAGGAAAAAGACAAACTGTCGCTGGCCATTCTTGTGGGAGCGTTTGCGGCGGCGTGCTTCTTTGGCATAAATGTAATCTATATTGTTCTGGTCTGCGGTGCCATCGGTGCGTTGCGGACGGTTCTGGCGAAACGGAGGGGTGCGAAATGATTTATCTTCAGCTATTTTTAAGCTTTTTCAAGATTGGCCTGTTCAGCTTCGGCGGAGGCTATGCCGCCATGCCGCTGATTCAGGGGCAAGTGGTGCAGGGACACGGCTGGTTGTCGATGTCGGAGTTTACGGATCTGATTACTATCTCACAGATGACGCCGGGGCCGATTGCAGTCAATTCGGCTACCTTCGTCGGAATTAAAATCGCCGGCATCCCAGGAGCGCTCGCGGCAACGTTTGGATGTATTCTGCCGTCGTGTATTCTCGTCACACTGCTTGCGAAGCTATATTTAAAATACCGCGAAATGGCAATGCTCCAGGGAATCCTCCACTCCCTCCGCCCGGCGGTTGTGGCGATGATCGGTTCCGCAGGGATTTCAATTCTGGTCACGGCGTTTTGGAGCAGTGAAGGAGATACCGTGATCCGGCTGGCGCAGACGAACTGGAGTCTTGTCGTGATCTTTATCATCAGCCTCATCCTGCTGCAGAAAGGCAAAAAGAACCCAATCTTTGTGATGGTACTGGCCGGGGTGATGAAGGTGGCAGTGGCGCTGGTGGAAAAATTTGCGGCATGCTGTGGGACGATTTTTTAAATTCAAAGGTGAATGCTTTTCAGGACGTATTAAACTCAAGAATATATATCGATAAAACAGGATTGCTGGAATACACCAACAGTGTGATTGACACAACATCGAAGTTTATCTGCAACAGCCGCCCCAGAAGATTTGGAAAATCGATCACAGCGGATATGATGACTGCGTACTACAGCAGAAGTCTGGATACAGAAGAAATGTTTGAAAAGCTTAATATTGGTCAGGCGGCAAATCAGAAAATACAGGATGAATATCAAACAGCAGATTCTTAATAGGGAAGGTAAACATAGTGTTATACATTATTTTTGATTTTATAATGGCAGTAATTATGTTTATGTCACTTCCTTTTATTGTTGGAATAATGGTAGATATCCGCCATCAGGGAATTGGGTGCTTTGCGGCATGGGTAATATGGGGAGTTATGCTTATCTTATCGTTGAGGCTGTTTGATGCTCTGAAATTAAGATGTCAAAAAAAGCCAGAAAAAAGATAAAAAGGATCTTTCTTTCTAAACATGAATCGTGTATAATAAACATTACTGTTCGGGGCCTGCCTGGAGAAATCCAGAAAGGCTCCGATTTATGTCATTTATTTTATACAACAAGAAAAGGGGGAAACCATGCAGAAACACAGAAAATTTATTGGGGACAAACGGTTTTACCTGATGGTACTTGGCGTTGCGATGCCGATTATGATTCAGAACGGTATCACCAACTTTGTCAGTCTTCTCGACAACATCATGGTAGGACAGGTCGGTACCGAGCAGATGTCCGGCGTTGCAATTGTCAACCAGCTTCTTTTTATCTATAACCTTTGCATTTTCGGAGGGGTATCCGGTGCAGGAATTTTCACTGCGCAGTATTTCGGACAGGGCAACGACGAGGGTGTGCGAAACACCTTCCGCTTCAAGCTCTGGATCGGCGTGATCCTGACGGCAGCGGCAATCACTATTTTCCTTGGTGCGCACGAGCCTCTGATTCGTCTCTACCTGACAGGAGATCAGGGAAGCCAGGACATGAATGCGACATTAGCCTATGGCATTTCTTATATGAAGGTCATGCTGGTAGGACTTCCGCCGTTCCTGTTTGTGCAGCTTTATGCCAGCACGCTGCGCGAATGCGGCGAGACGATGCTTCCGATGAAGGCCGGTATCACAGCCGTATTTGTCAATCTGATTTTTAATTATATTTTAATCTACGGAAAATTCGGCGCACCGCAGCTCGGAGTTGTCGGCGCGGCAGTTGCAACGGTGCTGTCCCGTTACGTGGAGATGGCGATCGTGCTGATCCGCACGCACGGAAACAAAGAAAAATATCGTTTTACGAAGCATCTGTACCGCACGATCCGTGTTCCGGCGGCTTTGACGAAACAGATCCTTATCAAAGGAACACCGCTGATGCTGAACGAAACGTTCTGGGCAGGCGGCGTTGCGATCCTGATGCAGTGTTACTCCGTGCGTGGACTGAATGTCGTAGCCGCGATGAATATCTCCAACACGATCTCGAACCTGTTCAACGTCGTTTTCATCGCACTCGGCGATTCCGTTGCCATCATCGTCGGACAGCTCCTCGGAGCCGGAAGGATGGAAGAGGCAAAGGATACCGATACGAAGCTGATCACGTTTTCCGTATTACTCTGCATTGTGATCGGCGCGCTGATGGCGCTCGTGGCTCCAATCTTCCCACGCCTCTACAACACGACGGACGAAGTACGCCACATGGCGGCAATCTTCATCGTGGAAGTGGCCATGTTCATGCCGGTCAATGCATTCCTGCATGCAAGCTACTTTACCCTGCGCTCCGGTGGAAAAACGATCATCACGTTCCTGTTCGACAGCGTCTTCATCTGGGTTGTCAGTGTGCCGGTGGCTTTCTGCCTGAGCCGTTTTACCGGACTTTCGATCTACGCAATCTACTTTATGGTTATGTCGGTTGACCTGATCAAGTGCGTGATTGGATTTGTCCTTGTCAAGAAAGGAGTCTGGCTGCAGAATATTGTGGCGGAGTAAAGAAAAAAATCTGTCTGTTTTCCAGTCTGAAAAGGATGGGAGGCGGGCAGATTTTTTGCTTTATAAAAAACTTTGTTGAATTTTACTGTAAAGCAAAAAAAGCCCTCCGGGCAGGATCGGACTGCGGCTGAGAGAAAGAAAAAGAGTATTTTTGATAAAATTTCGCAAATGAAGCAGCTGTTTTTGGCGGAAAAGTGGAAATTTTTTCATTAATCAAAACACCGGTTGAAATTTAGAGAACGCTTGTTATAATAGGGGTGCAGCGAACAGACATCCCGTGTGACGCGTGAATCTCTCTTCCTATTATTAATGAGACGCAGTCACACATGAAATGGAGGAAAAAAGCGATGGATTACGCAAAAGAATCATTAAAAATGCACTATGAATTACGCGGAAAGCTTGAGGTCACTTCCCGGGCGGCCGTAGATACAAAAGATGCCTTGAGTCTTGCCTATACACCGGGTGTGGCGGCGCCGTGCCTGGAAATTCAGAAAGATGTCAACAAGAGCTACGAGCTGACCAGAAGATGGAACACGGTAGCTGTTGTTACAGATGGAACCGCAGTTCTCGGACTTGGAGATATCGGCCCGGAGGCCGGCATGCCGGTCATGGAAGGAAAATGCGTGCTGTTTAAAGAATTCGGTGGTGTCGATGCAATCCCGCTCTGCGTGCGCAGCAAGGATGTGGATGATATTGTCAATACCGTGCGTCTTCTCGCAGGAAGCTTCGGCGGTGTCAACCTGGAGGACATCTCCGCACCGAGATGTTTTGAGATCGAGAAGAAATTAAAGGAATGCTGTGATATTCCGATTTTCCACGATGATCAGCATGGAACAGCCGTGATCACACTGGCCGGTGTCATCAATGCGCTGAAACTGGTTGGAAAGAAACTGGATGAAGTCAAAATTGTTACCTCAGGAGCCGGTGCAGCCGGAATCGCCATTATCCGCCTGCTGATTTCGATGGGTCTCAAAAACGTCATCATGACAGACCGCAAAGGTGCGATTTACGAGGGACGCGACGGCCTCAACCCGATCAAAGAGGAGATGGCGAAGATCACAAACTACAACCATGAGAAGGGCACGCTTGCAGAGGTAATCAAAGGAGCCGATATTTTTATTGGCGTTTCTGCGCCGGGTACGCTCACTCCCGATATGGTACGTACGATGGCAAAAGATCCGATCATCTTTGCCTGCGCAAATCCGACGCCGGAGATTTTCCCGGACGAGGCGAAAGCAGCAGGAGCAGCCGTTGTCAGCACAGGAAGAAGCGATTACCCGAACCAGGTCAACAACGTACTCTGCTTCCCGGGCATCTTCCGCGGAGCGCTCGATGTGAGAGCATCTGATATCAACGATGAAATGAAGGTCGCAGCAGCTTACGCAATTGCCGGTCTGGTAAGCGACGAGGAACTGAATGCAGACTATATCCTGCCGGCCGCCTTTGATCCGCGTGTCAAAGATGCGGTGGCAGCAGCCGGTGCAGAGGCAGCAAGAAAGAGCGGCGTAGCGAGAATTTAAACAGAGTTTGATACAAAAGAAAACGACAGAAAAAGGCTTCCCGGACAGCAAGGAAATCCGGGAAGCCTTTTTGCGTATCGTTAAGAAATTATGAAGGAAAGCAGCAGTTACATTCAGCCAGCCAGATCGTCTTCTGCCGGCAGTTCCGGTCCGGTCAGAGCGTACGGATCGAGAATGTCGTCGAGCTGTTTCTGTGTCAGCAGTTCGTCTTTCAGAACCAGAGAAGTAACACTCTCGCCCGTCTTCAGCGATTTCTTTGCAATCGAGGCCGCTTTCTGGTATCCGATATACGGGCAGAGCGCCGTTGTGATGCCGACACTCTTCGAAACGAGATCCTCGCACCGTTTCTCATTTGCGGTAATGCCGAGAATACAGTTCTTCACAAGCGTATTCACAGCGCCTGTCATCGAGGTGATGGAAGAGAACAGGGAGTAGAAGACAACCGGCTCAAACGCGTTCAGCTCCATCTGGCCAGCCTCAGCCGCCATCGTGATTGTGGTGTCGTTTCCGATGACATGGAAGGCAACCTGTGTCACAACCTCCGGGATCACCGGGTTGATCTTGCCCGGCATAATCGAGGATCCGTTCTGCATCGGCGGCAGGTTGATCTCGCCGAATCCGGTTCGCGGTCCGCTGGACAGCAGGCGCAGGTCGTTGCACATCTTGGAGAGGTTGACGGCGCAGGTCTTTAACGTGTTGGAGATCGTCACAAATCCGTCGAGGTTCTCCGTCGCGTCAAACAGATCGTCCGCCTGCATCAGCGGATAGCCTGTCACAGCAGCGAGGGTCGGCACGATGTGGTGGAGATAGTAATCGGAAGCATTGATCGTCGTACCGATGGCTGTTCCGCCGAGGTTCAGGGTGAACAGCTCTTTTCTGGCGCGTTCGATCCGGCGGATATCACGCTCGATCATCGTTGCGTAAGCGTGGAAGCTCTGGCCGAGACGCATCGGAACAGCGTCCTCAAGCTGGGTTCTTCCCATCTTTAAAATGTGGTCAAATTCCTGGGACTTATCGAGCAGTGCTGCGTGGAGTGACTCGAGCGCATGCAGAAGATCCGGGAGCAGATCGAGCACGGTCAGTTTTCCTGCACTTGGGATAACGTCGTTTGTGGACTGTGCCATGTTGACGTGGTCATTCGGGTGGACAATGGTATAATCACCCTTGGTGCCGCCCAGGATTTCGATGGCGCGGTTTGCGATGACTTCGTTTGCGTTCATATTAGCACTCGTTCCGGCGCCGCCCTGGATGCCGTCAACGATGAACTGGTCTTTTAATTTGCCGGCAATGATTTCATCACAGGCATAGATAATGGCAGCCGCTTTTTCCTCCGGCAGTCTCTGTGCTTCGCGGTTGGAGATGGCAGCTGCCTTTTTAATTTTCGCCAGATTCTGGATCATGACCGGGTGGATCGACGTTCCCGTGATGGGAAAATTCCGTTTTGCCCGCAGGGACTGTACCCCGTAGTAGGCGTCGGATGGGACTTCAAGGGAACCAATGGAATCTGCTTCAATTCTTGTCTTCATAATAATCTCCTTCTTTCTGCACGCATTGAGTTGTGTATATTGTCTGAAACAATTCTTGCTTTGCCTTTCGATACCGGAAGAATAACACCAGGGTAGAAATTTGTAAATACCGCCGCAGAAGAACTGTGGAATCTTATTTATTTTTGTGTTTGATTTTAAATACCAAGGGAAAGAGACACTTTTACTTATTTTTCGAAAGCAGTTTCCGCGAGGACACGTTTTCGTAGACAAAAAACGGCGAACGTGATATGCTGAACAGTATAAAAGTGAAAAAACAGGAGAGCAGCGTATGAAACATGAAAAAAGCAAGAACGATGCGATGCGCCATGAGCTCGATCACATCGATGCAAAAATCCTGAATCTCCTTCGGGAAAACGCCAGGATGCCGCTGAAAGAAATCGCGGAACACGTATTTTTATCTTCCCCGGCAGTTTCCGCCAGAATTGAGCGGCTGGAGAAGGAAGGCTACATTACAGGATATCAGGTCAAATTAAATCCGGCGCTTTTGGGATATCCGATCAAAGCGTTCATCAACCTCGAGGTTGAGCCGGTTCAGAAAAAAGAATTTTATCCCTATATTGAAAAGGTCCACAATGTCGTGGAATGTAATTGCGTTACCGGTGATTACTCCATGCTCATTGAGGGCCTTTTTGTTAGCACCATTGAGCTCGACCAGTTTATCGGCGAGCTGCAGCATTTTGGACGGACGCGGACGCAGATCGTGTTCTCGACCTCCGTGGAGCACCGTCAGGTGACCGCACACGAGGCAGAAGAATAGGCACCGGTCCGCTCCGGCGGCTTTGTGTACCGAAAAAAATGCTTTGCAGGAGAATGCTTTTGTGTTATAGTGATAGAATACACAGAGCATTTTGCGCCCTTTTCGGGACAGTGCTCCAAACGAAAAGATTCGAGGGAGGCCTGACCTTATTATGGAAGAAAAAGAAGTTGTTTCCAAAAATTTTATCGAGCTTGCGATTGACAAAGATCTGGCAGAGGGCGTTTACGACCATGTATGCACACGATTCCCGCCGGAGCCAAACGGCTATCTTCATATCGGACATGCAAAATCCATCCTGTTAAACTACGGTTTATCACAGGAGTACAACGGAGAGTTCCACATGCGTTTCGATGATACAAACCCGACGAAAGAGAAAACCGAGTTTGTTGATTCCATCAAAGCCGATATCCAGTGGCTTGGTGCAGACTGGAAAGATCATCTGTACTACGCATCCGATTATTTCCCACAGATGTATGAGGCAGCCGTAAAACTGATCAAAAAAGGAAAAGCATTCGTCTGCGATCTGTCCGCAGAGGAGATCCGTGAGTACCGCGGAACCTTAACCGAGCCTGGAAAAGAGAGCCCGTACCGCAATCGTTCCGTGGAGGAAAACCTGGACCTGTTCGAGCGCATGAAAAACGGCGAATTCGAGGACGGAAGCAAAGTACTCCGTGCGAAAATCGATATGGCATCACCGAACATCAACATGAGAGACCCGGTTATCTACCGTGTAGCCCATATGCATCACCACAGAACCGGCGATACCTGGTGCATCTACCCGATGTACGACTTCGCGCATCCGATCGAGGACGCCATCGAAGGCATTACCCATTCTATCTGTACGCTGGAGTTTGAGGACCACCGTCCGCTGTACGACTGGGTTGTACGCGAGCTGGAATATCCGATGCCGCCGCGCCAGATTGAGTTTGCAAAGCTGTATCTGACCAACGTGGTTACCGGAAAACGTTACATCAAAAAGCTGGTAGAGGACGGCGTGGTAGACGGCTGGGATGACCCGCGTCTCGTATCCATCGCAGCACTCCGCCGCAGAGGCTTTACACCGGAGTCCATCAAGAAATTCGTAGATCTGTGCGGTGTATCAAAAGCAAACAGCTCCGTTGACTATGCGATGCTGGAGTACTGCATCCGCGAGGATCTGAAGCTGAAAAAAGCCCGTACCATGGCAGTCTTAAATCCGGTGAAACTTGTCATCGACAACTATCCGGAAGACCAGATTGAGATGCTGGAAGTACAGAATAACCTCGAGAATCCGGAGCTTGGCAGCCGTCAGGTACCGTTCGGAAGAGAACTGTACATCGAGCGCGAAGACTTCATGGAGGAGCCGGTCCGCAAATACTTCCGTATGTTCCCGGGCAATGAAGTCCGCCTGATGAACGCATACTTCGTCACCTGCACCGGATGCGAGAAAGACGAGAACGGAAATATCACCGTAATCCATGGAACGTACGATCCGGAGTCCAAGGGAGGAAATTCCCCGGACGGAAGAAAAGTAAAAGGAACAATCCACTGGGTAGCAGCAAAGACCGCTGTCAAAGCAGAGTGCCGTCTGTACGAAAACCTGATCGACGAGGAGAAGGGCGTTTACAACGAGGATGGTTCCATGAACTTGAATCCGAATTCCCTGACTGTATTAAAAGAGTGCTATCTGGAGCCGTCTTTAAAAGATGCGAAAGCATACGACAGCTTCCAGTTTGTCAGAAACGGATTCTTCTGTGTAGACGCAAAAGATTCCAAAGAGGATGCGCTGGTGTTCAACCGTATCGTATCCCTGAAGAGCTCTTTCAAGCTACCGGCAGCGAAATAAATAAGAATTTTGAAATGGAACAGAGCAGCCGCCTGGATGAAACCGACATCCCAAGCGGCTGTTCTTTTTGTCAGGGGAGATGGGAAGATGAATGAATTGACGATTTCGCTGGATCCGCATCGGAAGACACCGCTCTATGAGCAGATTTACGGTTTTATCCGCGAGGAAATCCGCGGCGGACGGATCCGTGCAGGGGAGCGGCTGGCCGCGGGGCGGGGGCGTTTGGGGGGCCTTGTTCCAGCTGT